>Ga0209515_10000456_pt1 | contig 75296 bp, 92 predicted proteins | sample Subgroupgradi54m_FD_187454 | JGI IMG/M metagenome (GOLD analysis project Ga0209515, IMG submission 187454) | Subsurface groundwater microbial communities from S. Glens Falls, New York, USA - GMW60B uncontaminated upgradient, 5.4 m (SPAdes)... ...
CTAAGACAAATCAAAAAACACTCTTTGCTTTTGCTTAAAACTGCGAGCGACCCGAGCCCGCAGGCGAGCATGCCACCAGTGTATAGTTCCACTGGTGGTGGTCGCTCGCGTTTGACTGACAGAGTACGTGCATGAGAAAAATAACATCCTGTTTTTGTGGGAGAGGGCCTTTGCTGATATCATGCACCGCAAATGAAACTCGTTGACGTGCTGGTTCGGTCATCTTTATAGTAACATATTGACTCCACTTCGCTGTTCTGATACCATCTCCGTTGATGTGATAATATGCACCCCCATATGTTCTTGGGCTGCGATGTTCGATTAGTCTATATCTTTCGATGGTATAAGGGCCACCCTGTTGGGCGAAGGCGATACTATTCGGATTACAATCGTAACCGCTCAGTTCTATTTTATCCCGTTCTGACCACTGTTGGAGGAGAATGGAATATGGTTCATGACCGCGTGAACAACCAACGGAAGCAATCCGAACTGTTTGGTCTTTATACTGCGGAATGATTGCCTGTTTTAGAATATCAAACGGTAGATCTTGCCGCCAAAAATAGGTTTGACTAATGAAACCGATTTGACGAAGACGAGGCAGTGCTTGTTCTAATGGCAGTTCAGCAAGTTCTGGAAATTCTGGGAGTGTTTCTTCTACAAACTCCTGATACACATCTTCCCCTAGAAGCATTTTGAATTCGCTGATTTGATCGTCTAATGTTGACATACTTCTCTTTTTGTCGTTTACTTTAAAAATTGTTGTTGTGAACTTTCAGCAAGAAGATATTTAAAGTTTTGACCTAAATTGAAGTTAAGTAGGTGTTTTTGTTGTTCGGGAGACAATGAATCTAAAACAAATTCCGTATATACTGGGTTGGCCTTTTTATGCATTACCAGATGGTCTAATGTTAAGTATGGCTGCAGTTCTTAACGGTCCGATGGCGTATGATGATTTCTCTCAGGGAAAAATTGCTCACGGTTTAGTTAATTGCTTCCTCAGTCTTTACGCTGCAAAAATGGGAATTTTTATGGGGCTGCGTCCTAGAATTCAGTTATCTCGAGATATTGTGACTATTTCACATGACGAAGCAGCGTATCCTTTAGAATCAAATGAAACAGTTGTTATTCGTGATCATCAAGGACTTGAAGAACTTCTTCAGAAGACGAATGAGAAGCGTTCTCGTGAATGGGGAACTGTTCTAAAAGCAGAAGATGAAGCAGGAACTTCTGTTATCAGCAAAATTCTTTCACCTGAACAAGCTCATCTGGAAGGCTACACTGTAGGTGAAAAACTTGCTTCGGTTAGATTTGATCGTCAGCGAATTAATGAGGGAGAATATACAGGAATCCATCATTATCATCCGACATTGGGTCTGGGGTTAGGGACACGAAATTTTACGGTGAGCGCCGTTGATCGAGTCGGTCTTGATATTAATTCCCTCTTCCTTCTCTCTTTTAGTACTTCTTATGGTCCGGAATTGATTGCCTACAATCGTCGTTATGTTTATCTTCCAACAGATGATACTAAGCGAGAATTTCAACGCGCGTCTCCAAAAGACATCATTCGCTATCTTGCTGAGAAATGAGGAGAAAAGAAATCATGTCACTGGAAGACCTCTCTGCTGAAGATTTTGTACACTTTGTTGACCCGCGATTACGCTTTTGTCGCAATCTTCAGAGTTATAACTCCCAGAGTTCTCGAATTTATCAAGTTGAACGAGATGGGGTGTTGTATGTGCTGAAAGCTGCTGGTTTCATCGCAGCGAAGGAGCGTGATGCTCTTTCAGAGACATTGGATGTTCCGGGGATTACCCATTTAGTGGAAGATTATTGTCTGGTGAAACCTTTCTCTGCCATTTTTCTCAAAGAATATGCTGAAGGTTCTCTTTTAAAAAGAATTTGCTGGTCTGAACGTCAATTATTCAAAAGTCAAGTTATGGATACAGTTAAGGCATTACACGCCCGACAATTTTTTAATCTTGATATTCATGATGAGAACTTTATTGTTTCGCCGGATCATAGAAGAATAACTTTTATCGATTTTCTACTTTTTGAAACAAATACCAATTCCGCCTATCGTTCTAGCGATCTTTCTATGGTTAGGAATCAGTTCCCTTAAATCAACGTAAAACTAACTGCCCCGGCCATCGCCGCATACGAACCAATAACTAACGTCTTGATGAGGATAGCCAATTCTGGTGATAATGCCCCGAACAGCCACAATGCGATAAACTCCACTAATAAAGAAATAACATACAGCGTAATCAGTTTCTGAAAAACAATGCCCTTTCCTTTCTTCTTGACAAAGTCTTGTTCATTCTTATAGATTAAGAGGGATGAGATGAGAAGAATGAACGTGAGTAGTCCAAGAATATTCCACCACGGTAAGCTTTTTGCCAGAATATCAAGATTAAGGATATTTCTTCCTAAGCCAACTCCAAGAAATGCTCCAGCGGTGCCACGAATAAGTTCGAGAAAATGTTTCCGTTTGAATGTAAATTTACCGATCGTGAACAGATCTCGTTCAATCTGCTCTTCTTTTTGTTTAATCTCGTTCTGTTTTGTTAGGACTTCCTGCTCTTCTCGTTCGATTTTTGTTTCTACTTTTCCAAGAAACGATAATTTTTTCTCAATACGAGAGGCTTTATCCAGAACAAGATCTAGTTTGTTTTTCTGCCTACCTCTTTTTTTCACAATGCTAGAACGTTTCTCGTCTATAAAAATCTATCGGCAAAGATTCATCACTAGACGAGAGAGAGAAAGACTTAAATATACTCGTTGTTTTCCAGTAGCTCGTGAGGTCGATGTATAGCTTTGCGGAAGTAAAGCGCTATTATGGTACAATTTGAAATTTCTCCAACAGAAGAAGAAGACGAACCCCCTTTGGTTGATGCCGGGGATTCACGGTCAATGCCACCATCTCCGTTTATTTTAGATGAAGAGGATAAACCGCTAGCACTTTATTCCGCGCCGGTTACGGAATATGTCAGTTCTCCGAAGATCGTTGTTGAGTCTACTGATGTTGTCTACTCTGTTTTATCGCTCGATTTTGGAGTTGGAAATACACTCTCTGATGATGCTCTTTCTCCCTTGGAAATGATGCTTGATGACACAAAGAGGACATTTGATCGGGCGATGGTTGATTACATCTTTGATCCGCCGTCTATTGAGAATGATGAAATGGCGGTCGATCGAGAATTGATGACTGATGGTCAGAAAGCGATGTTGCCTTATCTTCAACGGCTGCTTAGAGGGGCAATTGAAAATGAGAACTCAACATACCGACGTCTCTCGGGATATAATGCTTCGGGGTTGTTGAATTAGATTTTTTTTGTTTTTCTTTCATTTCGTTCTCTTTTTCCCAACATTTTTAAATCGATGACGATTATGGTCATTTCTACAAACTATTCCGATTAGAGAGAGCCATGACCGATTTCATTCAGCAATTTGGACTGTTGTTTTTAACGGTAGTTGTTTGCTCGTTTATTATCAAGCTTTTGCGCCAACCAATTATTATTGGCTATGTAATCTCCGGCCTGATTTTTAATATTTATTTGGTTAAAAGTAATTTCAACGGCGAACAGATCACTATTCTGGCGGAATTAGGAATTACGTTTCTGTTATTTTTGATGGGTTTGGAGTTTGATTTAAAGAGTTTGAAGTATCTGGGAAAAGATATTTTGATCACAACGACGCTGCAGTCGCTTGCTTTTTTTACAATGGGCTATTTTATTGGTTCTTCGTTTGGTTTCAGTCGGGTGGCGTGTGTTTATTTAGCGATTCTGTTTATGTTTAGTAGTACATTATTAGTGGCAAAATGGTTGGAGGATAAAAAAGAAACGAACACACTTCATGGAAAAATTACGCTTGGCACGTTGATTGTTCAGGATTTGTTTGCGATTATTGCGTTAACGGCATTAAATGTGCTGCAAGAGAAAGCGTTGCTTAAAATTATTCTAACTCCATTTAAGGGGATCCTCCTTATCGTTTTAGGAATTTTTCTGGCGCGCTATATTCTCAATCGTCCTCTTCGTTTTGCCAGCAAATATCCAGAATTATTGTTTGTTTTTAGTCTTGGTATTTGTTTTCTCTTTGTAGAAATAGCACCTTTGCTTGGTTATTCGGGAACGATTGGGGCGTTTATTGCGGGAGTTACATTGGCAAACACGATTTATAAAAGCGATATTCTTGGTCGCCTCAAGCCGCTGATTGTGTTCTTTAACATGCTCTTTTTTGTCGGGCTGGGATTTCAAATGAATTTTCAAGTTAATCTGCGCTTTATTCTTTTAGTCCTGTTGCTGCTCGCTATTGGTTTGATTCTCAAGCCGCTGGTCTCGTATATTACGTTTAAGAGAAGAGGATATGATTTAAAGTCTTCATTTATGAGCAGCATTCATCTTGCCCAGTTTAGTGAGTTTGGAATTATCATCATTGCGCAAGGTGTCTTTACGGGAGTGATTGGCAAAGAGATGACTTCAATTGCAATTACTACAGTCATTCTCAGTATGATTTTTTCTTCTTATTTCATTAAGTATGATGCTGCATTGTTCTCTGTAGTGGAGAAACAGCTGCGTTTTATCGACCGCTTCTTCCGAAAGAGAAAAATCTACAACTCGGTTATGGAACGTGGCGCAAACATTATTTTTTTTGGCTACTATGATCTGAGTAAAGAATTGTATAAAAAGTTTGAGATTATGGGAAAGAAGGTTGTTGTTGTTGAGAATGATCCGGAAAATATTAGTCTCTTAAAAAAAGAAAATATCCCCTATCTTTATCATTCTGTTAGTAATCCGGAATTCTTTGCTCACTTTAGTTGCGAGGCGGCGGAATTAGTCGTTTCTAGTTTGATGGATGTTGAAGAGAACAAGAGTATCATTGCCCACGTTAAGAAAATGAATCCGCAGGCAGCAGTCATTGCTACGGCAAAAAACATTCGTGATTCGTTGGCGTTGTATGAAGCTAATGCCGATTATGTCATTTATCCGATGTTGATTAATGAACAGCATGTTTCGGTCTTGCTTGAGGATTATACCACTGACATCAATAAAGTTATCGGCAAGAAAATTATGGAAATTGCTCGTTTAAAAGAGCGCGAACAAAAACAGAAGCAGACGGTGGATGAGAATAAATTCCTGGATATCGATAATTTTATGGAGATGACGTTGTTGAAGGAGCCGTTGAAGGTGATTAAGAGAACTTTGAAAAGATAGATTTGTGAGATTTTGTGATTCTATCTTCCCATTTCTTCTTCTAGAATTGGTTTAATTTTCTTCCAGAGGTTGGTTGGAATATTCTTTGGCGGATAGACACTGAAATATGTTTGGCGTAGTTCTTCTTCTCTAGACTTCGCTTCAGCATAGAGTGTTTCTTTAAAGTAGGTGATTAATTCTCCTTCTACACCACGATCTGCGGCAAGCAGAAATGCAAAGAGCTGTTCGTCTTCGTGTGGTTCTACTTTCTGACGTTGTTGTGGGCTCTTATAATCGCTGAAAACGGGATAAAATTTCTTATTCTTAAGAGAGAGCATATTTTTTAATCCGACTTCTTCCGGATCAAAGCCGAGAGCACTCATGAAAATGTAACAGAGGGCGCATTTAGGGCAGTTACTACACCAGCGATTCTCTTCTGCACCTTCGTTATCAACGTGACAAGACATTTGATATTTCGCGAATTGAGGATAGCGTTGATAGAGAACTTTACAAACGGCAATCTCTTGCAACGGCTGAACTAATGATGTTGCTTGCACGGAACTGTTTGAAATGGAATGGAGCATGGTGTTCATATGCTGGAGCCATTCAGAGGATTGATCGTAATAAGGTGAGTAACGAAAATTTTCAGTACTGCTATAGAAGTCGCTGCAGGATTGTTCGTGACCAAAGACGACATATTTAGCATTATAAAATGAATTAAATGGAATGAGGAGAAAGAGATATTCTGTTAATTGGCTGGTCCACCCTAGTTCTGTTTCATCAATGTCCCAATGACCGTAAAAGCGGAGATCGCCTAATCCATTATGGATGCGATGGATTTTCATATCAAACTCGGCTTCAAATTGCTGGATTAATCGTTCTTTATGTTTATATTCAAATGTGCGAAAATGTTCGTTGCGATAAATAACATTCCAATCCGGTTCGCAGACCAATACGGGTTGTGGTCGCAGACCTATTTCCTCGGCTAACCCTAGGCTAACGAGGCTTTCTTTGCCAAATGTCATCGTATTTATACTGCGTTCTTTTGTCGCCAGAGCCTCATTTTTAGGGAGAGCGCTTTCCGTGAAGCCATAGGTTGTGTTAGCAAAGCGGCGAAGATAATCTTCTGTTTTCTCTTTATCAGCGTGGGCAGAAAATAACAAGATATTAAAGAGCAACTCTCTAAATGCGGATTTTAATTCGGGCATGGGGGTATCATATTGGATATGGGGAAGATTAAATGTTACTCCTAATTCCATTGAAGAGAGAAAAGCAAGGTTGTTGCGAATCGTGGTCTTAAGATGTTCAGGACAAGTATCCCAAATTTCTTCGGGGAACATTACTTTAAAACGTTTATAAAATGGACCCTGTCGTAGAGCGAGAGAAATTCCTTCTTCCCTTGTTTTTGTACTGATACTTAAAGGTTCAGCAGTTAAAGGACCAAAGCCGCGATGGGTCTCTGGTTCAGCAAATTGTTGCTGCAACCAAAGATCAACAACTGGATCTTCTGTGGTTGGCGCGCTAAATAATAGACTTCCTTTTTTATCCATCACTCTTTTTTTTGTCGTCAGCAATGAAAATAGAATATTTTTCTAATATAAAAAGGCTTCGGTTTTTTATTTTTTATTTTTTTGGAATCTCTTCATTCATTTTACTTTTTTTATTTTATTTTAATTTTCTACAACGACGAAATTGAAATCAAAAAGAATTTAAACCGGCAGTGATATTCTGTCGATTATGTCCATCATCTCTTCGCAAAAATTATTTTCTTCTGGAAAATTGTGGCTTTCGCCAATGGAAAGTGTTTCTGATCTTGCTTTTCGAACGCTCTGTTCTCGTCGTAGAGCAGTGCTAACGTTTACGGAAATGATTCGCGCCGATGGATTGCTGCGGGGAAATAAGGCAACGTTCAGTTTAGTTGATAGTTTTGATCCATCTGTTCCAACGGGGATCCAATTATTTGTCACGAAGCCCGATGTTTTGAAAAAATCGTTGGGATTGATTCGTAAGGGGATGGAAGAGAAAGATGGTCGCTTTTCTCATTTATCAGTTATCGATTTAAATTTTGGCTGTCCTTCTCCGGAAATCATTAAACTCGGCGGCGGACCGGCGATGTTGAAACGAACGGAGAGAATGAAAGAATTGTTAATGATTTTAAGAAACGAATCTCCCCTTCCTTGCGGAATCAAGATTCGATTGGGAATGAATGACCGTGAACGGCAGCAGAAAATATATTTGCGTATTGTTGAGATGGCGAATGATCTGAAATTGGATTATCTTACAGTTCATCCGAAAGTTGCCAGTGATGATTCTCACGTGCCGATTGATTTAGTAGCGTTGCAGGAAATTATTGATCATGCAACTATTCCGATTGTGGGCAATGGCTTTGTTGTTGATGGTCCAAGTGCTAAAAGAATGTTGGATATGGGCTGTTCGGCGGTGATGATTGCGCGTGCGGCAGTTGGCAATCCCTGGATTTTTGAAGAGATTGAAGATTATTTGAAGACGGGGAAAGAGATTTCCGTCCGGAAGGATTATGCTGCTGCTTGGAACGAGTATCGGTCTGTTGCTGAGAAATATGGGACGAAGGAGAAGTATTATGAGTATCATAAGAAGGTGCTTGAGTTGCGAGCGAAGGGAGATTTGGGGTTTCATTCTCCGTCAAGGATATTGAAGTGGGTTTGAGATAATTATATGAAAATAGCCAGAAAACCATTGACTTTACAAAAAATGAAGAAACTACTTCATTTTTGTACAGAAATACAATCACGGTTGTATTTCTTGTAGTCAATGGATGAATGGAGTATTTCTGGCTAATTTTCTATCCTAAAAATGCGTTGTGGAGAAATCGTCTCTTTTCAAACCCCGTCTTTCAAGACGCAAGAAATGAAACAAAGATTTCATTTCTGCGCTGAAAACTGATCGTCGTCAGTTTTCATGCGGGGTGAGACGATTTCACGCATTTTTATGATTTAAAGTATGCTCGATTACTTGTTTCTATGAATTTAAAGACGCTTGTTTCAAAACTAGACAAAGAGTTTGACGTTGCTCATGTTTAAGATGATTGGCATTGGCTGTTTGACAATCTTTTTCTAGAAAAATCTTTGAACGCATTCAGAAAACCGATGCATCATACGGGTCTTGTTATCCAAAATTCTGATGTAGTGAAGAAAATTTATACTGCGTTTGCGCCAAGTACATATGTTCTTGAACAAATAAAAAGAAGAAAGATAAAAGGAAGCTTGCTGGTGGTAAAACATCCATTTGATTGGGATGGGCGAGCTAAAGGACAAGGCTTTGTTCATCTTTCAGCAAAAGATTATGATTTGATGGAAGAGATGGTTGTTTCACTTTATTCGTTACATACTCCATTGGATAAAAATAGAGATGATACTGTAGTTTCTACTGCTTATGGTTTTGCTCGAGTGTTAGGCATGGATGTTGAAGAAGAGTTTGCAACGGAAGGCGAACGAAATCCGAAGCTGTTGTTGGGTTTGATTCCTGAGAAATGGGTACATACCCCACAGCACAAAATGAAACGACGATTTCATTTGTGCACAAACGAAGTAGTTTCTTCGTTTTGTGCTCTGCTGTGACGTTCCATTCCCATTTCTGGGAGTAAAAATCCCATATTGCTGTCTTTTTAAAGAATGCCCCACAGCTCTGCTGTGATTGGGATTTTTTACTGGTAGAGTGAAAGACAAGAGTTTTGAGGGATTAGTTCGGCGGTTGAACTCAAAACTTCATTATAAGGTTAAGACAATGAGAAAAAATAATGTGGTGGGCAGGGTTGCAATAGTTACGGGTGGTGGTTTTGTTCCGGAACTAATTCGAGAAGCAAAAGAGAAAGGCTGTAACACGTATATTACTGGGATTATTACTGCAAACGCTTCCGAATATAGTAAAACCAATTATTCCAAAACATTAGGGTCAGTAAAAAAGATAGGTTTTAATCTCATTGGCGCATCTCACTATTTAACTGAAAAGTGGGCGATGGAGTTTTCCGTTCCCTATTTCCAACAATTCTCTGAAACGGAGTTTATAGAAGATAAGTCTGCGTTGAAAAGATTGGAATAATCAATAGTACTTACCTCTTGTTTAGTTATAAAAAGCCACTCCCCATTAGACAAGTGTGCAACTAAGATATATAAAGTAGTACTCTTCTTTATATTTCTATGAAAAAAGAATTGATTTCGACGCTGACAAAAACGTTTGAAGATTACGCCCATGTGAAAGAAGGAGTGGAATATTGGTTTGCACGAGATTTACAGAGATTATTAGATTACGATGAATGGAGAAATTTTCTGAAAGTCATAGAAAAAGCAAAAGTTGCCTGTAAGAATTCCCAGCAAAAAATTGAAGACCATTTCGTTGACGCCAACAAAATGGTTAGGCTTGGTTCTGGAAGTGAACGGAACGTTGATGATTTTATGCTTACGCGTTATGCTTGTTATCTCATAGCTCAAAACGGTGATCCGAGAAAAGAAGAAATTGCGTTTGCTCAAAGTTATTTTGCCATTCAAACTCGAAAACAAGAATTGATTGAACAACGAATAGCGTTGCAGGAGAGATTTGAAGCAAGAAAGAAGTTAATTGCGTCAGAAACAGAATTGTCTAAACTAATTTACGAAAGGGGAGTTAATGAAGAGGGTTTTGCTAGAATCAGAAGCAAAGGTGACGAAGCTTTGTTTGGAGGAGTTTGAAAAAAGGAATTTTTGGCGAAATAAAAATCAAAACAGATCAAACAGAGCCAAAAATTCCGCCATTTCACCTCCTCTTGAGAACTTTGCACATCAAAAAGTTAATTATGCAAAGTTCTCTATGGTGGGATTACCACGTTGCAGATGAAAGAAAGAATGAAAGTTCCTAAGAAGCGACCCGTCGCTGATTTCTTACCAACTGTAACAATTACGGCGAAGAATTTAGCAACAGAGGAGTTTGAAAAATAGTGATTTTGGAAAATATTTTTTGACTTTATGACAAAATCACGACTATTTCAACTCCTCTTAGAGAACTTTGCCATGAAAAAGTGAATTATGCAAAGTTCTCAACAGAAATGACTAACTTTAATGTAAAAAAAGATAATTTGGATGGAGAGAATACGATTACTGGTGAGCATGTTAAAAATAATACTAAAGTAAGAGGGATACTGGTTGAGGGTGGTATTGTCCCCGAAGAACTTCCTGCTGAAGAGGATATTCAGAAGCTGCAACGAAAAGTTAAGAATGATTCATTAGGGATAGCAGATGATGCGAGAAGAAAAGAACAGAAGAGATTGATGAGATAGTTTATGATTTCTTTCTCAAAAGAACAATAACTTTATTCCTGATATGATCACCAAGAGAACAAACAAACTTTTGACCCACTTATTCCCTTTCTTTAAAGCAAGATGGTGCTCGTTATTGTAATTAATGATGCATTTTGTAGTGAAATGATAAAAATAACTCTATTTCTTTCTTTTTTCTTTGTTTTTCAATGTCTGAATGCCATGATCAGTAATTTTAACAAAATGTGATGGCTGTCCTCTTGTCTCATCTTTATCAATTGTCGTTATTGTTACCTCTTCTGAGTCTTCGAGGTCTGCTACATGTTTTTTGAGTGAATAATAATTTGTTCCTAATTTCTTATTGAGATCCGCGTAATTTCGTTCGCCTTCTTTCACCAGCCATAGAATTTTCTCACGGATTTGGTAGGATGCCCTCTTCTTCATCTTTACAATATTGTAGGAAGTTTTAAATATATCTGATTGACAATATTGTAAATTAGATGCCTACGCTCAATTGGATTGGAAAAGAAGCAGTCGCGAATCATGACAAAGAAGTGCCGTTTAGGCTCCTTAAGAAAGTTAAATCTCATTCTGTTGGTGAAAATTCTCAAAATCTAATCATTCACGGTGATAATCTTGAGGCTCTGAAAGCGCTCATGCCTTATTATCAAGGAAAAATCAAATGTATCTATATTGATCCCCCTTATAATACGGGAAATGAAGGTTGGGTTTACAATGATAAAGTGAATTCTCCTAAGATTAAGAAATGGCTGGGTAAAGTGGTTGGTGGTGAGGCTGAGGATTTATGTCGGCATGATAAATGGCTGTGTATGATGTATCCGCGGTTAAAGTTGTTACGGGATTTATTGAGTGAGGATGGAGTTATTTTTGTGAGTATTGATGATAATGAGCAGGGTAATTTGAAATTATTAATGGATGATATATTTGGAGAAGAGAATTTCTTAGCTAATTTTCTTTGGAATAGCACAAAATCAATCACAAATCCAGCATTGATTTCTTTATCTCATACGTATAATTTAGCATATTCGAAGAAGATTAAGCTAATTTCAGATAATAGAGAAAATTTCAAGTTACCAGCGATAGTAACTGGATTTAATAATTCTGATAATGATCCAAGGGGAGCATGGAAAGCTGATCCATTTGAAGTAGGGGGAATTAGACCCAATCAAATGTACCCTATAATTAATCCAAATACAAAAGAAACATTTTATCCTCGTAAAGGGAATTGCTGGAAAAATGATCTTGATAAGTTTAAAGAGTTAATTAAAGATAATAGAATTGTATTTGGTAAGTCTGGCGATGGACGTCCTCAAAGAAAACGGTTTATTTGGGAAGCTGAGGAAAGAGGACTTACTCCTAATACCTGGTGGAATGAAATAGGGACAACTACTAATGGAACTATGGAACTAAAAGAACTTTTTGAAGATAAAGTTTTTAACAATCCTAAACCAACTTCATTAATCAAGAAAATTCTACAGATTACAACTGATAGAAGTTCTTTAATCCTCGATTCCTTTTCTGGTTCTGGCACGACTGCCCACGCTGTTCTCGACCTTAACAAAGAAGATGGCGGCAACAGAACATTCATTCTCGTTGAAATGGAGGACTATGCCAAAGATATTACCGCAGAAAGAGTTAAACGAGCTATTCAAAAATATGACTACAGAGACGGCTTTGAGTATTGTGAGTTAGACAAACCATTATTCAACGAAGATGGCAAGATTGATGAAGACTGTTCTTTTGAACAATTAGCAACATACGTTTATTTTACGGAAACGAACACGAATATCGATAAAAAATCAATTTCTAAGCCATTTGTTGGAGAATATAATGATACGGAATATTATCTCATGTTTCAAGGCAAAGGAAAGAATGTTCTGACAAAAGATTTTCTCAAGAAAATTAACAAGAGTACGCAGAAAAGAGTGATTTATGCTGATAAATGTCTGATTGATGAGAAGACGTTGGAGAAAGAGAAGATTCAGTTTAAACAAATTCCGTATGAAGTGAAGGTGTATTAGGATGGACGATAAGATTTTATTAAAATTAAAAGAACTAAAAACAGAATTAGAGAATTTAAAGAGAAAGATTTATCGGGAAGGGGAAGAAGAATATTATTCTATAATTCAATTCTTAGAAAGAGCAATTGATAGGATCTATCCTGAGAAAGATGCTGGAAAGTTGAAAGGACAATTACATTTACATTTCTTTCTTGCAGTAGAAAGATCAGAAGTAGAGAAACAAAATGAATATACTCAAGATATTAATCGAGCTTTGAGAGTAATAAATACTACTCTTGAAGAGTTTGAAATTTTTGGTTTTAATGAGTTTACACCAGTAAAAGAAAAAATTGAGACAGAAGCAAGCGTTAAAGCTGGAATTTTCACTTTTGGAAGGAAAAAAACCAAAGAGAAGTAAAATGATCCTCAAAAAATACCAGCAGAAAACATTGGACAGAATCCAGGACTTCCTTAAAGAACTATCTTTCTTCGGTGATGCCAAGCACGCTTTTATCTCCACGACTAATAATCCCTACAAAGAAGACTTTTTTGGAACTAATATTCCATTTGTCTGCATTAAAATCCCTACCGGCGGAGGGAAAACTCTCGTTGGCTGTCATGCCACAACTTTAATTATGGATTCCTTCTTGAAAGAAAAGATGAGTAGGGGTATTGTGATGTGGTTTGTGCCTTCCGAAGCGATAAAAAGTCAAACCCTAAGGAAGTTTAAAGATCGGAAGGATATCCACAGAAAAATATTAGATGAGTATTTCGAAAATAACGTTAAAATATTCTCAAACGAAGAATCATTGAAGATTCGCAAGGAGGATGTTGACAATAACCTCTGTCTCATTGTCTCCAGTTTAGATGCATTCAGAAAAGAAAAATCACTTCAGAACAAATACAAAGTCTATCAAGAGAATGGTGCTCTTATTAACCATTTTGAACAAATCGAAGAACTGAATATCTTAGAAAAAGATGAATCGGGAATAATCAAATCTATGGCTAATGTTATCCGTTTAAGCAACCCTTTAATTGTAATTGATGAAGGGCATAAAACTAAAACCAATCTCTCGATCACTTTTCTCAAAGAACTTAATCCTAGTTTCATTATAGAATATACCGCTACCCCACGTCCGGAAAGTAATATTCTGGTCGAAATTCATTCTTCTGAATTGAAAGAAGAAGAAATGGTAAAGTTACCATTAGTATTAGAAAGCCATACCCAATGGCAAAACGCTATTTTGCAAGGCGTATTACGCAGGGAAGAATTAGAGAAAATAGCAAAAAAAGAAAAAGAACCAATTCGTCCAATTGCCCTGTTGCAAGCAGAGTCTGATAAGAAAGATGATAAAGATGTTACGGTTGATCGAATAAAACAATTTTTAATCAAAGAACGGAAAATTCCAGAGGATGAGATAGCTGTAGCTTATAGGGATGTTAATGAAATTGCCACTATCGATTTATTTGCAAAGAATTGTAAAATCCGATATATTATTACCGTAAATAAGCTTGCTGAAGGCTGGGATTGTTCTTTTGCTTATATTCTCATTTCAGTGGCTAATATTGGTTCCAAGATAGCAGTTGAACAAATAATTGGAAGACTTATGAGGATGCCTTATGCAAAGAGAAAAGCCATAGAAGACTTAAATCGAAGTTATGTCTTTGCGTCGGCAAGAAACTTCAATGAAGCCGCAGCACAAATTATCAACGGTCTAGAAAGTAATGGATTTAGCAAATCGGATTTTATTAACTCAGAAAGTAAAGATCAAAAATATGAATTCGATGTTGAACGAAGAGTGAATGAAGATTTTAGCATTCCTTTAGTTGCCTACAATAATGAGGAATTAACGTTTGAGGATTTAATCGGAGAAGATTTTCAGCTTCACAAGCAAGAAGCTCCATTTAACTTTACAGTTCATTATGATAGTGATGGAAGAGCTATTATTGATATCAAAGAGGGAGATAAGTGGATGAAAAGCGCCCAGCAAACACTGAAGCTTACATTTCAGGATAAGCAGTTCTCTAAAAAAGAGCTTGTTCAATGGTTAGATAAAAAGCTCCGCTTCACAATGTTCGATAAAGATGATAAAATACTTTTCTTGAATAAAGTAATTGACAACATCAGAGGATACTCTATCTCCGATCTAGCTGTTAATCGCTATGTTTTATATGTGCAATTGGATGAACTGATAAATAAGATATTGAAAGACTATGCTCAGAAGAAGTTTGAGTGGTTCTTGAAAGAAGGAAAAATAGGATTAATCCAATCTGAAAAATTCCTTAAAATGATAACACTATCGGAAGACTTTGGACAGGAATTTAATCGTAATTATTACACAAAAATTGATAAACTGAATAGAGAAGAACAGAGATTCATTGAGCGTCTTGACTTAGATACTTTGCCCAATATTCGATTTTGGATTAGAAACAGAGAACGGAAAGATCCATTTTATTTGCAAGGATGGCAGAAGAATAAATTCTATCCAGATTTTATTGCTGTAACTCACAAAAAGAACATTCTTGCATTAGAATGGAAGGGAGAAGATAGGATCAGTAATGAAGATACAGAATATAAAGTGCAAGTAGCAAAAATGTGGGAGAAGTTGGGTAATGGAAGATTACATTTCTTCTTAGTTCATAATGGAAATATTGAAAGCGTCTTAAATTCTCTCAAAACATTATAATTTCCTACTTCTTCCTTTCCATCTCTTTAATCTCTTTCGTCGTCGTAGCCTGCTCCGCTCTTTTATCATCTCGAAAATGCAAGAACCGAGGAAAGCGTAGTGCCAATCCCAACGTATGATAGGGACTTTTTGTGATTTCAGCCGCCAATACTTCCACGACAATCTTCGGTTCGAACCAGACATCTGGTTCCATTTCTCTTGAAACATTCACGCGTACGGGTTTTTTATCAACAAGATGCTTGGCCATTTTCTTGGGCAGTTCTTCTAACATTTCATCGGTTAGCCCCGTTCCTAACTTACACACGGTTTCAAAATTATCTTTTTCTTTGTTATAGGCAGCGCATAACAAAGCACCATACACTCCACTTCTTTTTCCTCTACCGTGATATGCGCCAACAACAACCAGATCAAATGTATCACTCAACTCTTTAGTGTATTCTTTTTTCCATTTGATCCAATTCCAACCGCGCGTTCCAGCTTGATATTCCCCCTGCAACGATTTGATCATGATCCCTTCATAGCCGTGATCGAGCATCGTGTGGAAAAACGTTTCAATTACTTTAAGATCATCAGTGATAATGCGATCGGCGGGCATAACGCCTTCTCCTTCTTTGAGAATCTTCTGGAGTTCAGCGAGACGTTTTTCATAGGGCTGATAGAGAAGTGCTTCACCATCGAGATAGAGTAATTCAAATATTTTTAATTGAACTGGAATATCTTTGGCATACTGCTCGATGTCGTTTTTGCGTCGCCGCTGCATTAATGTTTGAAATGGTAGTGGTCGTCCTTTTGCATCGATGGCGAGAATTTCTCCTTCCACAACATATTCTTTTGCTTTCAAGTGTTTTTCGAGATGTTTGACTAAATCGGGAAATTGATCGGTGATGGTATCGAGACGGCGAGAAAAGAGGGTTATTTTTCCCTTCTTATCTTTGTGGGCTTGGACGCGTTCACCATCGTACTTTCCTTCTACGGCGACGTTGCTGGGCATTTTGTTTTTAATCTCATCGAGCGTGTCAACGCGCTGTGCAAGCATCATTTTTATTGGTCGGCCAACGTGGATTTCTATTTTCTCCAAGCCTTTGAGGCCTTTGTTGGCTAATACTTTAGCTATTTCACCAACATCGGGGCAGATATTATATGCTGTCTCGAGAATTTCTTTATTCTTCTTTTCGCCGGTATAGGCAATCGCTAACGCATCAAGAACAGTCATCTCGCCGACACCCATTCTTAATGTGCCGAGAACGATGCGGGTAAGGTATTTTGCTTCTATTGGTGATGCTTTTTGTAACAGGGTGACGAGAAGATTTGTTTTTTTCTCTTGTGAACCCGAGCCGGATGTTTCAGAGATCTTATGGAGTGTTTCGAATAAATTGTAGATCGTTAACGTTCCAACGGGAACAAGCGTTCTGGGTTTTTTATGAAGGACTTCTTCTGCGGCTAAACCGGCATCGCCTTTCTTTTGCACGAGATCTTTGATTTTCTGTTCCGATTGTCCGGCAGTCGTGGCGATGGCTTTGATGATTGATTTTTCAGCTAAACCGAGAACGACGCCTTCGTATTGTGAATCGATTTGTCCAAGAGTGAGGTAAGCAATGATGTTAATGTCTTCTTTGGGTACCGTTTTGAAGAATTCCGAGAGGATCTCACGCATGGCATTGCCGGAGGAGATTTTTTCCAGTTTTTCGTAGATATCGGCGAGGAGTTTGAATTGCATCTTGTGTGGGATGGTAGGAATTTATTTAAATGTTGTTGTGTTTCAATTGGTTTATGAACTGGAGAGCGTTGATTCCTCGGAAAGAAAAATATGATATTGATGGTAGGGAAGTTGTGATTGTCAATAAAACGACTACAGATTTTTCTCGATTGGGTGATATTATTTTATTGGTCTGTAGAACAGAGCGAATGGCTCAGCACTTTCCGAAATTGACGTTTGTGATTAAACCAGATTTCTCTAATCCGGTGGTTAATAGTTCGGAAATAGCCGTTGGTAAGGCCGTTATTGAAATGGGTGGTAAAAACGTAGATCAAAATGCTCCTTCCTTTAAACAAGATTGGAATGGAATTATTATTCATGAATTAACCCATTTATATCATAACCATCGCTCTGGAATTATCATAACATTCCGTAAAATGGCCGGCCGGTTAAGAACTGCTTTAACTCCAAAGATCACATCGATCGAACTCGCTAATCTGGCCTCTATGAGGGGAATTCTCTTCCAGTTTAGTAGCTCTCTCTTTACTGAAGGTGTCGCACGATATAATGAGATACTTAGCCACGGTGAAATTTTATTTTCACAGGAACTGTTTGAACAGAAATATGAGACTGCATTTGAACAAGTAAACAAAAAAACTGAACAGTTTCTTACGACTTTAGAGTTGTTGAAGAAGAAAAATCTAAAACAAAGTAAGATAGATGAGTGTCTATCTACTCTTTATGGGTTCTTCCACGGCTTATGCTATTCCGCCGGTTATTTTATGGTCTACACCATCATTTTCATCGATCACGAGACTACTTTTGAAGATATTCTTCTACTTAAACCATTCGAGTTCATCAAGAAATATGAACAGTGTATGAAAATCAAAAGTTTGCAGCCAGTTATCTCGGCAACGAGTGGTGATGGAATATTGGATTACATGAAGATGTTAGCGCTATTGACGGCAGTGGTGAAGGAAATAGAGAAAAGATAAGATTAATTCAAGTCATAAACTCCAATTTTTTCTTCTCCAAACATCTAATTGCTGTATTAATCTTTTCAGGAATATTCTTTGTTATCGGCTGATTGTGCCCGCCGTAGATGATCTTTGGTTGTAGTTGTCTTATTTTCTTGAGCGATTGTATATACTGTTGCTGGTTTGAATCTTTGAATAATGCCAATAGTTCTCCGGGGTAAATCAAGTCTCCCGAAAATACTATTTTTTTGTGTGGTTCAAAGAGGGAGATACTCGTTTCGTCATGTCCTGGTGTGAAAATAATCTGAAAATGAAAATCACCTAAATCAATAATACTGTTTTCAACTACTTGTAGATATTTTTCTGTTCTGATTGTAAAATCAAGATCTTTACTTTTCTCTGGATTTGAAAAATCGTTTTCGTGAAGGTAACTAAAACCAATATCTTTATTTTGGAGATTTATTTTATTTGCGAGAATCTCATTGAACTGTGTAGAACCAGCAAAATGATCGTAATGAAAATGAGTGAGAATGGTAAAGAGTGGTTTATTTCCACAATATTTTTTTAAAAGAGAAGAAAAATCAATAAATCCAATACCAAAATCAATTAAGAGACATTTTTTCTCACCGATGATCAAATAGCAGTTACAGTGCTCACTATACCCCATTTCTTCAAAGCAGATAATTGATGAAGTTAGTTTTGTCTTTTTGATATTGGGGTTTATCTTTGCGGTCATTTTATTTCAGACCATATAACGCCAGAAAGCCGTAGTCTAAACTTTCTGGATCATCCATGGCATGGGGAATGACGGAAATCGCCTTCGCTCCATTAACAACGTGAAAACGTGCTCCAAAGTCGGCGGGAAGATCAGTTCCCGGTTTTTGTTGTTGAAGATGTGCTTCTGCCTGTTGAATCGTTGCCGTTTGATACGATTGGTGGAGTTGAGGAAGTCTGCCGTAGCCCAATGCAATTGTTTTCCCCGAAGCCTTCGCTTGCTGTAACGTATGGGCAATAAGATGATTGACTAGGCCTTTTCCTTTTAGCGAGGCATCGACACCAACGCTAATGAGGAAAACGCAGTCCCCATGAGGATTGTGCGTAGATTTTTCTTCGGTTATGATTTTTCCATCATGTGTTGCTTCATACCAGTTTTGTGGTAAATGATATTCTTGGGTGAGTTTCTTCCATGGTATAAAGCCTTCTCTCTGTTTATACTCATGAAGTATTTTTTCTCCGGCTGAAGCATCCATAAAAGAAGGATACTGATAACTGATAATCCCGGCAGGATGTCCATCGCAATAGAGGAGCCACATCAGGCCTAATTTTAAGCGCAGGGCAAATTTTGAGATATCTGCGACCATGCAATCTCCAATGTTTGGCCAAGCCGCATTTTCAACGGCAACAACTTCCTCTAGATTTTTAATAGTTGGTTTAATAATATCAATTTCTGTCATGTTATTTCCTCCGATCATCAGTTTTTGAACGGGGAAGAATTTATAGTTATTGACTGATTTTGGACATAATTAAACAATTGTGTTTTATTTAGAACTTTATAGTAGTTTTTATAAAGGATGAGCCTTTTTACAGTCTATGGAGAAATCAACTACAGAACTGACGATCAATTACATTAAAGAACACCCGGCAATCAAGATTTGTTTGAAGAAAGATTTAATTAATTACTCTTCGTTAGCTCGATTGATTAGTGTGGAATTGAGTATCGAGAAAAAAACGTCTAAAGAAGCGATTGTTGTTGCTGCTCGGCGCTTTCAAGAGAAACTGAAAGGAGAAATCCAACAGGAAAAGAAGATTAAAGAATTATTGAAAGATTCAGAGATCGAAACTAAAAATAAGATGTCGGTTTTAGTTGTTGAAAAGAACATTCCATTTGAACCCTTAGAGGAATCACATTTTAAAATTAAAAAAGAAAAAGGAATGATTTTTTTATTGGAAGGTTCTGATCATTATACGATTATTTTTCAGGAGAAATATTTCTCGTATTTAAAATCATTATTTAAGCAGAAAATTCTGGTCCATCATTCTTCTCTGGCATTAATCATCTTTCGCTCTCCCGAGGTAATTGAACAGATCGTTGGCGTGGTCTCATTTTTAACATCATTATTAGCTGAAAATGGAATCAATATTGTGGAATTAATATCTTGCTGGAAAGATACAATTTTTGTCATTGAAGAACAGGATCTTCCTAAAGCGTTTCATGTTCTTCGTTTTTGAGAACTAGATCCTCTTCAGAGAACTTTGCATAATTCACTTTTTCATGGCAAAGCCCTCTTCACTTTCATTTTTTCCCTTTTCAATAAAAAACATTTATATAATCCACTTGTATTCTCCCATCTAAAGGTGATACTAGTATGGTGATTATATCTGTGGATTGGGCGCCTCTCGCCCTGCGAATTGTTTTAGCTGCTGTTTTTATTGTCCACGGGTATCCAAAGTTGTTCAAAGACTTTGCTGGTACGAGTGGTTTTCTCTCGAGTCTGGGATTTAAGCCAGGAGCGTTATGGGCAGTTGTCTTAGGCGTTTCGGAATTTTTCGGTGGCATTGCGTTATTACTTGGTGTTGTTTCGCGTGTTGTGGCTAGTCTTTTGATTGTGAGCATGACCGTGGCAACATTACTCAAAATTATTAAATGGAAAGCGCCGTTTACTAAATCGGATGGTCAAAGCTGGGAATTTGATCTGTTACTAATTGCCGGATTGATTACCGTATTCCTCCTGGGTTCCGGCAATTGGTCGATAGATCAGATAATGGGTTGGATGTTGGGTTAGACGATGAGAGCAGTTTCTTTTCTTTTTATTTTCTTTCTTTTTATTGTTGTAATTGGTTGTACTGTCGCAACTCCCGTAGTAGAAGATAAGTCAAATCTTTCTTTATCTGAAAATCAAACCAGTAGTGGAGAAAATGCAACAACTGCTTCTGATAATAATTCGCTTGGTTCTAATCTAAATATTCCTACTTCTTGTCAAGAACAATGGCGCTGTATTAGTACGTCTGTCTTAGCTCATCAAGAAGGAAATTGTACTTTTAAGAGTAAACAAACTTGTCCGTTGGGTTGTAATTTTGAGAACAATTCTTGTAAAACATTGGAATGTAAAGAAGGCTATGGTTGTCGTACTCCTTCCACAAAAGCATATCAAGATAAATATTGTTCGTGGATGTTGGAAGAGAAATGTGAGTTTGGCTGTTGGAAAGGAGCTTGCCTTAATTCCACGGAAGCGCAGGCGTTAAATACAACAGATAATGCCACGAAGATGGCCAAGCCTGCTCCTCCAGTTTATGATCCATATGCGGGTGTGCAATGGATTAACGTTGGTGACTCGGTGCAATTTTCAACCGTAGGAAAAAATAATACTGAATTGAATCATACGCTGAATATTCTAGCAATTGAAGATGGAAGAACTATTCTTAAAGTTGATACGTTTCATAGTGATTGGGTTAAAGAAGGCGATACGGCTAAGTTTCTTGGCGGCACTATTTCTATTGATGTTGCGGAGATTCAGTTTCAGTCATTTGAAGGGGGGGTGAGGAAAGTGGGGTATAGGTTGGGGACGGGATGAATTTCTGTTTTCAATAAGAAGTTGTTCTTGTACGATGATAGGGCTTGTCCTGTGGAAATTTTTCTTGTGTTGCGAGCCAAAGATGGTCATTGATGTGAGTGGCGGTAATATCGTGAATTCTTTTTTTTAATTCTTGTTTGATCAATTCTACTGCCCAGATAGTATTTGCTCTTATTTCAATTTCTTCCTCACTTCCTTTTTGAATTGGTTGCTTAGTATCAATCAATCTAGCTAATTTTTGGGAATAGAATATTATTCCAAGTTTGCGTAAAGCTAAGGGTAATTTATAATCAGCACAAGCAGTAAGTTGGTCTGTGTTTTTCAATTCTCCAAAACTTTTTCCATTAAAGACATTATAAATGTCTCCAACTAAAAGTTGTGCTCTTTTGTAAAAAAATACTTCTCTTCCGTTATACATCCAAGAATCATTAAAAGAAGGAAAGTTTGTGATGATAATCTCTAGTAATTTTTGGGCATCGAAATCTGCGGTTTTAATAACTTTTTGTACTTGTCCGTCAAATTTGTCTAATAATATTCTTCCCACTTCTCTTGCGATATTCCAGCGTTCTTCTAACAACGGAATAGTCGTGTTGCCTCTTAAGATATCCGCGAATTCTTTTTTGTTTATCTCAGCAAGATACTGTCCATCAAAAATGGGTTTCTTCTCATCGACTGCTCTGCCTAAAGCAGTTATCATCGCCCAAGAACCATCATATTTCTGGTTATTGTATTCAACCTCCCATTTTGGTTCTCCCCAATAACAGAAACTCAGGGCATTAAACAGAAAGAGGAAGTGTAGTTTTTGCTCGTCGTTCAAATTGGACAGATCTCTTGGCGCAGCCTTCCACCAATGAGTCATATGTTCCTCTGTAAATGTTGTGCAGAAGTCAATAATCTTCTCTCTATTGATCTTAACGTCTTTGGAATTTTCGACAACAAATCGTGTTGATTCTAATATTTGGTTCATGTGCCAGATGGTTTCTATTTTTTACTGATAAATTAAATAAAGAGAGAAATTATCTTCTATTCCACGCTTCTTCTAGAATTGTCAAAGCAGCTAAATCCGTAATTTTTGCTCCACTCTCATAACGAGTGCACATATCCTCTAGTTGTTGATAGGTGAGACCTACCAATGATCCACCTTCTTGTGCTTGATGGAGATACATATCTTTTCCGATGTCGTAGCTATGTCCACTGGGGTGATAGGTTGTGCAATGCTGTTGAATTTCGTCTTCGGTAAATCTTATTGTTGTCATTTTTCTTCACTCCACTTCTATAATTTTATTCTCTCTCCTATTTTGTCAGTTATTTAATGATTCCTCTTCCTGCAGCTTTTCGATACATATCAACTACTTTTTTTCCATTCTCATACCCCAAGTATCCAAATACCGCTCCAAGACAACCACCAATAGCGGCAGCTCCATAATGTCCTTCTTCTGCATAATGGTAAGAGAAACTTAAGAGTAGTGTGCCTACTGCGGAATCGAGAGCTATAGTACTCAATCCCATTTTCACCGTAGCAATTCTTGATTCTAAAATTTTTGATTCTAAACTTGTAATTGTTGGTTTTTGTTGTTCGTCTGTCATTGTATTTTTCTCCACGCCCTAATTTACTTTTACTTCGTCTGATTATCCAGTTATTAAAAGTGGTGTTTATTTATAAAACATTGCCAGAGATTCGGTTGTAATAATATTTTGTATCAGAAAGAAAGTTCCATATCTGATTTAAATTTATTGGAAAGAGGACTTTGTGAAGATTTTTCATTTCTTTCCAGGTCAAACCATTTCGGCTAATTTGTGGTAAATGCCTGATTTAAAGCCAAAGATTTTTAAATGGGAACTATCAATACTCGTATGGTAGCGGGTAATAGCGGGGATTTGCCGAGAGTCTCTCGCAAACCGTAATAGGGAAGCTAGGAGTACCCGATGGGCTCATACGGGTTTATTGATCCTCAGACACCCATATCAACGAAAGTTGAAGGGTAAAGATCGGAGGTTCAAATCCTCCCCCCGCTACTCTTTATTATCACTTTTTGAATCATGCTTGACACCCGATGATTGTTTTTATTTCTCTCTTTCCAGAGTGTAATTTTTTGCTGATTCTTGGGATGCCTTGTACCAATCAAATCTATCCATCTCTTAAATGCCCAATGTCCATTTATATCAATTCTATTAATAATATTATAACCGTTCTTCAAACGGGGATCAACTGCTTTGTAATCAAATGTTCGACAAACTTTAAATTCAAATTTCTCTAAAATAGAAGATATCTCTTCCATCAATACTCTACTCTTTGAACAACCCGAGATCACCGGGTAGGCTCCCTTTCTTAATTTAAATGAGAAATCAGTGTCGGCAATACCACTTATAAACGAAAGAAGTAAGTTTTGATCTCGGTAGAAGTCTTTCGGAACATTTAATTCATTTTTAGGGCTCTTAGATAGGCCAATTCTTTCAACTAGAAATTCAACTAGATTTCTAGAATAAATAACAACCCCATAAGTTTTACCTAAACTTCTTGCTTTAACATCTAGACTAAACAATTTTCTAAAGAGAGGGCTTATGACTTCCTGATAAAATGAAATTTCATCTTTTGGATTTCCTCCGCAATTAACCAAGTATTCTTTTTTATGTTCTCTGATAGCAATTGAACCATCGCCAACTAGAACGCCACAGAGATATGCTAAGTCTTCATTCAACGGCGGGATAGTTATCCCCTTTCGTCTTCTCACTATCTTTCAAAGATTTAACGCATTTATAACTCTTGTTCTGGCACTTGACCAGTGGGTAGTGGCTTATTTAAAAAGGTTTGGGAGTAATTTTCTCCTCTATTCCCTCCCTAGAACTTCTTCTCTCTTCGATTAATTCTCTCAATCTTGGCCAATCTTCCTCAGCAGCAATATACCCGACACATCGCGCAGAACCACAGCGGCAGGGATGTTCTTCAAAACCGTCTAAGTCGTATCCATAATTGAACGTCAATTCTTCTCCGGCGATAATATCTCGTAAAGCGTGGATGAAAACTCTCTCTTCTCTTACTTGGTAATAACAGTTTGGTTCTTCGAGGAGAACATATTTTGAGGTTGTGGGTTTCATCGTAAAATCTCTTCCAACGAACAAACCTTTATATATCTCTTTCCTTTCTTAATACCATGGAAAAAGTGGTGGTAGGACGAAATCGTAAGCGAGCAGTTATTCTAACGTTATTGGCGTTGTTAGTGATTATCTTTGTGATTATTCCTTTGAGTTTGCTGGTCTTTGATGGGAAGAAACTGGGCAATGTGGCATTGATTCCAATATCTGGGATGATTACCGCTGACGGAGGAAGTTATCTTGGTCAAGGTACAGTTTCCTCGCAAACAATTGTTGGTTTCATTGAAGATGCTGAAAAAGACCCCTCATTGAAGGCAATTGTTCTGGAGATTAATTCTCCCGGCGGTTCGGCGGTGGCTTCTGATGAAATTGCTGTGGCGGTGAAAAAATCTCAAAAGCCGGTTATTGCGTTGATTCGGGAAAGTGGCGCTTCGGGGGCTTATTGGATCGCCTCGGCAACGGATTATATTGTTGCCAATAGAATGTCGATCACCGGTAGCATCGGCGTCATTTCTTCGTATCTAGAATTCAGTGGTTTGATGCAGAAGTATGGGGTTGGGTATGAGCGGCTAGTTGCTGGTGATTACAAAGATATGGGTAGTCCTTATCAACAATTAAACACTAAAGAAAAAAATATTATGCAGAGTAAACTCGATTTAATTCACGATTATTTTATTAAAGAAGTTGCTCAGAATAGAAAGATCTCTGAAGATCAAGTTAGAAAGTTAGCGACGGGAGAATTCTATCTCGGTGTTGAAGCGAAAGAGCTCGGTCTTGTTGATGAATTGGGGGATAAAGATACCGTTGAGAAAATTCTCAAGGAAAAGTATGGATTAACAGATATTCGCTATGTTCCTTTCGAACAGAAAGGCGGCTTGTTTAGTTTTCTTACTGGTGTCGTTTCCTCATTTTCATTTAAGATGGGACAAGGTATTGGTTCTATCTTTCTCCAAAACTCAAATACAAATTCAATGATGGTTGTTTGAAGACAATGAAAAAGCTGTTGTTCATGGCAGGATGGATTAGTGTTCTGGTTTTATTATTGCTTCCGTTGATCGATGCGGCGAGTGTTGATTCTGCGGTGGTTGCGGCGTTGCAGAAGCAAGATGAGGTCCCGGTGATTGTGACATTACGCAACTTGCCCTCTCATTTTCCTTCTCCTTCATTAAATATTATTTCTTCTTCACCCTCTTTTAAGATAGCGCAACTTCGAGAAGATGTCAAAGAACAACAAGAAAAAGTATTGGACACGTTGGATCTTAAAGAGGGAGTAAAAGATTCTTACAATTTTGATCTTAGCCATCAATTTTCTACGGTTAATGGTTTTTCGGGAAATGTAACAGATGAAGCTTTAGCTACGCTGCGTTCTGATCCCGATGTAAAATCAATTATTCTAGATCGACTAATCAGCATTGATTTAGATGCCTCTGGTCCGCAGACTAATGCCAATATTGTTCACAATCTTTCTTTCAACGGAAAATTTATGAATGGCAGTGGTGAAACGGTTTGTGTCGTTGATACGGGAATTGATTACACTCATCCCGCGTTGGGCGGGTGTAATAGTACAACTGTTCTCGATGGAACGTGTTCGGTTGTCATTGGGGGAGTAGATGTTGCCGATGGCGATAATGATCCTCTCGATGGAAATGGTCATGGGACTCATATAGCGGGAATCGTTGCTTCGCGTGATAGTACTTACACGGGAATTGCGCCAGGTGTCCAATTAGTCGCGGTGAAAGTTTTTTCTGGTTCTTCTGGAACAACGACGACTTCTAACGTCATCGCCGGTTTTGATTGGTGTCGTAATAATGCTACGCTGTTTAATATTTCGGTGATCACTTCCAGTTTGGGAGATGGGGTTGATCACACGTCGGCTTGTGATGATGATAGTTTGGCCGGCGCAGTGAATGCTGCGGCAAACACGGGTTTATTTGTAACTGCTGCTTCGGGAAATAATGGCTATAGTGATGGAGTTAATTCTCCGGCGTGCGCATCGAATGTAACATCAGTTGGTCGAGTGGGAGACGATGATGTTGTTTCAAGTAGTTCGAATGGCGGTTCAATTCTAGATTTAGTTGCACCGGGAACAGCGATTCGTTCTACGGCGCTGGGCGCTGGCTTTGTTGATAAAAGTGGAACATCGATGTCTTCACCACATGTTGCGGGCGCGGCAGCAGTTATTATTGAATATTGGAAACAAGTCTATGGTTTTGCTCCTTCTCCTGCTCAGATTGAAGCAAAGATGAAACGGACAGGGAAAAAAATTACGGATAGTCGAAATAGTTTGGTTTTCTCTCGTATCGATGTTCTTGCGGTAATTCAACCAGTGATTAATTTTACGACGAGTACTCCCCTTAATAATTCTACTACCGGAAATAATTTTGCTCTGATAAATGTCACTTCGGACGTTAACCTCACGGGAGCATTGCTGCAATGGAATTATGGGAATAGTACCATCCGTAATATAACTCTCACGGGCACTAATGCTTCTCTCTTTTATGGAAACATCACTCATCTTGTTGCGGGTAATTACTCGTATATTGCTTTCGGCAATGATTCTGCCAATACCGTGGGGGTGAGCGAAGAGAGAGTATTGCATATTGATTTGACGCCGCCGGAGATTGTTTTTACTACTCCTTCAGCAAATTCCAGTTATAGTCAAGCGTTTAGTCTGAATATTATAGTTCAAGATCAATTTAAACTCTCATCTTCAAACTATTCAATTACAAATTCTTCTGGGATGGAAGTCAGAGCTAATCAAAATACAACTCTTTCAACTTCTTCATTTGTCTGGGCAGATTTAATTAATATAAGTAACTCTACTTTTCCCAATGGGAATTATACTCTTACTATTTCAGCTCTTGATGCGGTGAATAATAGCGCTAATTCTTCTTTACCTTTCGTTGTTTTAAATCAGGCACTAACAAATGTAACGATCACGTTTCCGGTTAATGGAACTGTGATTGAAGTAGGCGATACTGTCCGTTTTAACAGCACTGCTGTGGATGTTGAAGGTGATAGTTTAAGTTATAGTTGGAATTTTAGTGACGGGACGGGGTTGGTTAATGGAGAGAATACGACGCGCCAATTTAATCGGACAGGTACTTTTATTGTTATGTTGACGGCAAGTGATGGTCGTACTAGTGCGCAGACTAATAGTACTATTATCATTAACGATACACTCCTCCCGATTACTTCTTCTCTTCATTATAACAGTGAACAGCACTTGCAACGAAATGGTGTTTTTCAGAATGTGAATGCTAGCTTTTTCGATTATTCTGGTATTGCCAATGCTACTCTTATGTTTAATGGCGCAGTTCAAAGTCGAAGCTGTGCTGATCTCAACACAACCTGGAATTGTTCTTGGTCATGGGATCGCTTAAGCGTTGGCAGTTATACTTTTACGCTTTCTGTTATCGATAATTTTACAACTCAGCATAGCAGTTTGACAACCTACAATTTTACTGTTACTTCCTGTTCTGATAGTGTGCAGAATGGTGATGAAGGCGGTGTTGATTGTGGTGGTTCTTGTAGTGTTTCGTGTAGCAGCAGTGGGGGTTCATCCGGTGGATCAAGTGGAGGCTCTGGGGGTGGAGGAAGTAGCGGAGGCTCAGGTGGTGGAAGTTCTAATCCCCCTAGCGCGGTAGTAAGTACTCCTGTCGTTTCAGCTCCTGTTTCTGTTGAGAAAAAAGAAACACCTTTTGTTTCGCTACCGAGCACGCCATCTTTAGCAGCAACTGAAAAAAGCATCGTGGTTCCAGAGAAAAAAGTTCCCTCAAATTCGCCGTTGACAGGTGCTGCGATTGCTACGGGGCAGACGACGGGAAATCGTGGTCTTAAAATCTTTATTATCTGTTCTGCGTTGGTCGCGCTGTTATCAACGCTGATTTATGTTGTTATGCGAAGGGACTGAATTTAGAAATATTTTTAAAGCAAGTTCTGTTTCTATTGGTGATGACTCTAAAACAATATCTTCTTGGAGGAATAATGGGGGTGGCATTAGGTGTCATTGGTATCTCTCTCTATTATGATTCTAAAATTAAAGATGCAGTAGTAGTGCAAGAGAGGGTAACGTTTAATCGTACTATCTATGAAGAGTTAGAGAAAACTGTTGAGGAAGTTAATCTGTATTCGCTACTGAGATCGGATCAGAGCAGTGATGCTGAGGATATTCTTCAGAAGAATTTGTATACTACTCTTGTTCATTTTAAAGCGTTTAAAGAAAGATCCAAAGAAATCTTACCTGAAATCTATCCCAATGTAAGGAAAGGGATTAATCAGGCGATTGAAAGTTTAGAACAACATTTGACTCTACCATTAGAAATTAAATAAAAGTAAGAAAAAAAACAAGATTGAAAATTATTGGGAACATCCACCACTATTGCAGCAACTATCTTCTGATTCGCAACAAGAAGGTTCTTCTTTACTTTCTCGGCAGCAGCCACCCATTTTTTCCATTTTCTTTCCTTTTGTCTCTTTTGTTGTTTTTTCCATTATTTTCACCTGTCCATCAATAATAATCTTATTTAATGGTTCTTAGTATACCTAGTTCTTTATAAAATTTGTGTGTTTTTGTAATTGTTTAGCTCGGCATGGTCTAAATTGCTCGTCGAGCGGTGGTTTAAGCACGAAAGTAAGTTCCCTGCCATTCTGAAAGCTCTTTTTGAGGTAATGCAACGGTGCTATCTGGCAGGGCGAGAACGAGCGACCGCCGATAGCTAAACAATTACGTGTTTTCTCTTGAAAATGCCGGACTAGAAAGAACTTATTCCAATAAATCATGTTTCTCTTTAATCGTATTTAAGATTAATTTTGTGTCTGTTCTTTCGACAAAATCATAGGTCTGAATTTTCTTTAAGAACGTGTCTAAGCCTTTACGGCTCTTAAATTTGGCAATGACAATGGAGTCAAAGTCACCGGTTGTGTCATAGACAGCAAAGACGTGTGAATCAACGGCAATCTTTTGTTCTACTTCAAATAATTTCCCGCGAGAAATTCTAAGACTGATTATCGCTTGGACATCATATCCCAATTTTTCGTAATCTAATTCTGTAGTAAAAGCTTTGATAATCTTTTCATTTTTTAACTGTTTTAGTCGATTAAGAACGGTGACTGTCGAGATGCCCATTTTCTGGGCAATTTCACGCGCCGAAAGTCTGGAATTCTGAAGTAGTGTGTTAAGGAGCAGCAAATCAGTTTTATCTACTTGGTGTGTCATTTTTGGTTAACGAGTGTTAATCCTCTCTGTTTATGTTTCTTTAAAATAGGTATGATTATTTAAATTTTATCAAAAAATTAAATGAATGTTTATTATTTTCACATAAAGATTAATATATTCTCTCTTTATTATCAATGTTAAACTATTTAGTTTGAGGTGATGTTGATGAAAATATGCGCAGAATATATGTGGTTAGACGGAAAGAAGCCTACGGCGGATATCCGTAGCAAGACAAAAGTTATTGATGTCAAAGAAGGTATGGCGTTTACTCCTTCCTGGGAAAATAATTTGCCAGAATGGGGTTTTGATGGGAGCAGCACGGAACAAGCAACCGGGGATAAATCTGATTGTGTTCTTAGGCCGGTACGTGTCTATCGTGACCCTCTCCGTACAAAGAATGAGCAAGCGTTTCCTCATTTGTTAGTGCTTAATGAAGTTTATCTTGTCAATGGACAACCTCATCCCACAAACTCCCGGGCAGCTTTGCTGAATATCGTTGGGAAAAATGCCGCAGAAGAATTTTGGTTTGGTATTGAACAAGAGTATACTTTGTTTGCTGATGGTCGTCCGCTTGGTTTTCCAAAAGAAGGTTTTCCAGAACGGCAGGGGAAATATTATTGTGGTGTCGGAGCTGATCGGGCGTTTGGTCGAGATTTAGTGGAAAAGCATCTTGATGCTTGTCTGCAAGCGGGAGTTTTAATCGCGGGAATAAATGGAGAGGTAATGCCCGGACAATGGGAGTATCAGATCGGTACGGGTGATCCTCTGACCGTTGCCGATGATCTGGTTGTTGCTCGTTGGCTGCTCTCGCGTCTAGGTGAGGAGTATGGTGTCAGTGTTTCTCTGGCGGCGAAACCGTTGAAGGGCGATTGGAATGGTGCTGGTGCCCACACTAACTTTTCGACGAAAAAAATGCGTGAAAGCACGGCTGTCTTTGATGGAATTATCGAAAAAATGCGAGCACATCAACACGACCATATTGCGTTGTATGGTGCGGGTATTGAAGATCGATTGACGGGTAAGCATGAAACCTGCAGTTACCGCGAATTCCGTTCTGGTGTCTCGGATCGCGGCGCGAGTATCCGTATTCCTTGGCAGGTGGCGCGGGATGGGAAAGGTTACATGGAAGACCGACGACCATGTGCCAATATTGATCCGTATGTGGTGTTGGAACGGATTATAAAGACTGTGTGTGAGTAGGGATTTATTGTTTCTTTCCTTCAATAGTTTTTGTTTCTTTTTTCTTTTAATTTTATTGTTTCTATTTTATCTCCCATTCATTTTTAAAGTACTTCTCTTTTTGAAGTTTCATGTCTAAAATACTGTTAGTCTATCTTCCGTTCTGCACACCGGGATCGCCGCCGTACTCACTAGCATATCTTCACTCTTTTCTCAAGAACAATCTTTCTGCTGAACATGTTGTTGATGTTTTGGATTTGAATATTCTCTTTCATCAATTAAAATTTTCCGAGTATCAAGACTATTTTAGGCAGTCTTCAGGGGAAAATTATCAACAGAAAGCAAAGAAATTTTTACAACTTGCTGGCACGTGTTATTCTCAAAACAATAAACGTGTGGTGCGTGGTGAAGAGCCGGAATTATTATCTGAACTGGTTGTCGAGATTATGAAGAGATCATCTACTATTGTGGCGTTTAGTATTGTCTATTCATCACAGGCGTTTTACGTTTCTGCGTTAATCCCAAAATTACGATCACTGGGGATAAAAACGGTAATTGGCGGACCGGCGGTAAATCAAAAATTAGTTGGTCTTGCTGATGTTGTACTCAAAAATGAAGTAGAACTACTGGAATTTATTGAACAGAAGAAAACTGATCACCATGCTTTGAATACCCAGCGAATTCTTGATTTCTCTGTCTTCGATTCAAAGCAATATTTTATACCTCAAATTGTGCTTCCTTTACGTACATCCAATAGTTGTTATTATCAACAATGCAGTTTCTGCACCCATCATGGCAACGCCAAGTATGTTGAGCATGATTTAGAGGATATTAAACAAACGATTATTTTAGCAAAGGCAAAACATGTTTTTTTCATTGATGACATGATTCCAAAGAAGAGGCTGTTAGAATTAGCGGCAGTGCTTAAGCCATTGGCAGTCACCTGGATGTGCCAGTTACGGCCGACAAAAGAGTTTGATCGGGAGACGCTGCAGATCTTATATGACTCTGGATTAAAAGTTGTGCTCTGGGGGGTGGAATCGGGATCTGACAGAATATTACAATTAATGAAAAAAGGTACAAACTCTAAAGATGTTGTTGGCGTACTGCATCAGGCACATATCGCGGGGATTAAAAATGTTGTATATATTATGTTTGGTTTTCCAACGGAAACAGAAGAGGAATTTCTGGAGACAATCACTTTTTTGAAAGAGAATAAAGAATGTATCGATTTAATTTCTCCCTCGACGTTCGGCTTACAAAAAGACAGTCCAATGTTTTCTCAATTAGAACGATTTGGAATTGTCGATGTTAGAACTTCCAAGAGAACTATTTTAGAGCCGAAAATAGAATACACCGTAGCCGCAGGACTAACCGTTGATCAAGTAGAAAAATTGAAGCGAGAACATAAAATGACTCTTGAGAAAATAAACAAATTTCCGACGCAGATGAATTACTTTAGGGAACAGATGTTGTTTGTTTTGAAATGAAAAACCAAACCACCGCAAGCGGCGGGGTATGTTTTCCGAAATCAACTCATCAATTTTAATAATTCAGAAGTAGAAATTATCCTAACTGCTGACTGTGATTTTAACTGCTTGTCATTTGACCACAGAGGACAGCACAATTTTAAAGCTAAAGCAAGATATGCACTATCATCTGGATCTGGAGAAGCTTGTTTTGCTTTTGGGAGAAAAGAGAGAAATTCTATTACTGGAAAGAAGCTTATTCTTCGCGCAAGAAAAGCAACTAGAGAATTGAAATCACGTTCTGTTAACCCGGTTTTTTTCAGAAGCTCTTTCTTGTGTTCTTCCACTTCTTCAAGCAATAATTCTGGAGCAAAAACCCTCAGCAAAGGAGAAAAGAAGAGATCAGCAGTATGTCCTGTTGGAGAAATTAACGCGGCAATTATGATGTTTGCATCTACGACTATATCCATTCAGAAAGCGGAAGGATGCGACTTCTTAAACTTTTCGTGTATTGAACGGTTGACTTTCTTGCCTAACTTTAAGCTCAGTTCTTCTGCTTCTTTTTCAGTTAGTTTTGATTTTCCGACAATGGATTTAAATAACGCTAGCTCGGTTAATTTCTGTCGAATTGCTCCCCTGGCTACTTCGGACCAGTTCATTTCCGGACAGTTATCCATCTCTCGTTTCATTTCCTCTGGAACGGCTAACGTTAATGTTGGCATAATTGAACCTCCATTCAATTCACATAATGCACTGATTGCAGGAGATATATTTAAACATTTCGCAGTTTACCCCTTCTTCTTCGTTATTCGACTGTACTTTTCCCACATTCTGCGAAATTGTGGTCGTTCTAAAAGTTCTTGGAATGATCCCGAGGCAATAATCTTTCCGTCTTTGAAATAATAAATCGTGTCAAATAATGTCAACAAGTGCAAGCGATGGATCGATGAGATGATCGTTTTATCTTTGAAATAGGAGAAAATATTCTTGTAAATCTCCAATTCGTTTTTAGAGTCGATACTGCTTGTTGGCTCATCCAGTAAAATAATCTCTTTATCGACAGATGCCATTAATCCGCGTGCTAGCGCCAGGCGTTGTTTCTGCCCGCCGCTGAGATTGACCCCCCTCTCGAAGATAAACGAGTTCAATCCCTTGGGTAGCAGGGGCACGACATCTGTGAACCGGGCGATATCAGTAAATACTTTTATTTCTGCCATGGTGCGAGGTGCGCCGAATGTGATATTTTCTTTGACTGTTGTGGAAAAAATTTCGGGGTCTTGTGGGATTAATGAAATACTCGCACTGATTGACTTAAACCCGCGCGGGAGTATATCTCCATCTAACGTAATTGTGCTGGATTGGGGATGATATAAGTCGCGGATTACTTTTAGCATTGTTGTTTTGCCGCTGCCACTGTCGCCAATAAATGCTATTTTCTCAGCGTGTTTGATGGTCATGGTGATGTTATCGAGATGAATTTTTGCCGCTTTCTTCTGGGGATAGGAGAAAGTGAGAGATTTGATCTCGAGATTTTTCCAATGTTCATCTGGTGTTGTAAAGTCCGCTTTCTTTTTGATGATAAAATCTTGGGCGATCTCTTCGCCGTTAAGTACGGCCGTTTTTTGTTTTACAATGTCGCTATATTTATATGCGAAACGAAAAAATAAATTATTTATTTTTTCAACGTAACTGTACAGCGCAAAGACAGTTCCAATCATAATTACTGCTCCTGTTTTTAATTCAACATAGAGATAAGAAAAGAGGACGAGAACGACCATCGTTGATGCGCAGATTGATACTAAGAACCATTTGACCTCATTTATTTTACTATTGCGGCTAAATAACGTAAATGGTTGGATAATTCTTCGAAAAATGGCATTAGAAAATAATCTTTCTACTCGTAAGACGATGACGGTAGTGATATTACTGATGGTGTCAAATATTTTTGCAGAGATACCATTTTCTGCTTTGTATAACTCGCTGTATTGTCGGACTAAAATTCGATCGAAACGGAGAATGAGAAAAATAGTAATAATAACCATTCCCAAAACAATGTAACTGGAATGAAGATTAAAATAGATGAGGGCGAGGTAAGATCCGATAAATTTGACAATCGTTTCAATAACCTCATAGGAATCGGTTGAAAAAGAATAGAACCCGCTCGTTGACTTTTCAATTCGATCAATGGTATTTCCGGAATGATGATTTGCATGCCACTCCGGAGGGAGTCCCATCACTCCATCTAGCAAATATTTTTTATAGTTTGCTCTGACTAAAAAAGCATTTTTTGTTTCAATAACTCGTGCTGGTCCATGGAAGAGCCAGAAACCGATGGTTAAAGCGATGAATAATAATAGATAGAGTAGTAAACTATGAAGATTTTGAGAAGTGACTCCTTGTTCTTGGATAATATTGAGAATCTTGGCAACAAGAAGCGGCCAGAGTAAGTCAATACTATTGGCGATTGTAGAAAGAAGAATGTATAAGATTACCCAAAATCTATTTCCTTCAGAGTACTTCCATGTCTTCTTTGTGAGAAATACGACTGGTTCATCTTTCAACCCCATAGTTATGACGTAATGATTATATGCTTAAAAACATGCCGATGGGAAAGGTATGCTTTTGCTTCAAGTTCCATCCATCATTGTTTTTCCTCTCAGCAAAGAGCATTCTTCATAGAACGGAAAATTAACTTGTCTTGATGGTTTTTGTGGTTTTGAGAACGCCTCGTAACTAGTTTTGTCGTAGATATCTTTTTTTAATCTAAAAATAGAGACGGCTTGCAGTAAGAGAGACGGTGTTGCCCGCCATTGGCGAGCGAGCCATTCGATAATAATCTGATTCGATTCTGCCTGTGGGTGTTGACCAACTTGATCTGGAAAACAATATCCCGTAATAGAATCAAACCAGGCATGACCTACCTCGTGGAAGAGCGTAACATCGCGGGCATATCGTTCTAAGTTTGCATTGATCCAGATTTCACCATGCTTTTCTCTGGGTGTTTTATAATACGTTCCAATGGTAGAAGAGATACGATAAAAATTTAATTCTAGCCCCTCTTGATGGAGTTGATATATTCCTCTCGGTGTTAATGGATGATCTGAAATAATCTCCCAACGATCATCATACTTGGCATGGGAAGATTGTTTCATCTCTGTAACCAGGCTCTCTAATTCTTGCCAACTGGCTTGATCGACAGTCATCTCAAAATTCTCCCAACGTTTTCTGCTTCTTTTTTGTTTCAATAACATCAGCTATCATTTTGAAATCGTTTTTCATCTCTTCGAAGAGGATTGGATTTCGTCCAGAGTAGAGATAGTTTGCGGGATGGATGACGGGGATGACAATTGTTTCTTGACCGGCGATGGATGTAGGAAACTTCTTGCCGCGCAGAGATTTGATTCCTGTTTTTCCGAGAATGCGTTCCGTGGCAAAATTGCCAATGGTGACGATGACTTTTGGTTTGATGATTTTTAATAGTTCGTCTAAGCGTTCGCGGCAGTTTGCGACTTCTTCTTTGGCGGGGTTGCGATTATTTTCGGGTCGGCAGAGAATAGTATTAGTTATGAAGATTTCCTCCCGTGAGAGATTAATTGTGGTAAGAAGCTCGCTTAACACTTTTCCCGACATCCCGCAGAAAGGAATACCTTGCTGATCTTCGTGGGCGCCGGGTGCTTCGCCGATGAAAACGACTTCTGCTTGCGGATTACCTGAGCCGAAGACGACTTGTGATCGGGATTGACAGAGAGAGGGACAACGCGTGCAGGTGGAGTATTGTTGTTTGAGGAGATCAAAATTCATTTTCTTCAAAGTGAGGTCGTTATTTAAAAAAACTGTGGTGTTCAAGAAAAATATTTAAAAATAATTCCTATTTATTTCGCTTAACTACGTATTGTTCATCAATTTGTCGTAGGTAATCCGATAATTCTGCTTCAGAAGTATTTTCGGGAATGGCATTAATCGCATCGAGAAGCGGTTTCTTAGTTTCTGGGACTTTTTGAAGAACCTGTTCGTATCGTTGTGTCATTTCTTCTGAAAACAGGTCTCTCTGAAACCGATAACTAACATGAAGTGCGACTAATGTTGTGTCAAGATGACTTCGTGATGTTTTACTTACTATCGATGGCTGATGTGGCCGGCGAGCATGCGATACATAATCTGGATTAACTAAAGCTTCTAAGGTATCCAAGCAATCTCCTATGACTCTTTCGGGGATGTCTTCTTCTCCTATGGAGAGACCTGAAAGCTTGTACGCACTTGCTCTGAGAAGAGCATCTCTTCTATTAAATCCCAGTTCTCGTAATTGTGTGTATATACCCATGTTGTTTTGTAATTTTGAATTTTATTTAAACTTTTCTCTTGAAGCTCAAATTCCAACAGTAACCTTTATAAATAATTCCCCTCATTTAGCCAAATAATGGAAGATCAGCCTATTCAGCAGCCCAATAGGATCAAGCGGTTTCTCAAAGAAACTGTGCGTGTCTTGAGGATAACTAAAAAGCCGAGCAAAGAGGAATATAAAAGCTTGGTAAAAGTTACGGGTATCGGGATTAGCATCATTGGGATTATTGGCTTTGTTATCTTCCTGTTAAAGTATTTATTCATTAAATAGGAGCGACCATGGCAGAAACACACATTTTTGGCTTACGAACGGCAGCAAATCGTGAAGATCAAGTTGTCGACTATCTTATCTCTAAATTATATAAAGCGAATAAAGGAATTCTGGCGGTTATCCGTCCGCATGGGATGAGAGGTTACATTTTTATTGAAGCATCATCGATGGCAGAAGCGGAAGCTGGGTTGCAAGGTGTTCCCTATGCGCGTGGTTTGTTATCACGAGAAATTCCGTATCCTGAAATTGAACATATGCTGGAGCAAGTTAAAGTTGAAATGAATGTTCACAAAGGTGATATCGTCGAAATCATTTCTGGTCCGTTCAAGCGTGAGAATGCTAAAGTTACAAGAATCAACAAGCAGAAAGAAGAAATTGTCGTTGAACTCTTGGAATCGGCTGTTCCCATTCCGATTACCGTCAAGATGGATGCGGTTAAAGTCATCCGTCGCGAAGAAGGTTCGGAAGAGACGGAGGAGTAAGAATGGTAATTTTATTGATTTAATTTTTATCACGGAAGAAAGTAAAGTGGAGGCGGTGATTATGAAAACGAGATACACATATTTGGCAAGATTAGAGGAAGATAAGACCTCTGGGGGTTATACTGTTACTTTTCCTGACCTTCGTGGTTGTATTTCTCATGTTGATAACTCTGATGATGCGACTCCAGAATATCTCGAAAAGATGATGAAGGATTATCTTAAAGATATTTTAAATGATGGTGAACAAGCACCAAATGCGAGATCTGAACTTGTTACTTGTCTTCCAAAAGGAAGGTTAGAATTAATGGTTACGACGGAAGTAACGCATCGTCGTTTAAAGTAGAAATTCTTTCTTCAAATATATTTTTTCTTATCTTATTTTTCTTTCTCATAATCTTTAAATACAAACTTTTAGAAAAAGTTTGATCAAAACAAACCCTTCGGGGATTTCGGAAAGAGCTTGTAGTCCGGGTTCGATGGAGCAGTGTTCAGCATCCTGGTCCGAATGTCCCGGCAGCCCTAGTTTTTATGAGAGTCCTAAGCTGATCTTTAATGCGTAATCTACTTTCTCTACTGTTTCTTCATTCAATCTCCCTACTTTTTTGATTAGTCTTTCTTTATCGACAGCCCTAATTTGATTCAGAAGTACTTTTGACACTTTTTCTATTTCCGCGTTGTCTTTCGTGAGCAAAACTTCAATGGGAAACACTTTGTCTGTATGCTGAGATGTAATTGGTGCTACGATTGTCATTGAACTATATTTGTTTCCAATATTGTTTTGGATGATCACCGCTGGTCGTAATTTTTTAATTTCGTGTCCAACTGTAGGATCGAGATTTCCGGTCCAGATGTCCCCCCTTTTTACGTCTTTCATTTAATCTAGATTGGTGGATGAGTTTTCCCATTCTTTGTTAATTTCCTTGTCTTCTGTTGCTTTTGTTTTGTATGCTGTAACTAGTTCTTTGACAAGGCTCTTGTGTTTAACTTCAGAAACGATTCTTTTAATAACTTCATCATAGCTCTCGTAATTTGTTTTAATCTCATCAAGAACATTTTTTGTGCTTTTGTGAATTTTAACAGTTGTAGATTCCACGGTATACCAAAAGTATACTTTTATATAAGTCTTTCCAATGTGGTTTCTTAATCTTTATAAACCAAATCTCTTTACTATAATCTTTTAGCAGTAAAATGATAACTGAAACTGAATTAACACGTACTCGCTTGAAAATGGTGGCGATAGCCAAGAGATTAGATTTAAAACCAATGAGTATTCGTGAAGAAATTGTCTTAGCTAAATTTATTGAGGGAAAATTATTAAAAGGGGCAAAGTTGTTCTTGAAATTGGTTCGTTTTGATCAGCCTAAGAGACTTTATTCTTATTTAGATTGTCTTCAGAGGATTTGGAAAACAACTCTTGTTGGCGATGGTTTTATGGAATTTGAAGTTGACGACCCTTTGATTAGAGAAGTTTATCCAGAGATATGTAAAACCATCATCGTTGATTCGCAATGTTCTGGTAAAGTAAGGGGGTGGACGGAACATTCATTAAGTGGTATTTATTCTGAGATGAATCTCTGTGTTAACGATCTTGAAACGAGTGTTAAGAAGAGGGATTTCAAGAATAATTTGCAGAAATTAATTTCTGTGGTTTATCATGAATGTGATCATCTTAAATTTGCCGCCAAAGTAGTTTATGAAGAAGGTATTGAAAGTTATGTTAGGTATATGCTTGATTCTGCCGAAGTTCGGGCGCACAGTAAGCAACTAGCCTATCTTTATTTTAAAGTATTTCCCGCTCAAAGATTTAATTATAAGACCTTAAATGAGTACGTCCGACAACGCTATACTTTGGAAGATAAAGAATTTCAGATTATTCAACTTTTAGATCTTTTTAAAGATCCAAAAAATCCACCTTTTACTAAGAAAGAGAATATTGAATTTGCGTATGGTATTGTTGAAGGTAGAAATGAGCATTTTACGAAAAAGTTACTTCAAAAAGCGTTCAAAGATTATCTCGTTTATATTACTTATTTCGTGAATTATTTTAATCAAATGAAAGTAGATAGAAGTGTTAGGTCTGAAGTAATGTTTGGGAAGTCGAAGACAATTTTATAAAGGGATTGTCATTTTTACTTTTTATGGGCGCGTAGTTCAGTGGTAGAATGCACCGTTCGCAACGGTGAGATCTCGGGTTCAATCATACTCACTGCGTTCGTAGCTTTCAACGTAGTGAATGTTGAAAACCCCGACGCGTCCATATTTTCTTTGATAACTCATTTCCGTTACATTTTTAAATACCAGAAATATCCCTAGATCTATAGTTTGAATGAGGTGTTTAATATGGGTTGTATGTGTAAAACGTGTAAAGGTGTAATGAAGATAGTTGTCGGTGGGTTATTGTTGCTCAATGCCTTCGTCTGGCCACTGTGGTTAGGTGTCGATGGCTGGGTATCGTGGCTTGCGGTATTGATGGTTCTTGGTGGTGTTTTGAAGTTAGTGATGCCAACCTGTCCTCATTGTGCAGCACTGTGCGGCGGAATGATGGACGCCGGCGATAAGAAGAAAAAATAAAGTTTTCTTTTCTTTTTTTTGTTTTTTTAAACAGGAATATCGATTAGGATTAACTTCGCATCTGTCAATGCGTTGATTTTTATTTTTTGGCTACCGATGACTTCAATTGAATCCTGTGGATTAAGAATTTGTTCATCCAGTTGAAGTTGTCCTTCGATACAGAAGAGAAAGACTCCTCTTCTTTTTTTTAGTTCATACTTGATGGTCGTTCCTTTTTCTAGATCTGCTGGATATAGTTCTGCATCTTGATTAATGGTTAGAGCTTCTTCATTCCGTTCTCCACTAACGAGAAGAGCGAGTCTATTCTTCCATAATTCTGAATTAAATTTTTTCTGTTTATAGCTCGGTGTGAGTCCGTAGTGGCGTGGTTCAATCCAGATTTGAAAAAGATGGACTGCTTCTGTTGTTGAAGGATTTGTCTCGGAATGGGTGATGCCTGTCCCGGCGGTCATGACTTGAATTTCGCCGGTAGTAATCATTGAACTCGAGCCCATACTGTCACGATGTTCTAGTGTGCCATTTGTGACAATCGTAATGATTTCCATGTTATCGTGCGGATGGGTAGAGAAGCCTTTTCCTGGAGCAATTGTGTCATCATTAAACACAACCAATTTACCGCAGCTAGTTCTTTTAGGGTTGATGTAGCGCCCAAAGCTAAAGCTATGAAACGATTCCAACCATTTGAACTTCGTCAAGCCGCGTTCATTTGATTTATGAAGAATATATCCCATTTTCTTAGAAATTCTGGTAAATCTTTTAAACTAATCGTTTCTTTTTCTATTGATGACAGAACAACGCGATTTTTGGGAAAATGTTTGGTTAGAATCTCCTGATGATGCGGCTAGTAATTTTGGCTACGGTTTACTGCGTGATTTTGATTCTGAAACGTTGTGTGATAAAGTTGTTCTTGATGTTGGCTGCGGTAATTTTTGCTATTCGCGAATTCCGGAAATTGCATCGCAGTTTATTGGGATCGATATCGCTCATACGGCGCTGAGAGAAGGAAAACAATATTTGGAGAAAGGACTGCTTGTGCAAGCTTCTGCCTATGCTCTACCCCTTGTTTCTGGATCTGTTGATTATGCTGTTTCTGTAGAAGTTCTTCCTCTTCTCGGCGAGAATTATTATGAGGCATTACGAGAAATGGCGCGCGTCTCTCGGGAAGGAATGATTTTTACTATTAATCATCAAGAGGCGATTTCTAAGAGAATTGCTGAATGTAGAGATTTACGTCTTGGGAAATTATTCAAAGGGGAAATGCTTGATGTAATTGCTCTCACGGAAGTAGATGTTGAATCTGTTCTCGCTGAATTGGGAATGACTATTAAAAGTCTTGTCGTTCTGACACGTGATGAAGTGATGAATTATGCTGTTCCTCTCTATCAGCAGAGAGTTTATTCAAATGGTGATTTGAAGGAAGTACTCTATGTTAAGGCTGTTCATCCGAAGATTTAAAAATAGAGCTGCAATTTATTCTTAATTAACGCCAGCATCGCATACTCGAAGGGATAGCTTTCCATTCGGTCGCGATTTGGCTTCACTACGTTGCGCCAGCATCGCATAATCCGGTATTGCGGTAGATATGAAAAGCCGAATCTCGAACTGGATTATACAAGAGCGAACTGCTCCCTCTGGGATTCCCGGAAGTCTTTACATACGTGTATAGGCTGGGAAATTCAAATCCGGGTGCTGGCGCTTTTTTTAATAACTATATCTGTTGAAAAATTCTGGATTTAGAATCATTAAATTATCAATAAATTAATTTTTAAAAAACTTTACTTCTCAATCATTTCAATTGAAATATTCAAACCATCTGGAATTGGCACACGCATAACTAAACGCAGAGTTCGTTCATCAGCGGCAACATCAATTAAGCGTTTATGAATTCGCAATTCGTAGCGTTCCCAGGTTGCTTTACCCTCACCAGAAGGCGCTTTCCGCGTTGTTACTTTTAATTTTTTAGTAGGTAAAGGAATGGGCCCTTTGAGAACGACACCAGTTTTTTCTACAATGGCTTTAATGTCTGTACAGATCTGATTGATCTTATCAATCTCGGTACTGGCTAATTTTATTCTTGCGTGTTGTGCCATTGTTGTGATGTACCATGATAAACCCGCGGTTTCTCATCATGATTTGATTATTTAATTTTAATGTCCCTAAAAACTGGGTGGTTATATATAAGTCTTTCTCTCTGTCGTGGAGAGCAACTCTTCAGGACTTTTTGAAAAAAATAAAAAAATAAAGTTCAACTGTTTTTCATTTACAGTTGTTTTTTGACGAGGTCGATACACATACCAGCGGCAACGGTGGCACCAGAGTCGCGGATAGCGAAACGAGACATCTGCGGTATTTCGGTGTTTTTCTCGATAACCAAAGGTTGCATTGGGATTAATTTGACAATCGCAGCATCTCCGTTACGGAGGATGTCTTTGTTTTCCGTTACTTCTTGACCAGTTGCGGGATTAAGCTTCTTGATAATTTGATCGAAGCGGCAAGCGATCTGGGCAGTGTGGATGTGGAAGACCGGCGTGTAACCGACCGTAACAACACTGGGGTGACTCATGATCACAACTTGAGCAGTGAACTCGGTTACAACACTAGGGACATTGTCAGCGTGACCGAGAACATCTCCACGGGCAATATCTTTCTTACCGATACCGCGCACGTTGAAACCAATATTATCACCTGGTTCAGCTTGGTTTACTGCTTCGTGGTGCATTTCAATTGTCTTAACTTCACCAGGAACGCCTTTACCTTCCCGTCCAGGAACAACCATGACTTTGTCTCCAACTTTCATGATCCCTGTTTCAACACGTCCTACTGGAACAACGCCGATACCGGTGATGTTGTAGACATCTTGAATTGGTAGTCGTAACGGTAAGTTGGTTGGTTTTTGTGGGATTTGGAATTTGTTGATTGCTTCCAATAATGTATCTCCTGTCCACCAAGGCATTTTAGTAGATTTCTTAGCAATGTTTTCTCCAGGGAACGACGCAATTGGGATGAAGCGTAGTAGATCCACTTTCCATCCTGCTTGAGCCGCGTGTTTCTTAACGTCTTCAATAACTTCTTTGTATCTCTTTTCGGAGAATTCAACACCCGAGATATCCATTTTGTTGACAGCAACAAGGAGTTGACCAACACCAAAGATTTTGGATAATTTTAAGTGTTCAATAGTCTGAGCATTAACACCGTCGTTAGCGGCAACAACAAGAACTGCACAATCTGCTTGAGAAGCACCAGTGATCATGTTTTTAATAAAGTCTCTGTGTCCTGGAGCGTCGATAATGGTGAAGTAGTATTTATCAGTATCAAAGCGTTTGTGAGCAAGGTCGATGGTAACTCCTCTTTCCTGCTCTTCTTTGAGATTGTCCATAACGAACGCGAATTCGAAGCCTTTTTTACCTAATTGTTCTGCTTTCTCTTTCAATTTACGCATTGCTTGTTCGTCAACGTTTCCGGTGTCAAACAGTAATCGTCCAACAGTCGTGGATTTACCGTGGTCAACGTGACCGATGAATACTAGGTTGATATGTTCTTTTGTTTTTGCCATTTTCTATATACTCCTCCGTTTTTTTATCGGGATTATAAGTTCTAGCCTTTCTCGTTGCTATTTATTTATAAAGGTTTCGGTGCTGTTTTGGTATTATATTTCTGGGGATTTAAGTCTGCTTTTTCATAAAGTTTTTAACACAGTTATTCTATTTTTTAAAACCATGAAGAAAACAACCCACTATGAATTAACTCCCGTTGAATCAATTCAAGCTCAGCGGAATCGAGATCTACTTAATTTCCTTTTAAATGAAGGGTTTGAGGTATTTGGTCATCAAGTATATGACAAAAAGGGTAACGATCCCTCGTTGATATTAGGTTTTTATCGTGATCGAGGATCGTCAAGCCCGTTAACATCCATTGAAGTAGTTCCTTCCTCTCGTCTTGAAGTAGCGCTTGATAGTTATTTTGCACGAAAGGAAAGGTAATGTTATTTTTTAACTATGACTCCTAACTTTTCCGCAGTTGCTCGCTACGTTTTTAATCTTTTAGAGAAAGATCTCGATGAAAAATTATATTATCATGGTGTTCATCACACGCGCGATGATGTTCTTCCGGCGGCGGAACGTTTGGCGACGCTGGCAGGTGTTAGCGGGGAAGATTTACTCGTCTTACAAACGGCCGCTCTCTTTCACGATACGGGTTATCTCCGACAGTATCATAATAATGAACCAATGGGTGTAGAGATTGCGCGAGAAATACTTCCTTCTTTTGGTTATGATACTACAATTATTGATCGTGTTGAGCCACTCATTCTCGCCACAAACTTATCTGTTGGACCAAAAACATTTCTTGAAGAATTACTCTGTGATGCCGATCTTGATTCGCTTGGTCGGGAAGATTTTTTTGTTGTTGGTCATACTTATCGTCGAGAATTATTGGCGAGAGGGGAATCGTTTACACTGCGAGAATGGTATGAACGTCAGGAGAAATTCTTGTCTGGTCATCAATATCACACGGATGTGGCACGACAATTACGTGATAGGCAGAAAGAGAGGAATTTAGAAGAAGTTAGGGGATTGTTGCACCGTTAATCTCTTATTTCTCTTTTCTCTCTTCATTTAGAAATAATCAACCCGCCAATATAGTGCTGTCTGAAAACTTCTTTTCCTCGATAGAAGATATGTTCTGTTCCTGAAAAATCGCTGACGTTTCCTACACTCGCATCTTTGTACTCAAAGTCTCCCTCTTTGAAGTTCTTTGGTCCTCTAAATGGTCGTGCTTCTTCAATTCTCAATAAGCATTGTTTCAAAAAAGTAAACGTCTGTTTGGCAAACTTCACATCTCCATGATACTCTGGGAGCATTCCTCCGCTATACGCCATCGCCCAGATTGGTTTTCCTTTAAATCGCACGACTTCTTGACCCGGCGCAAAGAAAAATCCAGCATAACTATCTCGATAAACATAATCTCCTTCCGAGAATTCTAATTCTTTAAAGTCCGGTCTTTGTGATGGTATTTCTTTGCCTTCACCGGCGTAGGCTTGGACTTTTGCTTTGTCTAAGAATGTTGATAGTTCTTCAAGATTGATTTTCATAGTTATAATATTAAATACATGACTTTAAAAGCTTTCCTACCTAAACTTCACCCTCTTCACTTTCTCCGTTCCCACTTGCGCCACCAGAATATCGTAAATCGCAGAATAGGAAATCTCCATCGACACACGCTGGGCATACGATCCATGACCACCAATCGGAAGAACAACTTTCTGTCCTTCTAACGCGGGAAGATCGTCAATAAAAATATTTTCCAGTCTTCCTACTTCTTCAACTGTTGGAAAAGCTGTTGTCGTGGCTTGTTCCATGGAGGGTGGAATGTACTGTTGTCGACTTACCATCTGGAGAAACGTAGGCTGATTTTGTAGTCCTTGCTTTTGCGCACTGCGAAATACTCGACGCAGAGTTCGGAGAGTGTAATCGTGGTTGTAATAGTTAGATGGATGTGGTGAAATAAACTCATATTCTTTTTCATTAATCCTGAAATATGTCGTTTCAACAAGATGATCTAAAGAAACTTTTAGAAATGAACTTCTCTCCCTAACATTTTTGGCAGGCATCGGCGTGATGCGAAAATAGTACTTGAGATTTTGCTCTTTAATCTGATCGAATACTCCACTCCACCGCGTGGTTGTTCCTGCAAGAAATTTCTTCCACCCGTCTTCTGCTTCCTTTAAATTACAAAGATGGACATAGCGAGATTCTTCTTTAGATTTAACGAGCGCTTGAAGAGGGTGAAGATAAGGACAGCCCCAATTTTCTGTCGCGCCGCAGATGTGTGTCTTGCCATAGGGCAGTTGATATTTCCCTAATCTTTCAACGCACTCTTGCCATTGTTCTTTTTCAGCGTGGGGTTCGTTGTCTTTCATGGCAAATTTTTCTTAAGACAAGAACTTATGTTTTTTTCTTCTCTTCCGTTGGTGTTGACCAAAACAAATCTGGTATCGGAAGAGGTTCTTCCCGACCAATTCTCCAGACGCTTTGCAATTCTGAAATTTCTGTGGCTAAACCAAAACCGCCACCAATTCCTCCGGCATAGGGCATACAAATTCTCATTTGACCAATCAAATAAAATTCATTATTAGTTCCTCTAACAAAAACAGGACTGCCACTGTGACCTGGCTGGGTTGTTACATCCATCATCGTATACTCTCTCCCTTCGAGTTTTACAGAAGGATTAAAAATTGTCCCGTTTGTTGTTCCTCGATCAAAACCCAGTGGAAAACCAACAACGTAAACTGGATCTCCTGGATGCTTCTGAATTGTACCAATATGGTACGCATGTGAAACGTGGAGAGGTGTTTTTGTCCTGAGAACAATCGTATCTAATTCATCATCTGCTCGAACGACTCCCAGAGAGATATCGTCGCTCGCGTTTTTATCATATTTATTATCGACGATGGTGATCTCTTCGCTGACTTTTGTCCAGATATCGGGATGGCTCATGTCAAAAAAGTTTAGTACTTCCTCTTTTTCTGCTTGTTTTGCTACGTGTTCGCTGGTTGTCAAGTATGACCAGCCGTCTTCACGTTTGTAAACAAAACCTGTTCCAAAAACAGCTCTCTGTGTAGTTTTATGACTTTGTTGATTGACATAGGTTGCCGTATTTCTAACACAGACAACTGATTGAAGAATATCTTCTAGTGCGTTTTCTCGAGAGATTTGTTGCTGTGTTTCCACGGCTTGATAAACGCTAGAACAACCTGGTGCGCTAAGAATTGCTGCGGCCGTGGCGATTGATGCCAATAGTTTTTTCATGGGAAAGTACCTCTTTTTGAGAGAATAGACAACGGATCATTATCGTCAGCCATCTCTATACTCTTCCCTAATTGAAAACACTATTAAAAATTACTTTACAGAGATAACGGTTCTGGTGTATCGCGTTGGATCAACATATGCCTGTTGGAAGCGTTCCGCTAGTCGTACGATGTCTCCTTCTTTCTTCGCATTTATTTCTAAGATCCAATATCCCATCATGTTATCGAGGTTGCGCGTCTCATGAAATTCATCTGCCAATTTCATCGTCCCACTTTGAAAAACATAGACGTTACGCAGAAGATTCATATCTGCTTTATGATAGTGACCGATTTGGAGAATATGGGGCTTAATTCTTTTCCCGCCGGGGTTGGTAATATTCTCAAAAGAGTGCATCAGTAATTCTAGGTTTTCAACAATTTTTTGTGGTTTGTATGATAATGTGCGTGCTGAGCCATCGCCCGGATGAAGCAACATGGAAATGGTATTACGTTGATCGGGGGGAAGATGATATGGTCCTATGCGAACAGCGCCAACGCGCCCACTGCCCATTTTTTTACTTTCCAGAACTTCTTGTAGCTTGGCGCGGTCATAGCCTTCCCGGCTGAAGACTTCATCAATGCTTTCACTCTTAAGATAAACCATGTCTTCTCGAGCAAGAGCGATATGTTTGCAAATATCGACGCCAACATTAGTTTGAAAAAAATGATCATGATTCCCGGCGATAAAGTAAGTCTTGATTCCGTCCCTCTTAGGCCAATGCTTGACAACTCGCTCATATTGTCCGTCATGGGTCTGACACTCCTCGCGGAGATGGAGATACATATCTCTGTGGGCGAACGCTCCATCCGTTAAATCACCAGAATGCAATACTAATTTTGCGCCAATATTAACGGCGCGGTCAAACATCTCTTTAAGTCCTTCAATATTATCATGCTTAGAACCAATATGGGTATCGCTGACCATAATTAGGCGAAACGTGTATGATGGATCGATACTTAAGCGGTAGCCATGAGAAAACGGTTTTATTTGTTCGGTTCCGTCTAACGTTAAGTTATCAAGACTACGGACACTGACTTCCGCTGCTCTTTTCTTTTTTCCGTTGAGGGCTGTTTCTGGAATACGATCATAGACAATCTGATAGAGAGCCTGGGTGTTTTCAGGAGAGAGACCCGTTTGACTACAGAGCGCGAGAAGATCTGATGGTTTTTCGTTGATTAAATCCTGAGTAATAACTTCTTGTAAGACCGTCTTTAGTTCTTCCGGTCTCTTTCCCACTCTCACTATTTTTTGATCAAGTATATGTTCATCAATATTCATTGTGGCACCCCTTCTGATTCTCGTTATGACTTGGCAGCATCTCGTTTCCAAACTGGAAATGTTTCAGTATATAATCTCACTCTTTGTTCCTCTGGAATAACATTTAAAATTGTAAATCCAACGTTACCACTATAGGCGCGGTCCCGCATCTTTAATGTCTGATGTTGTAATCCGGGAAGTTTTACTGTTTCAACTTCTTGATAGCGGCTAAGCCACAATTGTTGCGTTCCACTGACCAGCCAAATATTTGGTTTGTCTCCACCGGTCATGCTCGCCAGTTTCTTTTGCGGCTGATACGAGACACCGTAGGTGTAGATTGGTCGTTCGTTATAGACTCTGATGGTAAATGGTTTTTTCCCTTCAGGATTAAAGACGAGATCTGTTTCAACGACACCGAGATAATGAAAGTCTGGCCGGGCATCGTGAATCTCATGTCCGGGATTAATCTGACCTTTCTCAAAAGTTTGATCTGCATGACCTAAAATGAAATGGGTGGTTATTCCTGGATGACGGGGGTACTGTTCTTGAAGAAGTTGAATTTGTTCTTCGAGATCTTCTGTTAGGCGATCTGCTTGACGATAGCGTTTTTCGGCTTTTCCGGCTAAGACATTTCCGGCGTGCAAAACATCAGTGATTCCTTGTTCGGTAAAATGACGGTATGCCGCGCGAAGAACACCAAGATCAAATGTTGGCGATCCAAAGTGGGTATCGGCAATCACCCCAAAGCGCAGACCTTGTTTTTTTTCTCCAAAAATATTAATCTCTTTGAACGGAAAAAGATTTTCGTACGTATCTTGCGTAACCGCAATTGTTTGGTGTGTGAAAATGCGATTATTTTGGATATAAATATTTGCTCCCCAGCTGCTGATCAGTCCGAGAAAAGTTTGGGCGTCTTGAGGAGCCATCTCAACCAAGTTTGAAAAATCCTGAAGATTCATTCCGACCTTGCGTTGGCCGGCTTTTTTTATCTCACCAAGTATGGGGTATTTATCCTTCCGCCACATCTCGCGCCATTTCTTTTCAGTCTTATCCGGTATTGGAACCATGGTTGTAATCTTTTCCCCCTTTCCGTTGTCGTATATTTTTCTCATTAATATTTCTTTCTTTTTTCTGATCGCTATTTTACAGATAGTCGTCTGCTAAAGGCGTACCCTTAAGGAATTCTCTGATCGCATGATTATCAACGAGGACGCCAACTTGGCGAAATTGTTCACTATTAAAATAGCCCTCCATTAACCCCCCAAGATAAGGAACACCGCGGCGAAAGAGAAAGAACCCGCCACCTGATTCTCCGGGATTAAGATTTGCTTCGACGAGTCGCTTAGTACTCTCTTTGGGAAAGGGAGTGGCCGCAATCCGACCTTCAACAAGCATCGTTTTTTCGGGCGCAGGATAACCCACCCCCATACCGTAAGACCCGATCGGCAGGTCCTCGGCAACTTGTCCGTGAAAGTAATAGGGCAGAGTTCCATCCATCTCGAGCAATGCTAAATCGTGGTCGTGGTCGATTTTGCTGATCATTGCTGAACCATAAATATGTTCTTCATCTTCTATCTGGAGAACATAGGGACCAGAGGGGTCGATAATGTGGAGGCAGGTGAGAATAAAATAGGTGTTTTGTTGTTTATCAAAGAGAATAACTCCCGATCCTCGGATTCCATCACCGCGGGCAATAACCGAAGATGAAACAAGGTCGTCAATTGTTTTCTTTCTGAGGAAGTTATCGTTAACATCAAAGTTATCTTCAACCCCAAAACTAACGCTCTGACCTTGTTGGGAATACGGTGAAGGTTCGTAGACAAGACTCGTTGGAGAATTAGAGCAACCGGTGGTGATCGTGCTGAGCGAAAATAACAATGATGCGATGTTCTTTTTTAGGTTCATATTTGATTACCACTCTGAACTTCGGGCTTTTCCTGCCGACGGAGTTCATTCATATAGTTGATGACATCTTTAACTTCTGTTGCGCGATAGATTACTTTGGCGTTCTTGGGTAAAGGGCTGTGCCGACAGTTCTTGCAGACAAAGCGGCTGACAGCGGTACTAATTTGGAGAAAATTACAGTGAGGACAGTGGGCGAGAGAAATTGTTTTATTCCCTTTACAGCCATAGCAGATCCTACTGTAACGATGAAGCGTGTGAAAATATGAATCACACTTCGTACATCTTCTTATCTTTGGAGATAGTTGCATTGGTGGCAGGAACGAATCATTATCGCTCGTTTGATATAATAAGAACCATCAAAATTGACACCGAGAACGTTGTCGTTCTTTTCTTCTAAGTTATTATCGCAGTGGGGGCAGGTCATTGTTTCGGTTCTGCTCCGTTTTACTTTCCGATCGAGAAAAAAATGAGTTTGCGGAAACGCGCTTAGAAACGATGAAGGTTGCTCTTTCTCTAGTATTGTTGTTGTCATCCACATCCCCCCTGTCAACAAATTTTTAATAGCTGAACTATATTCATTGCAACGTTAGATGTGATTATAATTGTTCTGCATATGGGGTATATGCTTGGTTGTTGTTTTGAGAAGATTATCTTTTTTTTAGTACTATAATTTATAAAAAATGATCGTTTTTGTGGTTGTATGACCACTTCTGATTCTACTGATCTTGCTGCGATTAAAAAAGAATTTCTCATCGCAAGTCGGAATCGAAATCGTCCGTTAGATTTTTTTCCGCATTTAAAAGATGTCTTACTCTATATATCAATGAATGATTGTGCTGTCGTTTCAGCAAAAGATGGGCATTATTATATTGGTACTTCTGGTTTATCATCGTGTGCGGGAATTGCTGTTTATGATCCTCAACATCACGTGGGGGGTGTTGCCCATATCTCTTTTAATCCTGAGGTAACGGGCTTTATCACGAAAGTGTCTGGATTTCAATTTTCACGATTTTCAGACTATGCGAGTAGATTAATTTCTGCCGCGGATAAAGTTGGTGGTGATAGCGGGTTCACGCATTTTTATGATTTTTATGCGTTTAACATAGAGGGTGGTTCCCGAACCAAACTCCAAAATAACCAGCTTACGGAAATTGTTGAAGATACCATTCAGCGACTGCGAACTGAAAAAAAGATATTAAACTTTTACTATCGTAATGAACGGGCGTTTCTCTTAAATACGAAAACCGGCGATATATTACCCAACCTTTAAAAATAAACGAACAATTCCGAGAAGTATGCTTACTGATAAACAAGTTACATTCCTCCGAGAAGAACTAGCTACGGCCAAGAACCCGTTATTTTTTTATGATGGCGATGCTGATGGTCTAACGGCGTTCCTCTTATTATATCGTATCCATCGCGAAGGCAAAGGTATTTCTCTGACGACAACCTCTACGCTGAGCGAACAATTTCTTCGCAAAGTTGAAGAGATAAATCCCGATAAGATCTTTGTTCTGGATATTCCTCTTGTAACCCAAGAATTTCTCGATGCCGTAAAACGTCCCGTGTTCTGGATCGATCACCATCCCGTGCAGGATCGGAAAAATGTCTATTATTTTAATCCTCGAATAAAAGATCCTGATGCCTATATTCCGACGAGTCGAATGGCGTGGCAGATTACAGAAAGAGCGGAGGATCTTTGGATTGCTACGGCTGGATCACTGGCGGATTGGCATATGCCCGATTTTATCGATCAATTTATTAAAAAATATCCGGACTTGCTTTCGGAGAAAAGTGATTTAACAACAACTGTTTTTAAAAGTCCCTTGGGCAAATTGGTGAAATTCTTTTTTTTCATCCAGAAAGGTCCACAAGGCGATGTTCGTAAATCGGTTAAAATATTGACCAGAATTACATCTCCGTTGGAAATCTTCAATCAAGAATCTTCGGCCGGAAAATTTCTCTTCAGGCGTTTTTATACGATTAATGCTAAGTATGAAGAAGTTCTGACAAAAGCAAAAGGGTTTGTCACTCCGAGTAATGTGATTTTATATTCTTACACTGAACAGGAATGGTCTTTTACGGTTAATTTAGCCAATGAGTTAATCGCACTTCATCCAACAAAGTATGTTATCATTGCACGTAAGAAAGGTGGTGAGATGAAATGCAGCCTGCGTGGCAAAGAAGTTCTCTCCATCTTACAAAAAGCACTAGTGGGAGTTAATGGCTCTGGTGGTGGTCATAACGATGCTTGTGGAGCTGTTATCAAGGAGGAAGATTGGGATGTGTTCTTGCGAAACTTTAAAGAAGCAGTAGGTTCTTCTTCTGAATAATGATGTTGTTGCTCTCGTTGATAGTTGTTGTTCTTGGACCATTGCTGGGCTTGCTGCTGGGAAAAATTGCTGCCGAAGAACTGCTTTCTGCTGAACGCTATCTGCGTCTCTGTTGTTGGATTTTAAGTGGTGCAATTTTAGTTTTAGGGGTTTGGTTAGCGGTTATTGCTTTGATTCGTGGTTTGGATGTCTCCCTTTACTTGATTACAACTTCACTTCTGTTTCTCGATGGACTGTGTGTAGGAACACTTTATTATTACCACCGGTGGGGTCATGAAACGAAAGACTGAGTTTGAAGGGTCGGTAAAAGCGCGCCTGATTTCATTGCTAGAGGAAACACTGGGAAAGAATCTTGGGATTGTTGTTCCAAAATTGGAGGAGGATATTACGGATAAGTTGGCGCAGTCGCAGACAGCAATGTATATTCCTCCCGGTCTTTCATTTAATCAGGCAAAAAAGAAATTTAAAGAGCAGTTCTTGAAGAGAGAATTGCGCGCCCATTTTGGCAACGTTTCTGTTGTCGCGCGAGTCTTGGGAATTAATCGAAGAAGCATTCATCGCGCCATTCGGGAGCTTAAACTTGATGTTACGCGGGCGAAAATACTGCCTGATGAAAATGTATTTAAAGAAGAAGTGGATCGGAGCATTAGATCAACGTTGGATCAGTATAGGGAGATTTTTAATCCCGTGAAGATGGAGAAACTCTATGCTGATGTTTCTTCGTTGTCGCGTGATATCGCGGAAGTAATACCTCATCAGGATATTTCTTGGAAAGAAGCAGAAGAGGATTTTGAACGAGAATTTTTAGAAGAGGCGTTGCAGCGCAATCAGTTTAACGTCTCTCGCACGGCGAAAGAGCTGCGGCTGCGTGCGGAGACGGTGTCAAGGAAGATCAAGAAGTTGGGGGTGAGGAAAAATTAAACTTTTGCAAGAATGGTACTTGAAATAGAATCTTATTCCACCATCACAATCCATTTCTTCTGCCTAATTGTTAAATATGGTTTTCTCAATCTCTTCTTTAATTCTTGATCTTGTGTCAGAATAACCTCTCCCCGCGCAGAATGTTTCACCAGTTCATCATCGACAACTCCTGCTGATGTAATCTGTTGGAGTTTGAATTTCTCAACAAGCGTTAAAGCGAGTTTCGCCGCAACTCTATACTTCCCGCGCTGTTCTTTTTTTATCTTCTCCAATTCCTGGATTGTTCCTGTGAGGACAGTAAGTTGATATTGAAACAAGCAGGCTTTTTCAATCTCTGCAAAGAGATCGATGCCAAATTCGGAAACGGCCATCAAGGCATTAGTATCAATGATAATTGTTTTCATGGTTGTTTCTCTTTTGAAGTGCTTAGAATTTGCTCTGTTTTAATCCAAAATAATCTGGAGAGAACAATAACGATCGTAAAGAGGAGAGTAGTAAGAAAGAGGAGCAAGAAAGATTGGGTATATTGCACCACGTAGCTGAGCAACGCTGCTGCGCCATAAATTGCTGCCCATGATATGATTAAGACGAGCAAAGAGTAGTGGATATTAAAAATCCCGCCGGAAATAGTTCTCTTGAGAAACAATTTTTCCGTTGGCGCGCGAAGTTGAGCAGCAAAGATGAGAAAGAAATAATAGACGATTCCAACGATACTCAATGCTATTTTAATTCTAGAAAGTAAATGTTCTTGATCTGGATCATTAAAGAACGCAGCTTTAATCATGATGCTGAAGAGAAAGAAGAGAATGATCGCAAAGATTGAAACTAAGACGACGAAGCGCAGCCAGGCTCTGCCGTAAATTTTTATGTTCTGTTTCCAGGTGTTATTACTTTTTTCTGAAAGAAGGGCATGACTGCTTAACCAGACGCTGCTGCCGAGTGTTATGATTATTAAAAAGATCCAGCGCAACCACTGCTGCAGATTCTCTTTCATCATTTGATAACTTTTATAGATTGGAGTCAAATCGTTAAGGAAAGGTTGTCCTGCTTGAATTTTCTGTGGATCGACGTTCGCTTGATTGGCCTGTTCCAGAACGCCTTGTGTCCCTTCAATCACTTTTCCGACGTATGTAGCTGTGGTTAAACCAATGGTGGTGAAGACGAGAAGTTGGAGAACGATTAATACTCCAAAGATAATCTTGTGGTCAATAATGGCGTGCAGTGTTTCTTTTGCTGCAGTGTGAAGATAGTTCATATTTTTGTAGTTAATTTTTGTGTTTAAAGATCTTTCGTCTTTCTCTTTTCAAAACTGAAACATAATCTTTATATAATACACCAAATACCACTATATACCTAGTATCAAATATATATGTTTCAGAGGCACTCCATGGAATATCGCAAACTCATTTCTTTTGGAAAAAATAGTTTTGTTATTTCTATTCCTAAGAGTTGGGTGCGTCGAAATAATCTCCAGAAAGGCGCGCTGATTTATGTTGAAGAGCAGGATAACAATCTTGTTCTGGGTCTGGGAGATCGTCAGGAAACACAAGAGAAGACGAAAGAAATTCCCGTTGATGGGAAAAGTATCCGACGATTAAAACGGGAGATTATTTCTGCCTACATTAAAGATTATAAGACGATCACGTTGTTTGGAGATGACTTAAAAGATAAAGCCGTAGAAATCCAGGATACGATTCAAAACTTAATGGCGCTGGAAGTGATGGAGCAAACTTCGCGGAAGATTGTGGCGCGTGACTTTCTCGATATGAATAATATTTCATTGATCAATTTAGTTCGAAAAATTGATGTGATTATTCGGGCGATGATTGAAGATTGTGAAAAAATGTTTACTGAAGATGATTATGAGAGTATCTCTCATCGCGATAATGATATCAATCGTTTGACATTCTTGATTTTCCGCCTTGTTGAATTTGGGTTGAATAATTCTTCTTTTGTCTACAAGAAGCAGAATCTGACAAGTCATAAATTATTGACCTATTGGTGGGGAGTTTTTCATCTTGAATCAATTGGTGACGATGTCAAGCGGGTGGCACGTCACATGAGAGTAACTCCACTTGATGCCAAACAAAAAGAACGGTTCTTAAAATTGTTGGCAAATGCCAAAGATACGTATCTGCGCGTGTTGAAAGGTCTTTATGCCGAAGATGTGGAATTAGTTCACGCTGTTCTCGATCTGAAAGAGAAGATGATCAAAGACTGCGAAGATTTCTACCAGGATAATAAGAAAGTAGAGAATGTCGGGTTATTGGTTGAGCGGTTGAAATCGATGGTTACGGAAGTGTATTGTTTGGGGCGGGTTATTTATCAGTCGGATATTGGGCAGAAATAAGAATGTTGAGGGTAGTTTAGTGTTTCATAAGCTTTAAAAGTATATCTTCAAAAATATACGTTCTTCATGAACATTCTACTTACTGCTAAACAAGCTGGTTCGGTAAATGCCCTTGCTCCCGTTGCTCGAGAACTAAAACAGCGAGGACATGACTTGACGATTTATGCAACTGGAAATCCACAGGAGGCAAGTGGGTTTGGTGGTTTAGATTATTCTCTCGTAGATCCTGTTGAGAATACGTACTCTGAATTAATACGAGAGCAGGATGCTCTTGTAGTTGGTCTTTCTGGTTATGAAACTCACGATGGTTATTTTGTAAGAGCTGCTAATGCCCTGGGAATACCTTCCGTGGCTCTCCAAACTCAAAATAGTGATCATAAAGGAAAACTAGGAACTAATCTTGCTCATCTTCCTATGTATATCGCGGTAATGGATGAACAGTGTATTACAACGTCGCAAGCGGAACTTGGTTCAGATATTGGCGAGGAAGTAGCAAGGAGAAGTAGAGTTGTTGGTTGGACGGCGTTTGATCATTTCGCTAAGAGACGAGAGGATTTTACTGAGACGGATCGAGTCGCAGTTCTAAAATCAATTGGTGTGAATTCAGAAAATCCGGTGTATGTCCATTTCACTCAAACGACACATCCCACTTCTGCTTATATGAAAAGAGTAGATCGTCCTTACGAGCAGAAAGTGAAAGATTTTCTTTATGAACAAGGCGTTGTCCAATTTACATTTGAAGCAGCGTCTGATTTAGGTTTAAAATTAGTTATAAAGCCGCATCCCGGTGAGGAACCACAACCAGGCGAGAATCTACGCTCTTATACTCGAGAATTATGTGATAGGCATGGCTTTAAGTATATTCCAGCGAAAGCTTGTGATACTGTTCAATTGATGCTTGCTGCTTCTTCTGTCACTGCCGGCAGAAGTACTTGTTTAACACAGGGAACATTGCTTGATCGAAATTGTGGCGGGATTATTCCTGATATGGGGGAAGAATGGACTAATGCCTTTCCACCGTTAGCTTTGGGTGCAATTCCTTTTACGCAGACTTGGGGTGGAATTAAAGATGTTCTGCAACAAGTTACTTCTCAGGATCAGACAGTTTTAGAAAAACTTGCTTTGGGTCGGAAAATTTTTTCAGTTGATGGCAAAGCAGCATCACGTTTAGCGGATTTAGTTGAAGAATTAGCGAGGTAAATGAAAATGGACGCAAAATATGTTACAATAAAAGAATTACCAGAAAGTGCTACTTTGGTTGGAAAATTGGGATATCAAGAAGGAGTTCCAGTTGATACTTCTACACAATCTGCTGCTGATGTAAGAGATAAAGAAGTGGCGTGGGTAAGAGATGACTTAATAAGACAAGCAGGAGAAAAATACGCCGTTGATGGGCAAAGTCTCTATCTCATTGAAACAAAAGCTCTTGCTTCTCTTGATGTGTGGGTGGATTTTCAAGCTGACGTCTATCGAGTTTAGATTTTTCTTTTCTTCTTTGTTTTTCTTTATCAAAAGTTTTATTAACCTCTTTTCTTTTACCTACTGTGATGGATGTCAAAGGCTTTAATCGAGAAACGTTGCGCGATTTTATTCTCGGCGGACAAGATGGTTTAGTTAATGTTCTGGGTTTATTGCTGGGTGTAGCTGCGGCGACAAATGAAAAGCGGATTGTTATTATTGCTGGTATTGCGGCGTTAATGGCGGAATCAATTTCAATGGGGGCGGTAGCCTATACTTCTTCTAAAGCGGCGAAAGAGTATTATCTGAGTAGAGTTGTCTCTGTCAAGAAGTCTGTCGAGGACTTACCAGTTCGAGAAAGCAGTCATATTCGAGAGATTTATTATCAAAAAGGCTTTCGTGGTTCTTTATTAAACGGTTTGGTTAAGAAAATTACGTCTGACAAAAAACTATTTACGCAAACGTTAATGTCAGAACAGTTGCATATGTTTCCTCAAGACTATGAGCATCCATTAAAGATCGGCCTGACGGTGTTGTGGGCAACAGTTGTGGGATCATTGATTCCTTTGATTCCTTTCTTTTTTCTGACGGTAAAAATGGGGATTGTCGTTGCTATGCTTATTTCAATGCTCGGTTTATTTGTTGCCGGCTCGTTAAAAGCTAAGCTGACGATTGGAAGTTGGAAGAAATCGGGCGTAGAAATGATGATTATTGGCAGTCTAGCGGCTCTTGCGGGTTATGGGGTTGGGACGCTCTTAGGGTTTTTGTAAGATGAAATGAGTTTTTCATTGTGGAAAGTTTTTTAAAGACTTGTGTGTGTTTCCTAGAATCAATGCAGGGGTAGCAAAGCCTGGTCAAACGCGTAGGACTTAAGTACCCATAAAGAAGTCATCCTATCCCTTAGTGGGTTCGGGAGTTCGAATCTCCTCCCCTGCACTTATACTCACGGATAATTGTAACCGGGTAGCGGTTATCCGTTTGTAATAAGTAAAGGCAATATTATACTTAAATTATTTGTTGCCTTTACCATTATGCCTCTGTGGCTCAGTGGTAGAGCGCGTCCTTGGTATGTCTTGTAGACATCAAAGAGGACGAGGTCGCGAGTTCAATCCTCGCCAGAGGCTTATTTTTTTTCATAATTCTGCTTTCTACTCAACACATTCTTTTCTATCATCCAAAAAGTTATAAACCATTATTTTTTCCCTCTTTCCATGTACACGGTGATAGATATTGAGACGACTGGTCTTTCTAGGAATTATCATCAGATTACGGAAATTGCTGCTGCAAAAATAAGAAACGGAGAAATTGTTGAGAGTTATCAAACTCTGGTTAATCCCCAAGTACAAATTCCCTATTTTATCACTCAATTAACCGGTATTAATAATCAGATGGTGAGAGATGCGCCAACAATTAAGAAAGCTTTGCCTGATTTTCTGGGATTTCTGCAAAAAGATATTTTTGTCGCTCATAATGCTACGTTTGACTTTGGCTTCTTGGACCATAACTTAAAACTCCATCACGGAAAAAATTTAGTCAATCAAAAGTTGTGCACTAAGAAACTCGCCAATCGCTTAGTGCCGCAGTTGGAACGCAAACGTCTGCAAGATCTCTGTCAGCATTTTAATATTAATAATTCTCACGCTCACCGTGCGCTGGGAGATGTTCAAGCAACGGCGTTGGTGTTTAACCGTATGCTTACTATTCTGCGAGAGAAAGGAATTTCAGAAGTCAAAGATGTGTTAAAGTTTGAAAGATCGCCGGCTCGCTGTTAGGGTAGTACTATTTTTTCTTAACTTCGTTTTCTAATCTACCCATCCTGCTCCGCAGAGATAGGTTCTCCAGTGGTCAAATAATTCATAGCGTTGTTGTCCGAGAAAGCCGCTATAACTTTTTTCCGTGTCGCCGTGTTTAATGTGGCATAATTCGTGGCGGATGACATCAACATAATTTCCAGAAGTTGGATCAATCAGAATATGATATCGTGAAGGAGCAATTTCGTTAGTCATTCCCAAAGCATGGAAGTAAAGGCCAAGGGAGTTGTCAAAGTCGACTTCAATAATTTGCTTTTCTAACCCTAATTTCTGTTTACATTCTTTTACCACTGTTTTCAATTGCTGCACTGATGTTATTCTCGGAGAGAAATAATCCTGATGTATCTCGACGGCAACGCGTCCCGTTGTCCAGAACGTCGCGTAGATCATTGCCAGAGTAAAGATGTTCATCGTTACTTACACATCCCGCCATCACAGCCATTGGCGCAATTCGTCATTCCAGCTTCCATTTTCTCGCCGGTTAACGAATCGCATTCATATTGGTAGAGAACGTCGCCTTCACAGACATCGGGATAAGGCACATTATTAAAGTCGAAGACAGTGCCGGCGATAGTAGGATTATTATCTGGGTCTGTATCAATGCAACTCGGAACACAGGCTAATGATGTGTAGGTCGTTCCATTCTCCGTTTTCGTGAGCTCTTTACACAGTTCATTCTCTTTACAATCATAAAAGCTACTTTGTGGGGTGTTGTTTTCCGAACATTTCCAATCCATTATCCCTTGATATTGTCCTCCTCCAATACAGTAATCATTGTGGGTATATAATTGGCCGTGTTTATCCATGCCGTTGATGTAACCTTTCTGTGGAAAATTATCAGGTCCGTCAGAATCTTGGCAGGTTGGTGTTGTAGGGGCGGGGACACATTTTAGCGTTCCTGCTACTTTTCCATCAACAGATGTTATTTCTTCTTGGCAGATCTCGTCAAGATTACACCATAAATATGCTGGTTTTGAAATCCCGTTGTCACAGTAATAATCAATGACGACATCAATCGAAGTAGTGGAAAGGCAGTAATCATTATGGCTGTAAGCATCTCCCTCTTTGGTGAAGCCGGTGGTATTACCAGCGTTGCTAAAGTTATCCTTTCCATCTGAATCCTCGCAAGTTGGAGGGCTGCCAGGTATGCACTTTAAAACTGCAGTTCCGTCAACAATATCTTCTAAACATTTTTCTCCGTCTGGACAGGCTTCGAAGGTGACGTCCCACGTATTTCCTTTGCAGAGAAAGTCTGTGCGATAGTCAGTTTCATTTGTCTTGAGGCAATAATCTGTATGTGATCCAACAGTGCCGTCTTTCTCTAACCACAGAACATATCCTTTTTCATCAAAATTCACACCATTATCTGAATCAGAACATTCTGCGCATGCGCCTTGAACACAAGGCATGTCTAATTTACATTCCGTGACATCGGTGTGCCACGTTCCGTCTTCACTACAGATGACGTGCAGAACTTTATCTTTATTTTCATTTCCATCTAAACAGAAACCCATGTGCCATTGATCACTGTAACTATAGAGTGTGGCATCTGGATAGGTTTTTTGTGGATCGGGATCGCTGCAGAAATTTTTATCTACGGGAACACAACTCTCTTTTATTCCATCTCCATCAACGTCGTAGAGATAGTCTGATTGAATGCCCGGGACGAGAGTATCGGGACAAAAATCATGGATGCAGCTTTCGTTAACTCCATCTTGATCATTATCAAATGGAAACGCACTTTGCACGCCGGCAATTTCCGGGCAGAAATCGGGACTACAACTATCATTAATACCATCATTATCGGTATCGTAGAGGAGAACTGTTTGAATTCCTTCCACATTTGGGCAAACATCAACAGGATCACAGCTGTCAAGTGTTCCATTATTATCTGTATCGTACACGTAAAAGGCTTGTATTCCAGGAATGCTTGGACAGAGATCTACTTCGCAGCTTTCGGGAATTCCGTCGTTATCATTGTCGTAGGGGAATTCTTCTTGTATTCCCGCCAACTTCGGACAATAATCCGGGAGACAACTGTCGTTTTTGCCATCATTGTCCGTGTCAAAGAGAAAATTAGTTTGTAATCCTTCTATGGTGGGGCAGACATCCAATGCTTCACAGTTGTCATTAACACCGTCACCATCATTGTCGTAGATGAACGAGGCTTGATTCCCTACTACTGTTGGACAAATGTCTAATGGCTGGCAGAAGCCTCTTCCTTGTTCGTCAACGGCGCAAGAGGAGTTGAGAAGATAGTCATTGCATTTGATTGACTTTGCCTGTGGCAAGCCATCTGAACAATAATATTCTTCAAGAATAAAATTGTTCTTACAGGTGTCGAGTGATACTTCTTGGATGGTGAGGTCGGCGAGTTGGCTGAATGTTACCGTTCCTCCGAGACCTAAAGAAGGATCACTGATAGCAATCGTTTCTTCAAAATAATCGCCGAACGAACTTTTTTTGAAGAAGGCTTCTGTTTTGTCTGAATCTGTGCAAATGACTTGTTCTAGGGTGACACATTTTCCGGCAATGTAGATCGGGGTTTCAAGGGGACACCATTTTTGGTGGTGGTCATTTCCGACTTGCACCCATTTTTCTGGTTCTGATTTATTGGATGTGTCCGGTGGTGTTGTGGATGTATCTGCTGCGCTTTCTGAAGGTTGTGGCGTATCGGAAGTCACATCAAAAGAAGGGAGATATGAAAAGACATCATCGATGGATGTAGGTCGATAGTGGGGCAGTCCTTCTGGAGAGGGAAGTGTTGAGGATGAATCGTCGGTTTGAGTTGGTGTATCTTCTGTTGTAGGGGAGTGGGTTGATTGTTCTAACGACGATCCCGTACAGGAAATAAGAAGCGCGCCCAGTCCAGTGAGTATCCCTCTTTTTGTTCTTGAAAACATGCTGCGTGTCTATTTGTAATGACTTATATAAAGAGATGACACATATGTGCTATATACTTTTATGGATTCTCAACCATACAAATGATTAAGAATAAAAAATTTTACTTTTCTTTTTTATGCTTTCCGACGTTTCAACTCAGCTTCGTTCTTTGTTTACGAGCTTTACGGAGAATGATAGAATTCTTTTAGGCAATACTTCATTTCAATTTGATCCAGAGAAATTTCAGCGAATAGTAGGATCATCTCCCGATTCTGTTAAGACGATTGCCTTTGTCGATGGCGGTCAGGCTGAAATTCTGCGAGCGGGAAATTTTATTGTTAGTTTTATCCGTGTTCATGTTCAGATCTTTGCTGGTTTAGAAAAGAGAGAATGTCTGCGTGATGAATTCTTTATGATTACGCGGGCGGTTTGGAAGGATAACGATCTGTGTTATAAGAGTACGATGATTACGGATCAGGAGAAATTGTTTTCCGAGGATCTACTCTTTGTCTCTGCTCATCATCCTTTGCTGAAGAAGGGGAATGAGCGAGCTGATCTTTTTGTGGTTGTGTCAATGGTCAGACGATTTGCGGAATTGACTCTGGCGGGGAAGGTAAAAGCTGATTTCATTGTCTTGGATGGGACGATGGATACAACATATCCCGGTGAAGAACAGTTTTTGTCGGCTTTGGGAAAGAATGTCTGCGCTCTGGCGAAATCATCTTCATTGTTGACAATGAATGGTAACAGTCCGGCGGTGTTGTTGCAGCGTTCTGGACCAACTGAGCCGTGGGTCTATCCTGTTAATGAGATGACGGCGTTTGTGAAATTACATTCTTCTGCGAGACACATTTTTCGTTTTGAAGGGAATAAAGAAGTTTTGCCTTATTTGTTGCTTCACTCCACTGATGCTCTTTTCTTAGGCTATCCCTATGGGTTAGTTTTTACTGATAAGATGGCGCGGGTGAGCAACCAAGAACAGAGGTCGTTGTTTCTGCGGTTAATGTTGGACGAGAAAAATAAAGAAATGAAGGACTATTTGACAACGTTAGATGCTCATTCGATTTTGGATAGTTTATCGTAGTCAATTTCTCTTAACTATTTTAGCTTGTAGCCCAGCTCTTCGTTTTTTTGTCCGAAAGCGTAGCCTTCTCCTTTCACTTTTGTTCTGTCAATAATTCCTTGGTGAAGGAGACTGTTGAGAGCGGCGTCATAGGCATTCATTTCCACGGGGTCGCCTCTTCTTCCGATGGTAGCGACAACGTAATTTTCAATTTTATAATCCTGCAATCATTTTGGATATGGTTGTAGTGTCAGGCGAATTGTTTCTTCTAATAAGAGTTGGTTATTCATAGTTTTATTGTTAGGGGTGGTGCTATAAAAATGTTTGTGGAATGGAGTTCTATGTTGAGGGGTAAAAGTTTTCTAATATTCTCTTTCTACTGGTAACGTCGTGCAGCGGAATGAACCTTCTAATCTCCTTGATTCAGAATAATCCACAATCTCTAACTGGAATTTTCTCTTTCGTAACTCTTTATGTATTCTGCTATGAGTTTTATCGACGACGATGGTTTTCGGATTAATAACAAAAACATTTGTGCCTAATGTTTGCGCTTCTTTTTTCGTTACGGGAATAAAGCTAAATCTTTTTTGTAAATATTTTAAATCTTCTTTTTGAAATGCTCTCGGGTAAATTAAAACGTAATTATTTGGAAGAATCGTCATTCTGGTGTCTAAGTGCATAACAGAGTTTCCCAGATTTAATCTTTTAACGGGAAAATATTTTTCTACAACTTTAACTGCCTCGTCATCGGTTCTTCTGCTCATACCGATAAAAATAATATCTTTATCGACGACGACATCTCCCCCTTCCAATTTTCCGTTCTTAATACATACGATTTGTCTTAAATTCTTTGAAAAATGATGTTTAATAGACTCAAATTCACCTTCCCTTTCTTTTAGTCCTCTTTTGAGGCAGTAGAAAAATGTATTGCCATAGACAAATCCTGTGTCTCTGGTCCACATCTGCCAAGGAAGTTTTTTGTCTTCTTTAACCATGAGAAGTTTAACGTTGTGTTCTTGTAAAACATTTAAAAATCTAGCTTGTTGTTTCTCCAATAATCTTTTATCATACGGTTTGGTTGAAGGGTCTTCTTTACGATAATCCATCTTACTCTTTCGATAGGTCTCATAGAGAGGTACTGATTTTCCCGTTCCTACAATTACTGCTTTTAATGGTGAATATTCATCTCTAATCTGGAGTTTCATCCTAGAAATAAAAGAATCAATCTATAATAAGTTATCGATTTTGAAACTTTGCATGGACTGTACGTATTTAGTTAGTGGGCCAATAGGTTCGTCTCGCAGTGGCTAGCGAAGCAGAAAAGATAGGAACGGAAAATAACCAGTTCATATTTCTCTTTTGAAATGAGATGATCAGTACCTATTTTCCGCGAGACGAACGGCCAACTAAATACGTACCATAGACTGTAGCCGCCCATTCTGCTCTTTACCAACGGCCATTTACTTGTTCTATCCAATCTGGATTTCTTCTCAAATCTGTTGCTGACTTTGCTAATTTCTCGGCCACAACTACTTCATCTAAGAATCTATAGTCACCGTGTACAGCAACCGGTGCTGAAATTTGCACTGTTCGTCCAGATCCACCAATGTATCCTGTTTGTGTTTCTATGGCATATCCAAAATCTTGTTTCATCTGGTTTGGCGTTTCATACAAGTCATCAGATATTCTTTGAAACGCTGTGTCACACAAACTAGCTTCCATATTTGAAAAAGCAATTTTTCCATTTTTACTATCTCTTAAAACAGCACTCAGACTATAATAGGGATTCTCGACATTATTTCCAGTTTCGTGACATACTCTTGACATTTTTCTTCCTCCCAACAACTATTCCCTCTCAATGAGGCACTCTATTTATAAAAGTGATTAAGATATTTATTCTTTCTCTTCACTCTTTAACCATTTCCGCTTCCCCCCTCACTCTCCCATACTCCTCCATAAACATTCCGGCAATTACTGGATCGTGAATGATTAATACATTCTCATCGTTGTATTTATCTCCGTTGCCCGTGGGATTCATTGAACCAGTGATCACGGTTTGCTCATCAATGATGAATACTTTATGATGCATCGTTTGGTTATTGCCGTCTTTCAGAACACTGATCCCGTTCTGGTTCAAACGCTGGAATTCACTGAATTGATCAATGTTGCGTTTCTCCATCACTCCTTCTACAGTGAGATCATCTTGTTTTTTCAATAATAGTATGTTGGCGATATAGTCGTTGGTGAATGAAAAAGCCATGAAGTAGATGGAATGTTGCGCTTTCTCCAGTTCGGCTTGAATATGATCTGCACAGTGATCTTCGGGACAGAAATAGTTTTGAATAGTTGTGTTTTCAACGAAGATGAGCGGCGTTTTGACGGGATTTCCCGATTTGAATGTGCCGGCCCACAGCTCTTCAAATTCGTCTTCGTAGTTTCCAATGAGGGAGGGAATCGTGCTCACGATAATGTTATTATTATTTTTGTGGGCATCGTTATTCGTCGGGTTTGCCGATCCTGTGAACATGATGGTATTATCAATAATACAAAATTTATTATGCATTTCGCCTTGTTTGTCGGCATTGGTAAATGGCGTTTTAAATTTCTTGACATAACCATCATCCATTACAATACGAACATCCATTTGTGTTTGTTTTGCTCGAAGTAGCTGTTGCAGTGAGACGAGATCAAGATCATAGAGGGCGCAATGGATTGAGGATTGTGCCGTTTGCACTACGTCTAATAATACTTTCTCGCAATTATTGTTTGGGCAGAAATAGACTTGCAGTGTTCCATTGTCTTCGATGCCGCTGACGGTTGTTACTTTCTGTGGTTGTACTTTGATTTTATCAATGGGATAGTATTCGTGTAAGAATAAGGCGATGATGAAAATAAGAAGGATAATGGTTATATTTCGGATGTGTCTTGTTTTTTTCAATTTAATAGGCATATTTTCGTGGGTCAACAATTAGTTTTTAAGGAATGTTGTTCTAGAGTATAAAGATATGAGATTTGTAACAGAACAACCGCAACAATTTTAAATAGCAAGCTACTTAATCGCTTCATGGTAAAAGAAAAGAGCGAAATCTCTCCCCATAAAGAATCTCCCAATCAGAGAGAGTCCCCCTATGAGGATCTAAAAAAATCAAAGTTAAAGAAAAAGAATCCTTTTGATGATATGTTGGATGAATTAGAAGATTACGAGAAAGGCTGTGAGGAGAATGATCTACGCTCTTCTGGAGAATAAGTCATGATCAGCGGAGAGGCGACAGAGATTGAGGAGGATCTCAGTCTCGTTGATATTGAGCTTGTTTCTACGAAGAAATTTAAAATTAGTTGCTGTCGTTCGTATATGACACCTAAAGGACGTTGTTATACGTGTCCGGATGACGATCCTCTGTCTGAAGAGTAAAGTATTTATACAAGACCGTCGTTTTTTAATGAATGAAACTGATCTCTTGGAACGTCAACGGCATCCGCGCTTGTATCAGAAAGAACTGCCTCGATCCGGTTATTGAGAAAGAAAAGCCGGATGTTCTCTGCGTTCAAGAAACGAAAGCTCATCCCGATCAGGTTGATTCATTGATGCAAGGCTATGAACATCATTATTGGAATTCCGCGAAGAAAGCGGGTTATTCTGGTACGGCGATTTTTAGCAAGATTAAACCATTGAGTGTTAGCTACAATATGGGAATTGATGAACATGATCAAGAAGGCCGTATTATTGCCGTGGAATTTGATCGTTTCTTTCTTGTTGATGTGTATGTTCCTAACTCTGGACGTGGTTTGCCACGGCTGCACTATCGTCAGAAATGGGATGCTGACTTCTTGGACTACTTAAAACAGTTAGAGAAAAAGAAGCCTGTGATTATCTGCGGCGATTTTAATGTGGCGCATACAGAGATCGATTTAGCTAATCCAAAAGAGAATTACAATAAGACGGCGGGTTATACGCAGGTGGAGATTAATGGTTTTGATAATTTGATCGGTGCCAAATTTATTGACACGTTTCGGGAGTTTGAGAAGGACGGCGGGCATTATTCTTATTGGGCCCAGTGGAATAATTTGCGTGCACGGAACATTGGCTGGCGGATTGATTATTTCTTGATCTCGCTGGGATTACGTCCGCAGTTGAAGAAGGCGTTTATTCTTCCGGCGGTGCTGGGGTCGGATCATTGTCCGGTGGGAATTGAGATTTGCTAATTTTTTGCAGAAATATTATAAATTAAGTACTCTTTTGTAGAAAACATGATATCAGAATGGGATTACTCACATGCCCAGCCTAAAGGCAAAAACGTTTTCTTTTTGAGAGATTCTAATCATGTCTCCGAAGAAGTACAAGAGCATATTCTTGGAGAGTTAGATCGTTTGGTCGACCAACATTTTTTCTCGGTGTTATTTTCAGAGGGATTAGAGGGGAAATATTCACCTGATTTTAGGAGAGTTACTACGGAAGAAAGACTTAAAACTCTGTTAGTGGAAAGGTGTGGCAGATGGTCTCCGATGCAAGTATTTGCTTATCGGCATCAAGAGATTATCAGGTCTGGTAATTTCTCTCTTTATGGTGTCGATAGTGAAGCTCTTCTAGATGAGCAGATAAAAAGTGTGCATCGTAATCTAGAACTATGCGACAAACTAAAAAGAGAAGGAAGTTTATCCCCAGCGGAGATACAAGAATTTCGTTGGCACAAGAATGTTAATGCTAAGCGAATTGCTGCTGAGAGAAGCGCCTACTCTGTGAAGAAGATAGAAGAATTAATGAGAGACTTCGATACTGCTGGTTTAATTTATGGAAATGGTCACTTCCCAGAGATGGCTGCTGGTTTTGAAACAATAAATATTGGCTACATCTCTTATTTTCCTGGGGAACCAGAATTTGATTTAAGAAGGTCAGAGGAATATATTCGAAAATTATAGGAGTCTCTCATGACAAAGAAAGTAGAACTATTTCATCTCGATGACAACGGACTTCCTCCAGAACTAGTTGAAAGAATGGTTATCCCTGAACATATTCGGATTAAAGGTCATGTCCTTCTTCCATATGTTAAACAAGAGTTAATTCCACCAGATTTGGATTTAATTCTTCTAGAGGATTTGAATGGTTTTTATCATCGATTAACTCAATCTCCGTTTAGTTTTTTTTCGAATTGTCGTGGACTATATCTTGCTCAAGAACATATTTGGACTCCTCCTCGAAATTATCAAAGAATAAACGAAGCATTACGACAAGAATATGGTATTTCGGTTACGAGAGCATTACTTCTCCCGCAGGAAAGAATAGATTATTGGACGATGATTCACGAGGCGTTGCACGATGTCTTTAACAATTTGCCTTCTGAGAAAAGAACACAGCTCGTTCAATCCGTTAGTTCAGCATATGATACTTGTGGAAAACTGCAAAATATATTAGATTTGACGCATCTTAATATCTCTCACTTAGATTATGAAAGTGATGATGCTGTTGCTCAGAGGATGGAAGCGAATCGAATTGCTAAATTACCAATTGCTGATGGAATTGATGAATTCTATACTTTCCAAAAATTAAAACCATCAGACCAATTACAAGTAGTCGATGAATTCATTGCTAACTTCTTTGCTAATGATCGCGGGAAAGATCGTTGGTCGCCGAGATATCTTCATCCTTCTTTTAGAGCAACGTTAAATGAAGTGGGGTATAATGTTAATACTCCACCGGAAGTAATGCCCTGAAAAAGGAAGAGAGACTTTATAGAAAATGGCTAGGGATCATAACTTTCTTAAATAAAAAGTACTTTTAGCGGAAGATATGATCTCATTGAAGAGTAAACTTACAAAAATAACCTTTCCTATTGCCACTACCGTAGAGAGCACATTAATCCACCGCGTTGTTCGGCAAAATGGTTTTCTTTATATTGAAATTTTTGGCGGCAATTCTCCGCAGAATATCTTGAAGTCAAGAAAGACAAAAGAAAAGATTGCTCAACAAGAAACGCGTCGGCCAATTTTTCATCTCGCAGAGATGGATATTTGTTGGGTGGAAAATGATTGTGGTGAGCTTCTTCTTTATTCCTATCACCCTTCACGAAAGAAATATCTTCATCCGTTATCTTTTGAAGAAGTAGAAGGACTGAGGAAAAAACAAAAATGTTTTTTTGTTGAAGAATTATTAGCGCTGGGAAACGATATTAATTTCTTTTTCGATTTGAAGACGGGTATTGGTTCTTCTCAAAAGGCGTTGAAAGCATTATTGGATTTAATGGGAGAAAAAGCAAACAATTGTCTTTTTTATTCTTATGACCCAGTACTTCTCGCTGAACTCTCTACTTTAAATCCATCGTTGGCGATGAGTGTACGCACGATGAAGCAGTGGGCGAGTGGAAAATCCATTCTTGTGCCGAGGATAAGCGCAGCCGGTTCGCTTCTGAATGTCTACGATCTTCCGGGGAGTGTGATTACAATTAATGCGGCATTACATCGCTCAGCTCATCTACGCCAATTGAACGGTCATGTTCGAGAGCAAGGAAAACATTTAATCTTTGGCACTCTCGGTAAGAATAAAGAGAAATTCTCACTAGCCTACGATCTGGCGTTAGGAGCAAACATGAATAAGTTGTCGTTTGAAGATGTAAAAGAATTGTTGTAGGATTTTTCAAAGATTTACTTTCAACATTTTCTCCATTTCCTCTGCTCTCTGAAGATCAAACTTTTGAATGATTTCAAAATATCTCTTTCCGAGCAGAATACTTTCTGTACAATCAGAACTGCAGGGAAAATGCGAGACTAAAACACAATCTTGTCCGCGTTTAGTTAGATTGGTGAATATGTTTGTCGGCTTCAATTGCAGATTGGGATTATGTTCACTAAAGCGTTTGCAGAAAAAAGTGACGCAACAGGAAGGATAACCGAGAACTTTTCCCAATTCTTTGTCATCATTCTTGGTTTCGGCATAGCTTGCCTGCCAAGTTCTGTTCTCTTCGAGAGAAAGGTAGACAAAGAACATCCCCGCTCGCTGATCGGTTAACGGAAGGCGCAGACCTTTGTTGGAATAACTGCCTTCTTCAGTGAGATGCACTTTGAAGCTGGATTTAGCCAGATAGATTTTATTTTCAGAGCAGAATTGTTCGATTTGTGGCAGTTCGTATTCATAGAAGCCCTGGCGGACGAGAGCTTTTGTTCCTGTGAGAAGAAGTACGATCTCTTGTGCTTTTGTTTTCGAGCCGAAGATTTTGGCTAGTTTGCTGATCATTGTAGTTTTGGAGTTGGAAGTGTTATTTATGGTTTATGATGGTAGAGAAGATGAAATAGGTAATTATATAAATCTAATTCTCCTATTGGACATATCGTAAAAAAAAGATTACCTGCCACTAAACGGACTGTTTTATGGAGAGAGAAATATCCCAAGCTATTTATTCTTCTCTTTTCCTATGTGATTGCGTTTCTCTTATTTATCGGTCAGAATGTTTCACCATTGCATCTTTTCTTTTCATCTCTCGGTTATCTTGGTTTATTTCTCGCTGGTTTTTTTTATGCGTATAGTTTTACCGCTTTGCCGGCAACGGCAATTCTTTTACTCTTGGCGCGCCAGCAGAATTTGTGGATCGGCGGCTTAGTCGCGGGGATTGGCGCTCTCTTTGGTGATTTGATCTTTTTTAAATTAATGAGAAGTTCTTTTTCTGGCGAACTGCATCGCTTGGCGCGCGAGAAGTTCGTGATTGATTTGAGCAAGCGCTTTCATCATTTCAAACGGTATGGGTTAATGATTTTGGCGAGCATACTGATTATGCTGCCTCTACCCACAGAACTGGGTGTGGCGTTGTTTTCTTCTTTGAAAGAAATGACGACGAAACGTTTTTTGGTTGTCGCTTATCTATTACATACGTTTGGGATTTTTATTATTCTGTTGATTGGGAAGACGTTGTAGTTGGTTTTGCTACAATCGACAGAAACTCTTTTAAATCACTAACTTATTTAGAAGAATATGGTAAATTTAGTTGTACGAACTCAAGTGAAAGACATTTTGAAGGAAGCAGGCTTTGGTGTAGAGAATATGTCCGCTGATTTTATGGATTTATTAGATGATAAAGTTAAAGAATTAATTATTACTTCTGTTAAACGAGCGAAGGAGAATGGCCGAAGAACGGTGATGGGAAAAGATTTGTGATTGTTATAATGCTATTGTCGCTTTTACTTGTAACCAACATAAACCGTATAATTATTCTCTCCTATGATTTTTACATTGTGAACGTTTTTGAATCCACATTCGGTCATTAATAAGGATAGTTCTTCCTGAGTCAGGAGATAGCTGTAACAGGTTGTTACGTTTTTGTAATCTTCAATGTTTAAAATAATATCGCACTTTCTCCTCTTTTTTTTAGGAGAGTGAGTGATTTCCCATGTTACTTTGACTTTCTTTCCGTTAATGATTTTTTCTCCGATATTTTCAATAAGAGGATATTTTTGATTAAATTCTTTCTGATTAATGATATCAATATAGAGCAGTCCTTTTTCATTTAATCTTTGATAGAACTCTCGAAGAACTCTTTTGATGTTTTCCCGTTTTAATGTTGGATTAGTAGTTTCCCAGGAATCAACGTAGATCAGTGAATTACCACGACAGAGAAGAGCATCAAATTTTTGGGGAATATTTTCTGATAGAGTCCGCCAATCTGTGTTAAACGTTGGGATATTCATGCTTAACTTATTTATTTTCTTTGAAAAGTGTTCTATCATCGTCTTATTGTTATCGCAGTAGGAGATATTCCACCCTAATTTCTTTAGCTCAATGCAGGGAAAGCCCGTTCCTCCACCACAATCAAGAATGGTATTAACATTGTTATCTTTAAGAAAAGCATCAAGGCTTTTGATGTACGATGCGTCCCACATAAGGGAGATACAAAGTTCCCAGACTTCGGTGATATCCATATCCTTCAAAGAACTAATTATCTTTAAAAATCTATTCTAGAAAAATTCAACATCACTCTTTATCTTCTAACGCTGGAAATTCCGCTAATTCTTGATCTACTATCTCCACTTTCTTTACTAGTGGCGCGCTCATGATCATCGTATGCTTAACTACTGGTTTCTCTTGTTTTAAAGAATTTATTTTTTCTTCAACGACTTTCACCCGATCTTCTAATAATAAGATAACTTCAACTGCAGCCCCCCGTTCTTTTTGTTGTTCGAGCAGATGTTTTAATTGACTTAACTTCTGCTGGAGGAGATCTACAGATGGTTTAGCCTCAGTTGTTAGTGGAGTGGCGAGTTTGGGTTTCACTATCGTAGAAATTCTCTGACTCAGTGCTACATCTCGCCTAATATCTTTTCGCGCTACTGCTTCTGCCAAAAGATGTGACAGCCGATCTACTTTTTGATGTAAATCTTTATCGCCGCTGACGGCAATCTGTTTGCGCAGAAATGTATTCTGTTTCTTTAACGCAGTAATTCGTTCTGATTCTTTGTGACTTTGCTGTTCTAAGGCTTTTTCGACGTGGAGAATGGAACTGATTTGCTCTTCGAGATGTAACACTTCCTTACGGATGCTGAGGCGGGGAACTGTTTTTTGAGTGGTGAGATATTTTAATTCCTCAATGCGCTTGCTGATTTTCTCTCGCGGAATCTGACGTTTGAGCTGAGCATAGGCTTGCGTTGCTAGTTCTAATGTATGGCGTACTCTGAGAACATTAATATTGCTTAGGTCGGGTTGTTTCACTAAAAGACACCTACTCTTTTTTTCGCTCCGGGATTAGGCGGGGGTGGAGGAAGATCGAAATCTTCCAGAGGAGATTGACTTTGTTGATTGGAAGAGATCATCGCTGCTGGTTGTGCTCCACCCATCATCATGCTTGGTCGTGGTGCCATTCTTCCCGGACCGGGTGACGTTGGCATACCCATAGTATGTTGGACGGGATACGCTGATGGTCCACGGGGGATGGCGAGTCCAACACCTTGTTTTGCCATAAAATCACCTAATTTATCTGAAATAGCAATCATGCCGCGGGCAATTGTTTCGTTCTGTGAGACGACGGCATCTAATTTTTCAATAGTTGTGCGAAGAGTCAGTGAAGGATCTTCTGTCCTTGTTCCATCGAGGACTTTTTGAAAAATGGCATTCAATTCGTGAATATTATCTTTTAGACTCTCGATTTCGAGCATTAATTCATTAAGCTTGGCATCGGGCTGACTTAAGCGTTTCTTTAATGCATCGATATCTTGTTTTAATTCACTCAGAACTTGATGAGGTAATAGTTCGTAATCTGCTTCATCCATGTGCACCACCTACTTTATGGATCAAACAAAGAGAGTAACGTATATAAATGTTTTCTTTGTCTTTTCCGTTACTTTAATATAGGAAGAGCGTGCTCGCTGTTCTATGCTCTTTGACATCGTGATTGTTGTCGTAACATTTTTTTTTCTCGCTGTTGCAGCATATTGCGATCTTAAATCAAGAGAGGTTCCTGATTTACTTTCCTATGGCTTAATTTTTGCTGCTTTAGGGTTAAGAGGCATTTTTTCGCCAGTTGTGGGCTGGAATCTATTTATTAGTGGTATTTTCGGATTTGGAGTTTGTTTTGCTGTTGCTTGGTTGTTGTATAAGACCAATTTGTGGGGTGGGGGAGATAGCAAGCTGTTGATGGGAATGGGTGCCGTAATTGGGATTGCGTATCCTTTTAATCTCTCGAGTTTTGGCTTGTTATGGTTTTTTGTGTTGTTGTTATTTCTTGGTTCGATTTATGGTTTAGTTTGGTTATTTGGATTGGCAGTTATACGCTGGGCGCGCTTCAGACCGGTTTTTCTTGAACGCTTAGAACAATATAAGACTGCGCACTATAGTTTAGGATTTTTTTCACTGCTGCTGATTATTTTTTCTTTTGCTAATTGGTTGTGGCTCTTTCTCTTATTTCCGGGATTTATTTTCTATCTCTTTCTCTTCGTGACAACCATTGAAGAGCAATGTTTCGTGAAGCGAATTTCGCCGTTGAAATTAACGGAAGGCGATTGGCTCGATGAAGAAGTGATTGTAGATGAAGAACGTTTTGTGCGTCGACGGGCGCTGGAGTTGGATGATATTGAACGTTTGCAACTGGCCCATAAAGAAGGAAAACTAACAACGGTTATTATTAGGGAGGGTGTGCCATTTGTTCCTAGTTTTGTCTTTGCTTATGTGGTTGTGTTATGGGGAATGCCTCTGGCGGTGGAGACGGGAAAGAAGTTTTTGGGACTGTGAGCAGTCGGCGTAGTGAGATTTTCTGGTGATAATCATCGTCATTGCCTAAAGGCGAGCGAAGAACTGCTGTTCGTAAGACCTGTTGGTAGGTGCTTTTAATCGGAATTTTGATCTCTTTTTTTGAACAAGAAACGAATCAGAAAAAGCACTGAGCGAGCGGCAAAGATGATTATCACTCATTTTCTGGACTGGTACAGTAGAAACATTTTTATACCTGTAAAGATTGGTTCAGTATATATTATTAAGTAATCATATTTGAGGTGTGTTAGATGATGCGAAAAAAGGGGTCATTGAATTTATCGATTGAAGCGATTGTTATTATTGTTATTGCGTTTATTGTTCTTGGTTTAGGATTAGGTTTTGTTCGTGGAATATTTGAACAAGGCACAAGTTTGACACAAGGTGCGTTAGCTAGTGCTGCTGATAACATTAAAGATGCTATCCAAAAAAGTAATGAACCATTGTACTTTCCCAAAGATACTCTTGCAATTGGGGCGGGAAAACAATCATTTGAAGCTCTGGGTATTCGAAATGTCGGTGATTTGGCTGGTGATTTTAAGGTGGAGTTCTACGTTAGAGTCAAAAATGAATTTATGCAATTTGCTCCAGAAGAATTAAAGAATTTTGGTGAAGGGGACACGGCGTTTACGGCCAGTGTTAATTGGGATAACAGTTTGCAACATCTTGATCAAGGTGTATCTAAGCCTATTCCCTTTGGGATTAGGGGTCCAAGCAAGTTTGGAGATTATTTATATAAGATTAGAATTGTTAAAGGTGATGGAACTGAATATGTTTCAAAAACGTTCTTTGTAAGAACATCGTAGGTGAAAATACTCATGGCACGCAACTCAAAAAAACGGATGACAGAAGATCAAGAATTTCAGATCATGAAGTTAGTCTTAGATAAGTTTCTCTGGCTTGGCTTTATTGTGATGGGTTGGGGAATGTATAGTTCGATTAGAGATGTGATGATCTTGCCGGGATTATGGTACATGGCTGCCGGAGCGGTGTTACTCTTCCTCTTTGTCATTCTGATCGTTAAAGAATATGAGGTTTGGAAGTAAGTTCTGGTTTATTCTTTTGATTATTTTTTCTTTGGTTATCTTCTTCTAAGTTTTTCTTTAATGGTATTGTATTAGTTAAGATACTTTAATATAGTTGTTCTCATTTCTTTTTATTGAAAGAGGTGTTTGAATAATGGCGAGACCAAAAGGGAAAATAACCACGGTTTGTCA
>Ga0209515_10000457_pt1 | contig 75241 bp, 67 predicted proteins | sample Subgroupgradi54m_FD_187454 | JGI IMG/M metagenome (GOLD analysis project Ga0209515, IMG submission 187454) | Subsurface groundwater microbial communities from S. Glens Falls, New York, USA - GMW60B uncontaminated upgradient, 5.4 m (SPAdes)... ...
GAGCCGAGCCAGCCACGCATTCCAGTCGAAGCCGCGCAGGTCCGGCATCAAGGCGCTGTCCTGCAGGCCCAGCAGGTTGCGCGCCGCGGCGTCGAAGAACGACATGTCCAGGGCACGGCAGAAGCCGTCGAGCACCGCGCGGTCGAGCACCGCCTGGCCGTAGGCGCTCGAGAGCTCGGTGAAGCCGTCGCGCCGGCCCTGCTGCATCAGCGCAGGGTAGTGGCGCGCGAACAGCTCGAACGGGCGCGCCGGGTCGTCGCCGAGGTAGGCCTGCGCCGCAGACTCGACCGATGCGGACAGCTGCGCCACGTTGTCGGCATGGCTGCGCTCGGCGCGCTTGTCGAACCACTTGGGCACCATCAGCTCGGCCGCCATGCCGAGCGCTCGTCGAGAGTTGCCGACCTCGACGGTGGCACGGACGAAGAGCTGCGGGCAGTTCGTCAGCGTGACCGCGCCGAAGCGGAACGGCAGGCGCAGCCGGACCCGCCGCGCGCCGCAGTCGATGGCGCGCACCACCAGCGGCAGCTCAGTGTGCATCGAGGGCACCCTGGGCGAAGAAGTGGCCGCGCAGCGTGCGTGCGTAGCCGGCGAACTGCTCGCTGCCCATCACGTCGAGCGTGCGCGGGCGCGGCAGTTCGATGTCGTAGGCGGCGATGATGCGGCCCGGCCGCTCGCTCATCACCAGCACCCGGTCTGAGAGGAAGATCGCTTCCGGAATGCTGTGGGTGATCAGCAGCACCGTCTTGGCCGCCGCCATCCAGATCCGCTGCAGCTCGAGGTTCATGCGCTCGCGCGTCATCGCATCGAGCGCGCCGAAGGGCTCGTCCATCAGCAGCACCGGCGGGTCGTGCAGCAAGGCACGCAGGATCGCCACGCGTTGCTGCATGCCGCCCGACAACTGCCACGGGTACTTGTTCTCGAAGCCGATCAGGCCGGCCATTTCGATCAGCCGCATCGCACGTTCGCGCGCCGCTGCCATCGGCATGCCGCGGATCTCGGCCTGCAGCAGGATGTTGTCGAGCACGCGCCGCCACGGCAGCAAGAGTGCGCTCTGGAACACGATGCCGACATTGGTCTGCGGCCCGCGCACCGGCTGGCCCGACAGGTTCAGCTCACCGCCGCTTGCCGGCAGCAGCCCGGCCACCATCTTCATCAGCGTGCTCTTGCCGCAACCCGACGGGCCGACCACCGAGACGAACTCGCCGGCACGGATCTCGAAGTCGAGCGGCTTGAGCGTCTCGACTTCGCCGTCCTGGGTGCGATAGGTCTTGCGCACGCCGCGGGCCTGGATCAGCACCGGTGCGGCGGCGGGGGCGGTGGCGCGCGCAAAGGGCTTGACGACGGCAGTCATGTTGTCAGAAGCCCGTCATCCCGCCATCCCCGTCATCCCGGCGAACGCCGGGATCCACTGGTGTCCGAAGCGCACTCTCGCAGAGTGGATCCCGGCGTTCGCCGGGATGACGCGGATGATGGACTTCACGGCAAGTAGTCGAGCACGACCCAGTCGCTCGCCTTGCCGCGCACTGCCGGGTCCAGCCCGCCGTATTGCACCAGCAGGTCGAGCGAATCCTCGACGTTCTTCAGCGACACCCGCATCGGCCGCTGGCCGCGCGTTTCGTCGGTGTGATAGAGCGCGGTCGTGAGCTTCAGCCCGGTCAGCATCGTGTCGCGCTGGCCCGACTTCGGGTTCGCCTTCAGGGTCGCATCGACCGCGGCTTCCGGGTTCTTCTCGGACTCTTCCAGCGCCTTCGTGGTGGCACGCAGGAAGCGCCGCACCAGGTCGGGCTTGGCGGCCAGCGTGTCCTTGCTGGCGATGACCCCGGAGCTGATCAGGTTCACGCCGTAGTCGGCGAAACGCACCACCTGCACCGGCTTGTGGGTCGCGTCCTGCAGCTTGATGTTCTGGTCCATCACGTAGCCCAGCAGCAGGTCGGCCTGGCCGTTGATGACGGCGTTGAGCTTGGTCTGCGCGTCGCCCGAAACGACCTTGTACTGGTCTTCCTTCAGCCCGGTCTTCTTCAGGAACAGCGGCCAGATCTGGCTCATCGAGTCGCCGGGTGTCATCGCGATCGTCTTGCCGACGATGTCTTTCGCGGTCTTCACGTTCTTGTCGGCAAAACCCATCGCCGACATCGGGCTCACCTGCAGCGCAACGCCCACCGCCTTGACCGGCGCACCCTTGGTGGCGGCGCGGATCATCGTCGGCACGTCGGCGTAGGCGAAGGTGGCAGAGCCGGCCGCGACGGCCTGCACGGTGACCGCCGAGCCGCGCCCTTCCTGGATCTCGAGGTCTATGCCTTCCGCGTCATAGTAGCCGCGCTCCTTGCCGAGGAAAAACGGCGCGTGTTCGCTGTAGACGTACCAGTTCAGCATCAGCACCACCTTGTCCTTGGGCTGGGCCGTGGCCGGCGCGGCGAACGCGGACGCCAGCGCGATGGCGGCGAGCGATTGCATGAGGATGCGTCGTTGCATGGTGCTTGTCTCCTTGGCTTGGTTGGGGACCGACTGCTCAGGCGGTGGCGTGCAGCTCGATGCGCTGCGAGGCGTGCCAGGGCAGCACCCAGCGCTCGACCAGCTCGATGGCGAGGAACAACAGCACGCCGACCATCGAGAGAATGAACAGCGCGGCAAACATCAGCGGCAGGTCGAAGGTGCCAGTGGCCTTTTGCATCACGTAGCCGATGCCCGAGTTCGAGCCGACGAACTCGCCGACGACGGCGCCGACGACGGCCAGCGTCACCGAGACCTTCAGGCCGCTGAAGATCGACGGCAGGGCAGTCGGCAGGCGGAACTTGAGGAACACCTTGAACGGGTTCGCGCCCATCGAACGCGCCAGGTCGATCACGTCGGACTCGACCGACTTGAAGCCCTGCACGGTGGCGACCACCACCGGAAAGAACCCGAGCAGGAACGCGGCGATGACCTTGGGCACGATGCCGAAGCCGAACCACACGACGAACAGCGGCGCAATCGCCACCTTCGGGATCGATTGCGAAAACACCAGCAGCGGATAGACGAAGCTTTCGACGACGCGTGAATAGGCGATCCACATCGCGATCGGCACGCCGATCAGCGCCGACAGCGCAAAGCCGGCGAGCGTCGCGTACAGCGTGGGCAGCGTCTCGCGCCACAACATCGGCCACTCGGCGACGAGCTGCTGCGCGACCGCGAGCGGCGGCGGGATCAGGTAGGGCGGCACCTTGAAGAGGCGGATCGCCAGGTCCCACAGCACGACCAGCACCACCAGCAGAAGGAACGGGCGCAGCGCGGGAGAGGTGAGCCAGCGTTTCATGCGTGGTAACTGAATGGTGAATTAATCAATTGCGCAACACGTAGCCCATCACCACTTCCGTGATGTGCGACAGCCGCTCCGACAAGGCCTTGGGCGACATCAGGTCGCGAGCGAAGATGGTCGACAGCGTGTGGTTGTTCGACAGGTAGAAGTACGCGAGCCCGGCGATCGAGATGTAGAGCTGCACCGCGTCGACGCCGCCGCGAAACACCCCGTCGCGGCGGCCGCGCTCGAGCACGTCGCCCAGCGTCTGGATCAGCGGCGAGTTCATTTCGCGGATGCGCTTGGAGTCCTTCAGGTGGCGCGCCCGGTGCAGGTTCTCGCTGTTCAGCAGGGTCAGGAACTCCGGGTGCGACAGGTAGTGGTTCCAGGTGAACGCCACCAGGCGCCGCACCGCGTCGGCCGGGTTGGCGGTTTCGAGATGCAACTCGCGCTCGGCGGCGCGGATGTCGGCGTAGGTCTGCTCGAGCACGGCGAGGAACAGCTCGTCCTTGGCACCGAAGTAGTAGTAGATCAGGCGCTTGTTGACGCCGGCCCGTTCGGCGATGTTGTCGATGCGCGCGCCGCCCAGGCCGCGCTCCGAGAACTCGTCGGTTGCGGCGCGCAGGATCTCCTGCTGGGTGCGATCGGCGTCACGCGTGCGCAGTTCGACGACGGCGGCAGCTTGGGCGGGCATGGCGGCATAATTCACTGCCTGGTGAATTGGTGACATCGGTGAGAACCCTAGGCGCGAGGTGCCCGGATCAACCGGGCACACTCACGGCTTAGCTTCCAATCCGTACCCCCATGACGTCTCCCACACCACAACGCCTGGCCGGACACGCGCTCGTCGAAGCCCTGATCGCGCAAGGCGTCGACACCGTGTTCGGTGTGCCCGGCGAAAGCTTTCTGGCCGTGCTCGACGGCTTCCACGAACACCGCGAGCGGATCCGCTTCATCGCTTGCCGGCAAGAGGGCGGCGCGTCGTTCATGGCCGACGCGCAGGGCAAGCTGAGCGGGCGACCGGGGGTCTGTTTCGTGACCCGCGGGCCCGGCGCGACCAACGCGAGCATCGGGCTGCACACCGCGTTCCAGGACAGCACGCCGATGGTCTTGTTCATCGGCCAGGTCGCCAGCGACCAGCGCGACCGCGAGGCCTTCCAGGAGGTCGACTACCGGCAGATGCTGGGCCCCGGCACGCTGGGCTTCGCCAAGTGGGTGGGCGAGATCCACGACGCGGACCGGCTGCCCGAGTACGTGGCGCGGGCCTTCCACACCGCACTGCAAGGCCGGCCCGGCCCGGTCGTGCTGGTGCTGCCCGAAGACATGTTGACCCGGGCCACGGCGGCGCCGGTGCTGCCGCGCGTCGAGCCGGCGTTGGCCTGGCCCGCGCCAGGTGCGCTGCGCGAGGTTCGATCGATGTTGCTCGCCGCGCAGCGCCCCTTCGTCATCGCCGGCGGCAGCGGCTGGGACGCTGAAGCCTGCAACGCGCTGCAGCGTTTCGCCGAGGGCTGGAACCTGCCGGTAGGTTGTGCGTTCCGCTTCCAGGACCTGTTCGACAACCGGCATGCCAACTACGCCGGCGATGTCGGCATCGGCATCAATCCGAAGCTGGCCAAGCGCATCGCCGACGCCGATTTGATTCTCGCGGTCGGCCCGCGCCTGGGCGAAATGACGACCAGCGGCTACACGCTGCTGCAGCCGCCGCGGCCGAAGCAGAAGCTGATCCACATGCACGCCGGCGCCGAAGAGCTGGGCCGGGTCTACGCGGCCGACCTGATGCTGCAGTCGTCGATGGCGTGTGCCGCGAAGGCGCTCGAGACGCTGGCGCCGCCGGTGTCGCTGGCATGGGCCGACTGGACCGCGTCGGCGCATGCCGACTACGAGGCCAACCTGGTCGCCGATGCCGTATCGCCGCTCGACATGGCGGTGGTCGTCAAGACGGTGCAGCGCCTGGCGCCGGCCGACGCGGTCTACACCAACGGCGCCGGCAACTACAGCGGCTGGCTGCACCGGTTCTGCCAATACCACGGCCTGCAGCACGACGGCCGCACCCAGCTCGCGCCGACCTCGGGCGCGATGGGTTACGGCGTGCCGGCTGCGGTGGCGGCGTCGCTGCTGTACCCGCAGCGCACGGTGATCAACATCGCCGGCGACGGCGACTTCCTGATGAACGGCCAGGAGCTGGCGACGGCGACCGGCTACGGCGCGTCGCGCTTGATCAGCATCGTCGTCGACAACGGCAGCTACGGCACGATCCGCATGCACCAGGAGCGCGAGTACCCCGGGCGGGTCGGCGGCACCGATCTGTTCAACCCGGACTTCGCGGCACTGGCCCGCGCCCATGGCTGGCGTGCCGAAACGATCGATGCAACCGAACAGTTCGAGCCCGCGTTTGCTGCCGCGCTCGAAAGCCGCAAGCCCACGCTGCTGCACCTAAAGCTGTCGCCCGACGTGATCACGAGCCGCACCACGCTGTCGGCGATACGTGCCGCGGCGCAGGCCAGGCTGAATCGATAGGGGGTCATTTCACCCATGGAGTCTCGCGCCGAGTTTCCTTATGCTGGCCCCCATGGGTGAAGAACTGGAAGGCTTTTCGCTGCTGCTGGTCGACGACCACCCCTTGTTCCGCGAGGGCCTGGTGCTGGCGCTGCGCCAGCGGGAGCCGGGCCTGCGCATGCTGGCGGTGGCCACGCCTGCCGAGGCGCGCATGGCCTTGCAGGCCGAGCCGCAGGGCTTCGACCTGGTGTTGGTAGACCACCGGCTGCCGGGCGAATCCGGCCTGGTCGCGGCGTCGCACCTGCGGCTCGAATTCCCCGGCGTGGCCTGCGCGCTGATGTCGGGTGTCGACGAATCGGGCCTGGCCGAGCGCGCGCGCGCCGCCGGCCTGGCCGCCTTCATCCCCAAGTCGCTCGACGTGAGCGGGCTGATCGATGCGATTGCCGCGCTGGCGCGTGGCGACACCTGCTTCCCGCACGGCATGGCAAGCACGCCCGCCCTCGACCTCACGCCACGCCAGATGCAGATCGTCGAGCTGGCCGGGCGCGGCGCCAGCAACAAGGAGATCGCCCAGGCCCTGGGCATCACGCCCAACACGGTGAAAAACCACTTCGCGCAGATCTTCGAGAAGCTGGGCGCCAGCAACCGCGCCCAGGCCGTGTCGCTGGCTTTCGGGCAGACGGACACGCCGGATGCCTGAAGCAGCGGGCGCCGCCGGCGCGGCACGGGCCGACCCCCGGGACGTGCTGCGCGATCAGGTCCGCGCCCTCTACGACCAGGCGCCGCTGGGCGCGGTGATCGCGGCGGTGATCGGCTGCCTGTTCGTCTACGTGTTCGTGCATGTCACCTCGCCGTGGCTGCTGTGGGGCTGGTTCGGCGCCAGCACGCTGTCGCAAGTGGTCAGCCTGTGGCAGCTGCAGCGCTTTCGCCAGGCCAGCCGCAGCGAGGGCTGGAACCCCGCGCCTTGGCTGCGCCGCTACATGGCACGCGTGGCGGCGGCCGGCATGCTGCTCGGTGCCATGCCCTGGCTCTTCTTCGAGCCCCACTATGGCGACGCACGCTGGCTCACGGTGCTGACGATCTGCGGCCTGGCGGCGGGTTCGCTGACCTCGTATGCCTACCACCGGCCGACGATGTTCGTCTTTCTGGCCACGCTCACGCTGCCCGCTGCCGTGCGCCTGGCCTCGCTGCCGGGGCAGGCGGGCTGGATCGGCAGCTCGGTGTTCGTGTTCTATGTCTGGATGCTGGTCTGGTTCGGCCACAACCAGGCGCGGCTGCTGCGCGAGTCCATCGAGATGCGGCATGCCAACGCCGCCTTGCTGGCGCAGCTGCACCAGCGCACGCTCGATCTCGAAGCGAGCAACCGCGCCAAGTCGCGCTTTTTCGCCGCCGCCAGCCACGACTTGCGCCAGCCGCTGCATGCGCTGGGCTACTACAGCTCGCTGCTGGAGCCGTCGCAGCACGACGCGCCGCATGTGCAGCGCATCGAGCAATGCATCGGCGCGCTCGACGACCTGCTCGAAGGCGTGCTCGACATCGCACGCCTGGACGCCAGCACCAAGCAGCAGCACAAGGCCTCGGTCGACCTGGGCGCGCAGCTCGAACGGCTGGCCGCGCTGTACGGCGGCGCGGCCTCGGTGAAGGGCTTGCGCCTGAAGCTGCACCTGCCGCGCGGCGGCGCCTGGGGCCACACCGACGAGCAGATGCTCGAGCGCGTGCTGGCCAACCTGGTCAACAACGCCATCCGCTACAGCCGGCGCGGCGGGTTGCTGCTGGCGGTGCGGCCGCGCGTCGGCGGGTGGGGCGTGGCAGTCATCGACACCGGCATCGGCATTGCCGCCGACGCACTCGACACCGTGTTCGACGAATTCGTCCAGTTGCACAACCGGCAGCGCGACCCGTCGCAGGGAGTGGGCCTGGGGCTGGCCACCGTCAAGCGCATCTGCGCCTTGCTGGGGCATGAGATCAGCCTGCGCTCTCGCCTGGGATCCGGCTCGTGGTTCGAGGTTCGCGTGCCGCGCAGCGAGGCGCTGCCCGCGGCGCAAGCGACCCTGGAGCCTGCCACCGCCGACCGCCTGCACGGGCGAATCCTGGTGGTGGAAGACAACGAGCTGGTGGGCGAATCGCTGCGCAAGGTGCTGCAGGCCTGGGGCCTGGAATGCGAGCTGGCCGGCGATGGCGAACAGGCCCTGGCGCTGGCGCGCACGCAGCACTTCGACGCCGTGTTGTGCGACTGGCGTCTGCCCGGCGCGCTGGACGGTTGCGAAGTGCTGCAACGCATGGGCACGCTGCAGCCTTGGTTGCGGCTGCAAGTGCTGCTGACGGGCGAGCGCGACGACGAGGTCAAGGGCCTGCCCGGCGACGTGCCGCTGTTGCGCAAGCCGGTGCGGCCGATCCGGTTGCGGGCGCTGCTGACGGCGCATCTGCACGCCCCCATCTCGGCCTGAATCAACGCACGCTGAACACGACCCGCTCGTAGCGGCCCTGCGTGTCCAGCGCCGTCAGCGCGTGCTCGCCGACCTGGTCGAGCGTGAGCCGCAGTCCTGCGGCGCGCGAATCCGTCGTGCCGACCAGCCGCCCGTCGAGCAGCCAGCTCACGCTTTCGCGTGAGCCCAGCGCCTGCACGCGCACCACCGCGGCCTTGCCGGCCGGCGTCGCGCGGATCACGCTGCCGCTGTCGATGCCGGTCACGCGCAGCGCGCGGCTCGGTTCGTGCGCGGTGCAGGGCGCAGCCAGCGGAATCTGCTCGGCGTCGCTGCGCAAGTCAGCATCGATCCACGGTTCGAGCAGCGTCGGCCAGCGGGCGAATTCGACCGGCACGAAGCGCGCATCCGCGGCTGCGCCACAGCCGGGCCGCAAGCGCTGCGTGTGGCGCTCGTCGACCCATGCGGTGTCGATCAGGCCGGCGCCGCTCACGCGGTCGGGCAGGGTCGGCGGCGCCGCGCCATCGAGTGTCCACGCCGCACGCCGCACCCGGCATTGCGCCGTCGGCGTCACGTCGGCCGCCAGCCCGAGCGGCCAGCAGATGTCGACTGCGCGGACCGCCGCCGGCACGCTGCGCGGCTTCGTCGTCGTGTTGCCGAGTGCAGCCAGCAAGTCCTTGACCAGCGGCGCGGCGGTGTTGGCGCCGAAGTGGCCGGGGTTGGGAGTGCCGTCGGGCCGGCCGACCCAGATGCCCACCGTGTAGCGGTCGGTCACGCCGACCGCCCAGGCATCGCGAAAGCCGAAGCTGGTGCCGGTCTTCCACGCGACGCGGCTCGCGGACTCGCGAAACGGCGCATCCGGGCGGCCGCCGCTTTCGAGGATCTCGCGCACGATGAACGCCGCGCCGGGGCTCATCAGGCGGGTCTCGACGACGGGTGACCGTGGCGTGAGGCGCGGCAGTCCGGCCACGCCGTCGCGCGCCAGCGCCGTGTAGGCGCCGACCAGCTCTTCGAGCGTGGTGCCGCCGCCACCCAGGATCAGGCTCAGGTTGGGCGCGCCGCCTTCGGGCATGCGCAGCTTGAGCCCGGCGTTGCGCAGATGCGCCGCAAAACGTGTCGGGCCGATGCGATCGAGCAGGTCGACCGCGGGCACGTTGAGCGAGCGCTGCAGCGCATCGCTGACGCTGACCGGACCGCTGAACGACGACTCGAAGTTGCCCGGCGCATAACCGCCGAAGTTCTGCGGCGCGTCGACCAGCAGGCTTTCCGAATGCACCAGGCCGTCGTCGAGCGCCAGCGCGTACAAGAAGGGCTTGAGCGTTGAGCCGGGCGAGCGCACCGCGCGCACCATGTCGACCTGGGCCGAGCGTTTGTTGTCGCTGAAGTCGGCCGAGCCGGCGTAGCCGCGCACCGCGAGCGTGTCGTTCTCGACCACCAGCGCGGCGATCGAGACCTGCTCGGGCAGGCTCGCCAGGCGGTCGAGCAGCACTTGCTCGAGGCGCATCTGCACGCCGGCGTCGAGCGTGCTGCGGACGACTTGCGCTGCGTCGCTGCCTTTGCTGCGCGATTGCATCGATTCGCGGTGCAGGCGTTCGGCCGCCAGCGGGGCCAGCCAGCGGGCGCGCAGCGGCGGCGCGAAGACCCGTTCGAGGCGCGCATCGGCGACGGTTGCGGGGTCCCAGATCGAGAGCGTCTGCATGCGCTGCAGGACCTTGTCGCGCGCCGCCTGCGCAGCCGCCGGCGCGCGGTCGGGGCGCAGGCGCGACGGGGTCTGCGGCATTGCGACCAGCAGTGCGGCTTCGGCGTGGCTCAGCTCGCGCGAAGGTTTGCCGAGGTAGGCGCGGCTTGCCATCTCGACCCCTTCGACCTGGCCGCCCATCGGTGCGTTGTTCAGGTACAGCGTCAGGATTTCGTGCTTGCTCAAATGCGCTTCGAGTTGCAGCGCACGCGCGATCTGGCGCAGCTTGGCGCGCAGGCTGCGCGAGCCGCGTTGCGGTGCCTGCGAAGGTGAGTCGATGATGCGCGCGACCTGCATCGTCAGCGTCGAGCCACCCGACACGATGTGGCCATGCCGAACCCACTGCCAGCTCGCACGCACGAGGGCCGCCGGGTTGACACCCGGATGCCAGTAGAACCAGCGGTCTTCGTAGCGCAGCAGGGCTTGCAGGTAGTGCGGCGACACCGCTTCGGGTGTCACCGGCTGGCGCAGCGCGCCGTCGGCGCTCGGCCAGGTGCGCAGCGGCGTGCCGTCTTCGGCGAGCACGACGAGGGTGCCGCTGCTTCGGGCGCCGCTGCGGGCTTGAGGCGGCAGAGGATAGATGCGGTCGAATGCGAACAGCAGCGCGCCGACTCCCAGCACCACTGCAGCGAACCAACGCACCACCCGAGCACGCAAGCGAATCATCTTCATGTTCATTTGCCGCGCGGATCAACCACCACGACATCCGCCTCGGCCTTGCCGATACCCCGCACGTCGGGCCGGTACATGTCTTCGGCAAACGTCGCCGGCACGACGAACTTGCCCGGCGTGACGACCCGCACCAGGTAGAACACATCGAGCCTGCGTCCGTCGAGGTCGGCGGCGAGCACGAAGCGGTCGTCGCGGTACTCGCTGTGCTTGATGCGCGGGTCGTTCATCGCCGCGGCGATGTCGACGTTCTCGACCTTGAACTCGCTCGCCTGCGCGCCCTGGCTCAGGTTGAAGTTCTCGACCTCGAAGCCGGCCGGGATGCGGTCGACGATCAGGCTGTCCTTGACACGCTGCCTGGTATTCACGCGCAGGCGCACGATCAGCATGTCGCCGGTCTTGAAGCGCTGGCCCGACACTGCCGTGCCGTCTGTCGTCCACCAGCTGCGGTCGACGGCGATGCGATCGTCTTGCGGCGGCAAGGGCTTGACCGGATAACCCTGAACCGCCAGCTCGACGAACAGCGGCTGTGCGCTCTTGCTGGCGATGCTGATGCCGCGCTTCAGCGTCGCGACGTCGAAGCTGCGCTGCTCGCTGGACTTCGCGCTGATGGTCTCGCTGTGCGCGCCGCTTTGCAGCACGGCGCTCCAGGCCTGGTCGGCGTCGCCGCCGGCGGCGCGAGCCGCCAGGAACAGGGCGAGGCGCTCCTGGGTCGAGTAGTAGCGGTGGTGGTCGAACTCGCTTGCCAGATCGAGCAGCAGGTTCTCGCGTCGAACATGCGCGATCTGGTGGCGCTGCATCAGCGCGTAGGCGAGCGCGTTGTCGCGGATGAAGCTGCCGTAGTCGCCCAGCCAGTCGTACCACCACTGGCGATCGTCGCGCGGCTGGATGCCGTAGCCGAGCTGCATCGCATCGTCGAACGCGACCTTCGCGCGTGCCTCGTCGCCCATCAGCTTCAGCGCCAGGCCCAGGTGCACCAGCGCCAGCGGCGAACGGGCATTGCTGCGGTACTCGTCGTGCAGCGTGCGCAAGGTGGCGAGCGGCGCCTTCTGCTCGCGCGCCAGGATGTAGCCGGTGTGGGCCGCTTCGGCGAATCGCTGGTGCGCCATGCGAAGGGCTTCGATATCGTGGTAGTCGTTGATGCGGCCTTGCGTGTCGCGCCGCAGCAGCGCCGGCGGCTTGGTCTGATAACCGGGCGCGCGCTGGAACTGCTCGAGCAGCGAGGCCATCGCACGTTTCTCCAGCGACTCTGGCACCGCGAAGCCTGCCTGGCGGGCGTCTTGCAGGAAGCCCGTCACATACGCGCTCAACCAGGCTTCGTACGGGCTGCTGGCAGCCCACAGGCCGAACCCGCCTTGTGGCTGCTGCATGCCAGCCAGTCGGCCGAAGGCCATGTCGAGGCGGCGCGCCCGTTCGTCGCGCGACAGCGGCGTCATGCGGAAGGCCTTGGCGCCGGCCTCGTCGATGAACACCAGCGGATAGGCGCTGCTGGTGGTCTGCTCGAGGCAGCCGTAGGGGTACATCAGGAGGCCCTGCACGGCATCGCGCACATCGATCGGCGGCTTGTTGGAGAGCGTCACGTCGACCGTGGCCGTGCCGGCCCACAGCCCATCGGCCAGCGTCGCATCGAGCTTGAAGGTTCCGTCGGGCTCGACCCGCAGGCGCCGCACCTCGCGCACCAGCGGCGTCAGCGGCTGAACCTGCAGAGCCGCCTCGCGAACCAGCTTCAGCGTGCCGGCGTTGACGGTCACCTTGATCGGCGCCAGGCCGTAGGCATCGGTCGCTTCGGCGGTGTAGCGCAGCACCGTGCGTTGTTTGTCGGCGAGCTTCACCGGCGCGTTGCTGCCGCTGATCTTGAGCGGCGCGCCGGCTTCGACCTTGATGCTGACGATCTGCGCGCTGCCCGACAGATTGGTGACATCGAGCGCGATGGTCGCGCTGTCGCCGGGCGCGATGAAACGCGGCATCGCGAGCTCGGCGACGATCGGCGCGGCCACGGTCATCTCGGCCGACGCATTCGCATAGCTGTCCGCGGTGCTCGCGACCGCCATCAGGCGCAGCGTGCCATTGAAGTCGGGCAGCGCGAGCGGGATCGTCGCCTCGCCGTTCGCGTCCAGCGTGACCGGGCCGCTGAACAGGTCGACCAGCCGCAGCTTGCGCGGCATGCTCTTGGTGTCGCGCTTGGCCGCATCGCCGCCGAAGCGCTGCTTCGCGACGCTGCCGTCCATCTTCTCGATCAGCTTGCCGTAGAGGTCGAGCACGTCGGCGTCGTAGCGGTGCTTGCCGAAGAAGAAGGCTTGCGGATCCGGCGTCGGGTAGCGCGTGATGTTGAGGATGCCGACGTCGACTGCCGACAGTGTCACCATCGCCGCGCCGCCGCTCACCGGCTTGCCGGCCGCGTCGCTGAGCTTGAGCTTCACCGGCACGCTCTGCTCGGGTGCGGTCTTGGCAGGCGCCTCCATCGCGAGCTTCAACTTGCGCGATTCGCGTGACAGCGGCAGATGGATCAGCCCGAGCGCACGCGACGGCGTCACGCGGTCGCCCTGGCTGCCGGGGCGAAACGCCACCACGCCGATGTAGAGGTCGTGGCGGTTCCAGCTCGCATCGACCGGGATGGTGATGCTCGTGCCGCCGGTGCGCACTGCGACACGGCGCTGGTACAACACACGGTCACCTTCGACGGTGACCAACGCCTCGCCGTCGTGCGGCGGCGTGATCGTCAGTCGGGCGTTGTCGCCGGACTTGAATGGCGCGCCTTCGAGCTTGAGCTGGACGCGGTCGGGCCGATTGCCGATGTCGTCGGCGTCTTGCGCGCCCCAGCCGGCGTAGAAGCGGTAACGCGCGGTCTGCTGCGTTTCGGGGTCGCGCAGCTCGATGAGGTAACGGCCGTACCCGACCGGCAGCGCGATCTTGCTGCGTGCACTCACGGCCACGCTGCGCGCCTCGGCCAGCTCTTCCTCGACGTTGAAGCCGCTGTTCCAGCCGCGGTTGTCGTCGTAGCGCCAGTACCAGTGGCGGTCTTCACGCACCAGCTTGATCTGGATCTCCTTGGCGGCGACGAACTTGCCGCTCGCATCGACGCGTGTCAGCTCGAACTCGGCGAGGCCACCTTCCTGCACCACGTCGCGGTCGAACAAGGGGCGCAGGCCGACCAGCACCGGCGCCGGCCACCAGGTGCGTTCGATCGAACGCACCACAGGGCGCCCGCCCGACTCGAGCAGGCTGAAGCTCGCCCGCACCTTCATCGGCGACTTGCGCTGCGCGGTGTCGACCGGCACCTGGACGATGGCGTGGCCGCTGTCGTCGAGCGTCGCTTCGGGCAGGTCCTGGCGCTTCTTCGCGCTGTCGTCGTCGACGTCGCCGAAGATGAAGCCCGGCCAGGCCTGCGCCAGCGGGTTGCGGTCACGCTCGGTGTTGGCGCTGGCGAGCAGCCGGTTGCCGGCAGCCGGTGCGCCGTAGAGGTAGTTGCCTTCGATATCGACCCGCATCGCAGTCGTCCCCTGCAGGGCTTGTTCGGCCGCCTTCAGGTCGAGCTTCATGCGCTCGGGCAGGAACTCTTCGACCTGGAAGCTCCACTGCGCATCGGCGCGCTTGGCGGCCGGGTCGGTGCGGGCTTCGAGCAGCCAGCGGCCGGTGGGTGCATTGGCCGGCAGCGTCAGCGCCTGCTGGTAGTAGCTGGTGCCGGCGCTGTGCGCTCGCACGATCTGGGTCAGCTCGCGTTCGCCGTCGGGCTTCTTCAGCGTCAGCGTCAACGGCGGTACCGTGGCGCCGGCCGGCAGCGGCAGCGGCTTGCCGTCGGCATCGCGCGCCAGCACCGAGACGCTGAACTGCTCGCCCGGGCGGTACAGGTCGCGCCCGGCGTAGACGAACAGCTTCTGGTTGCGCGACGGGTTGCCGCCGACGTCGTACTCCGACAGGTCGAGCGCCGGCTCGCGCAGCGTGATCACCGACATCTCCTTGCCGCGCCGTGCCATCACGACCCGCGCGCGCTCGGTGTTGCCGGCGAACACGGCGTGGCCTTCGCCGTCGGTGCGGGCCTGCGCCAGCGCCTTGCCGCTGTCGTCGAGCAGCGACACCTCGATGCCCTGCATCGCTTCGCCGCTCTTCAGCGAGGTGGCGAACACGTCGGTCTGCGCGGCGTGCCGGCGCAGGTGCAGGCCGATGTCGGTGACGTAGAAGTAGGTCACCTGGAAGTCCCAGCCGAAGCGCCCCGGCGGGTTCATCACCGCGATGTAGACGCCCGGCTCCTGCAGCTCCTTGACCCGCTCGACCGGCAGGAAGCTGACGTTGCGCCGGTTGCTGCGCGCATCGGTCGCGAAGCGGCCCAGGTAGACGCTGGTCGAGCTCTCGCGCAGCTTGTCGAGCTGCCAGCCCGAGACGGTGCCCTTCATGCGGCGCTCGCCGGCCGAGTAGTCGTAGCCGCCGTCGTAGTCCTCGTCTTCGCTTTGCGAGGCGCGGCGCTCGCGGCGCCCGCTCACCTGCTCGAGGAAGCTGGGCAGCGCGCTTGCTTGCACGCGCAGGAACTGCACGTCGACTTCGGGTGTGTTGACGGTGACCACCGGCAGCCCGCCGTTCTGCCCGGCCGGCAAGACGACGCCGCGGCTTGCGAAGTAGAACGAGACCGGCATTGCCTCGCTTCGGGCCTCGCAGTGCTGCGCGGTCGCGAGGCTCGCGCTGTCGGCAGCGGCGAGCGTCGCCGCCAGCTCGATGCGGTAGTTGCGCTCGGGCGTCACGTAGGGCAGGTAGAGCATGCGCGGGTTGTCGCCGAGCACCCAGCGTGCGTCCATCGGCTTGGCGCCGTCGCCTTCTGACGCCTTGACGAGCTTGGCGAAGTCCTGCGAGCGCGCCAGCGGCTGGGTGAACATCACCGCGATGGCGGGCGCGCCGTCGAACAGCCGCGCCTTGCACTCGGCCAGCGCGAAGGGCTGCGCGCTGCCGACCTCGACCCGGCTCGGCGACGGGGTTCGTCGCGCGCTGCGCGACGCGCCGAAGGCGAGTGCGGCGGCGAGGATGCAGATGAACAGCGTGAGCGCGAACTTGATGCGGGTCGACATGGCGGGGCTTCCGGACGAGGGATGCGCAGAGCATCGGTGTCGCCCGAGAAGCGCGTGCGAAGGCGTCGCGCGGCGCTGGTGAAGCCGGTGCGAAAGGTGCGTGAAGAGCGCGCGGAAGCGGCTTGTTCAGGCCGCTGTACATGCGGTAGCCGCTCTCGCGCGTCGGCGTCAGGCCGGCGGTGGTGGTCAGCTCTCCGCAACGCAGCAGGCCGTGCTCGGGCGCTGCAGCAGTCCCAGCACGAAGGCGTGGTCGCGCGCCGCTTCTTTTGCCGGGTCGTGCACCCCGGGCTGCAGCGTGAAGAAAAAGGTCGCGCCGCCGCCGGTGTTGGCGCTGGCCCAGACGCTGCCGCCGTGGCGTTCGACGATGCGCTTGACGATCGACAGCCCGACGCCGAAACCGTCGAAGCGCAGGCCGTGCAGGCGCTGGAACGGCGCGAACAAGCGCTTCGCATCGGCAGCTGCGAAGCCGACGCCGTTGTCGCGCACATGGAAGGTCGTCGCGCCGCCGTCGGCATGCAGCCGCGCGCCGACCTCGATGTGCGGGCGCGGCGTGCCGGCGCTGAACTTCAGGGCGTTGCCGATCAGGTTGACGAACACCTGGCGCAACAGCTCGGGGTCGGCAGCGACCGGCGGCAGCTGCGCGACGACGATCGAAAAGCGCTCGGACGGCGCTGCGTGGCGCAGCGAGTCGACCACCTCGAGCACCAGCGCTTCGCTGTCCACCGTCTGGCGCTGCAGCGTCGCGTCGCTCGAGCGGGCCATCGCAAGCAAGGCGCCGACCAGCTTCTGCGAGGTCTCGGCCTGGTCGGAGATGGCCTGCAGCATGCGCTCGGCCGCCACCTTGTCGCCCTGCGCCACATGGTCGCGCGCCAGCCGCGCCACCCCGGCGATGCCGCCGAGCGGGCCGCGCAGGTCGTGCGAGATCGTGCGGTTGAAGCTCTCGAGCCCGGCGATGGCTTCGCGCAGCTCGGCGGTGCGCGCCGCGACGGTCTGCTCCAGCGTTTCGTGGGCCAGCCGCAGCTGCGATTCGGCCTGCTCGCGCCCGAGCAGCTGGCAGTTCGCCCGCTGGCGCTCCTGCAGCGCGAGACGCTGGCCGCGCAGCAGCCCGGTGGTGAGCAGCGTCATGCCGAGTGTCGCCATCGGCGCGGCGTGGGCCGCCGTCAGCAGCGCGGGGTCGAAGTCGCCGCGCAACACCGCGACGACCGCGGCCGAATAGCTCAACAGCGCCAGCACCACGAAGCCATGGCCGTGGCGCGGTTCGCGCAGCATCGCCCAGGCGGACAGAATCGCCCAGCCGAGCACGAACACGCCCCACACGCACAGCCCGGCGCGGCGCGTGACCAGGCCGCTCGCGACCCCGGCGAAGGTGGCCGCGGCGGTGCCGACGGCGAACGCGTTGATGCGCCGCGCGACCACCGCGCCAACGCCCGCGTGGTCGAGCAGCCCGGCGGTGCAAAGCACCAGGCCGGTCAACACCAGCGCGGCGTTGCCGGCTTGCGGCACCGAGGCCAGCGGCTCGACGTAGTAGCCGGCGACGACGCGCAGGAAATAGACCGCGTTGGCGGCGAAGCTCAAGCCGAGCAGCAGCGCCCAGCGCGGGCGCAGCGAGCTCCAGACCTTGATGAAGAGGATCGCCAGAACCCCTTGCGACAGGGCACCGCTGGCGGCTGTCATGTCGTGGGTGGTCATCTCGTTCTCCGGCGTGTCGACAAGCAAAAGCAGATGCCACCGACTATCGCCGCGCCTCGCGCGCGCGCCTTGACCTACAGTATGCGAAGCATGACTTCGAGTCCAAGCGGATGGGCGGCACGAATGCGGATCGGTTGGGGACGGTGTTCGAGCGCTTCCGGGTGCAGGCGGCGACCTTCCACGCCGGTCCGCTGTGCGGCGTCTCGCACTACCACGCGGCGCGCGGCCTGGGCTTCATCCACGTGCTGCGCGCGGGGCGCATGGAGGTCGTGCACGAGCAGTCCGAGGCGCCGGCGCAGCGCATCGTGCTGAGCGAACCGACCCTGATCTTCTATCCGCGCCCCTTGACACATGGCTTCGTCAACCCGGCCCACGACGGCTCCGAGCTGGTCTGCGCGACGCTGCGTTTCGACGGCGGCGCGGCCCATCCGCTGGCGCGCGCGCTGCCGAGCATGGTGATCGTGCCGCTGACCGAGCTGGTGCCGATGCAGCACACGCTGGCGCTGCTGTTCGGCGAGGCCGAGAACGCGCGCAACGGCCAGCGCCTGCTGGCCGACCGGCTGTTCGAGGTGTTGTTGATCCAGCTGCTGCGCTGGCTGCTCGATCGGCCGCAGCAGTACCGCGTGCCGCCGGGGCTGCTGGCGGGCCTGGCCCACCCGCAGCTCGCCCGCGCGCTGGTCGCGATGAGCGAGCAGCCGGCGCAGCCCTGGACGCTGGAGAGCCTGGCCGAAAGCGCCGGCATGTCGCGCAGCCACTTCGCCGACACCTTTCGCCGCGTGCTCGGCGAGACCCCCGTGGAACACCTGGCGCAGTGGCGCATCGCGCTGGCGCGCCAGGGCCTGGCGCGCGGCGAGCCGATCAAGCGCATCGCCGACGCGGTGGGCTACGGCAGCGCCTCGGCGCTGTCGCGCGCGTTTGCAGCGCGCATGGGGCAGTCGCCGAGCGAGTGGCAGGCGGCGCAGGCGCGCCAGCGCGGCGCCTCAGCGGCGTGACGCGCCGCGCAGCATCAGCACTACGCCGGCCAGCACCACGCCGGCCGAGAGCCACTCGAACGGGCTGACCACTTCGCCGGCGACCGCCACGCCGAGCAGCATCGCGATCACCGGGTTGACGAAGGTGTAGCTCGACGCGAGGCCGGCGCTGGCATTCGCGAGCAGCACCATGTAGGCGTTGAACGCGATCAGCGAGCCGAACACGACGAGGTAGAACCAGGCCGCCACCGCGATCGGCTGGGCCGGCCAGTGCGGCGTTTCGCCGTTGCCGAGCGATATCGCGAGCAGCACCACGCCGCCGCAGATCATCTCGCTGGCGAAGCCGGTGGCGCCGGGCGCGAGCGGCAGGCTGCGCTGGCTCAGCACGCTCCCGAGCGACCAGGTGGTGCAGGCGAGCGCAATCGCCGCGAGGCCCGCCGGCGCAGCCTGGAAGCCCGCGCCCTGGGTCAGCATCAACACGCCGACGAGGCCCGTGGCGATGCCCGCCAGCTCGAGCCGGCCCGGCTTGACGCCCCAGGCGAGATTGAGCGCCGCGATCATCAGCGGCACGACGGCGATGAACGCAACGACGAGGCCGGAGCCGACCGACAGCTCGGCATACGCGGTGCCGCCCATGCCGCCGCCGAGCATCAGCGCGCCGACGACCGCGGCGTGGCGCCACTGGCGTGCATCGGGCCAGGCGGCGCCGCGCCAGCGCATCCAGCCCATCAGCAGCACGCCGGCGAACAGGAAGCGGGTGCCCATCTGGAAGAAGGGCGGGAAGCTCAGCAACGCGAACTTGATCGCGAGGTAGGTCGAGCCCCAGACCAGCCAGGTGGCGGCGAGGCACAACAGCAGCAGCCCGGACAGTGTCGACGCGGCCGGCGCGCGTGAGGCGAGGGTGGTCATGAAGCTTGCGGGGAGCGAGACAGTCCTTCGATCGTATGAAGGCCGCCTCGCTCGCTCCATAGGCAACTGAAGGTTTTCGCTGCAAAATGCCTTCGATCTGCACGATTTCTCGAGGGCTTTCCTTGATCACCGACCTCGACGACTACGACACCCGGATCCTCGCCGAGCTCCAGGCCGAAGCGCGCCTGACGATGGCCGAGCTGGGCCGGCGCGTGCACCTGAGCCAGCCGGCGGTGACCGAGCGGGTGCGCAAGCTCGAAACCTCGGGTGTCATCACCGGCTACCGCGCGACCGTCGACCTCGGCAAGCTCGGCTACGGCATCCGCGCCGTGATCCGGGTCGGGCGCTGCGACTACCAGCGTGTCGTCAAGCTGGTCCAGCAGACGCCCGAAGTCATCAACGCCTACAACGTCACCGGTGAAGACAGCTGGGTCCTCGAGATCGCGGTCATCGACGTGGCTCACCTCGACGCGGTGGTGACGCGGTTTTGCTTGCTGACCGAGACCTCGACATCGATCATCCTCAACCCGGCGCGCGAGCACCAGGCGATGGCGCCGGCGCGCCGCGAAGACGTGAAGGCGCCGCTGAAGAAGGTGCGCAATGCCTGATACAGATTGCGCGCTTTGAATCACTTCGCACTCATATGCGCCACGTACCATCGACACGGAGCAGCCCGACCATGACGACCCCCGACTTCTCGACCTGCGACCTGTGCGACACGCACAAGGGCGACACGAGCGGCGCATTCCGCGTGCTGGCGCCGCTGTACCGCGACTTCGGCGCGCGCCGGCGCTTCGCCGGGCCGGTGAGCACCGTCAAGTGTTTCGAGGACAACTCGCTGGTCAAGGCCGCGCTCGACGAGCCGGGCCGCAAGCGCGTGCTGGTGGTCGACGGCGGCGGCTCGTTGCGCTTCGCATTGGTGGGCGGCAACCTGGCCGCGGCCGCTCAGGACAACGGCTGGGCCGGCGTGCTGGTGCACGGCTGCGTGCGCGACCTGGCCGAGATGGCGCAGTGCGAAGTCGGCATCCGCGCGCTCGCGCTGGTGCCGATGTCCACCGTCAAGCGCAACCAGGGCGAGCGCGACGTGGCGATCCGCATCGAAGGTGTCTGGGTCCGGCCCGGCGACTGGCTGTATGCCGATGAAGACGGCATCGTCGTGATGCCACCGCCATGAACATCCGCGAGTTCGCCCAACACACGGGGCTGACCGCCCACACGCTGCGCTACTACGAGCGCATCGGGCTGATGGGCGAGGTGGCGCGCGGCGGCAACGGGCATCGGGTCTATGGGACGCTGGATGCGCAGTGGGTCGATTTTTTGCATCGGCTGCGCGAGACCGGGATGTCGATCCGCGAGATCCAGCGCTACTGCGAGCTGAGCCAGCAAGGGGATGCGAGCCTGGCGAGCCGGATCGCGCTGCTCGAGCGGCATGCCGAACAACTGGCGGCGGAGTTGCGCGCCAAACACGATCATCTGGCGCGCTTGCGTGAGCGCATTGCGACGTACAAGGCCCAGCAGGGCGGCAAGCTACCGCTGCGGCACTCGTGAGCTGAAGGGCGGCTCAGACCCTGAGAGCTCTTTTCGCTGTCATCCCGGCGAACGCCGGGATCCACTGTCGATCGATGCGCGCTGCGGCGAGAGTGGATCCCGGCGTGCGCCGGGATGACGCGGTTGTGGGCAAAATATCTTCTCAATCTCTCAAAGCCAGTTCGAACACCTCGAGCAAGCGATCCAGTCCTCCCGAATTGATCGCCACCATCGCCTGTTCGCGCACCTTCGGCTTCGCGTGATACGCCACCGACAGCCCCGCCACCCCCATCATCGGCAAGTCGTTCGCGCCGTCGCCCACAGCGATCGCCTGGCGCGATTCGATCTGCAACTGCGCGCAGGTGGATAGCAGCATCCGCTTCTTCTCCTCGCCGTCGCAGATGTCGCCCCACGGCGGGTCGACCATCCGACCGGTGAGCGCGCCGTCTTCGACCGCGAGCACGTTCGAGCGCGTGAAGTCGATCTTCAAGCGGTCGCGGATGCGGTCGGTGAAGAACGTGAAACCACCCGACACCAACAGCGTCTTGAGCCCGGCCGCCTGCGCCGCTTCGACCAGCGCCTGCGCGCCGGGGTTGAGCTGCAGGCGGTGCTCGAACACCTCGTGCAAGGCCGACACCGGCACGCCCTGGAGCAGCGCCACGCGCCGGCGCAGGCTCTCCTTGTAGTCGCTGATCTCGCCGCGCATCGCGGCCTCGGTGATCGCCGCGACCTCGGCCTTGCGGCCGGCCGCGTCGGCGATCTCGTCGACACATTCGATGTTGATCAGCGTCGAGTCCATGTCGAACGCGATCAGCTTGAAGTCCGTCAACTTCAGCGGCGGCGTGAAGCCTCGGATGACGAGACCGGGTGCGTATTCGGTGGGCATGAAGAAGCTCAGGCAGGTTGAGGTAGTTTGGGCGTGCCCAGGGCACGCAGCACGTCGCGGATCAATTGCGCGCGGTCTTTCGGTTCCAGCGTTTCGCGCTCGATGCGCAGCTTGTCGTTGCCGGCCAGCTTGATGTGGCGGTTCTTCTGCACCAGCTCGATGATGCGCAGCGCATCGACCGGCGGGTTCGGGCGGAAGCTGATCACCATCAGCTTGGGCGCGGCGTCGATCTTGGTCACGCCGTAAGGCTTGGCAAGCACGCGCAGGCGGTGCACGTCGAACAGCGTCTGGCCCTGTGGCGGGAGTTTGCCGAAGCGGTCGGTGATCTCTTCGAGCATCGCGTCGATCTGCTCGGGTTTCTCGGCGGTCGCGAGGCGCTTGTACAGCGACAGCCGCGTGTGCACGTCGCCACAGTAGCTGTCGGGCAGCAGCGCCGGTGCATGCAGGTTGATCTCGGTGGTGGCGCTCAATGGCGACAGCAGGTCGGGTTCGCGACCCGCCTTCAGCGAACGCACCGCCTCGGCCAGCATCTCGTTGTAGAGCTGGAAGCCGACTTCCATCATGTTGCCGCTCTGGTTCTCGCCCAGCACCTCGCCGGCGCCGCGGATCTCGAGGTCGTGCATCGCGAGGTAGAAGCCAGAACCCAGCTCTTCCATCGCCTGGATCGCTTCGAGGCGCTGCGCGGCCTGCTTGGTCAGGCCCTCGACCTCGGGCACCAGCAGGTAGGCGTAGGCCTGGTGGTGCGAACGGCCGACCCGGCCGCGCAACTGGTGCAGCTGGGCGAGACCGAACTTGTCCGCCCGGCTGATGACGATCGTGTTCGCGCTCGGCACGTCGATGCCGGTCTCGATGATGGTCGAGCACAAGAGCACGTTGTGGCGCTGCGCCACGAAGTCGCGCATCACCGATTCGAGCTGGCGCTCGGCCATCTGGCCGTGCGCGACGGCGATGCGCGCTTCGGGCAGCAACTGCATCAGCTTCTCGCGCCGGTTCTCGATCGTCTCGACCTCGTTGTGCAGGAAGTAGACCTGCCCGCCGCGCTTGAGCTCGCGCAGCACCGCCTCGCGGATCGTGCCGCTGGACTCGTTGCGCACGAAGGTCTTGATCGCGAGACGCCGCTGCGGCGCGGTCGCGATGACCGACAGGTCGCGCAGGCCTTCGAGCGCCATGCCCAGCGTGCGCGGGATCGGCGTCGCGGTCAGCGTCAGCACGTCGACCTCGGCGCGCATCGCCTTGATCGCTTCCTTGTGGCGCACGCCGAAGCGGTGTTCTTCGTCGATGACGAGCAGCCCGAGGCGCTTGAACTTGACCGTCTGGCTGATCAGCTTATGGGTGCCGACCACGATGTCGATGGTGCCGTCGGCCAACCCGTCGAGCGCGACCTTGACCTCTTTGGACGAGCGAAAGCGCGACAGCTCGGCCACCTTGACCGGCCACTTGCCGAAGCGGTCGGAGATGTTGTGGAAGTGTTGTTCGGCCAGCAGCGTCGTGGGCGCCAGGATGGCGACCTGCTTGCCCGCATGAACCGCGACGAATGCCGCGCGCAAAGCCACCTCGGTTTTGCCGAAACCGACGTCGCCGCAGACCAGCCGATCCATCGGCTGCGGCGACACCATGTCCTGGATCACGGCGTGAATGGCCGCCTTCTGGTCGGGCGTTTCCTCGAAGCCGAAGCTCGCCGCAAAGGCCTCGTAGTCGTGCGGCGAAAAGCGGAACGCATAACCTTCGCGCGCGGCGCGGCGGGCGTAGAGATTCAGCAGCTCGGCGGCGGTGTCGCGCACCTGCTCGGCGGCGCGCCGCTTGGCCTTGTCCCACTGGCCCGAGCCGAGCCGGTGCAGCGGCGCTTCTTCGGCGCTGACCCCGGTGTAGCGGCTGATCAGGTGCAGCTGTGCCACCGGCACGTAAAGCGTCGCCTTGTCGGCGTATTCGAGGTGCAGGAACTCGCTGGCGCCGTCCCCGAGGTCGATGTTCATCAGGCCGACGTAGCGCCCGATGCCGTGGTTGACATGCACCACCGGGTCGCCGACCTTCAGCTCCGACAGGTCCTTGATCAGCGCGTTGACGTCGCTGACCTGCTCCTGCTTGCGCTTGCGCCGCGCGGTCGGACTGGTGGCGAAGAGCTCGGTCTCGGTGACGAACTGGATCGCCTTGCCGGCTTCCGGCTCGTGCCAGAAGAAGCCTTCGGCGAGCGGCGCGGCAGTGATCGCAAAACGTTCGTCGCCGGCTTCGAATTCCGCCAGCGACGCGACGCTCGGCGGCTCGATCTTGCTGTCGCGCAGCAGCTCGAGCAGGCTCTCGCGCCGGCCTTCGCTCTCGGCCACGATCAGCACCCGGTGCGGCGTGCTGCCGACGTGGATCTGCAGCTTCGAAAGCGGCTCGGGCGCGCCGCGGTCGACGCTCAAGTCGGGCAGCGGGCGGGCCCAATCGACCGGTTCTTTGCCGCGCAGTGCCAGCGTGGCATGCGCCGAGGTCAGGACGAAGAAGTCCTCGGGCTTGAGGAACAGCTCTTCGGGCGGCAGGATCGGCCGCTCGCGGTCGTGCTGCAGGAAACGATGGCGCTCGCGGGTGTCGACCCAGAAGCGCTTCAGGGCCTCGTCGACTTCGCCGTGCAAGACGACAACTGCGCCTCCAACCTCCCGTTCGGGCTGAGCCTGTCGAAGCCCTCGCGCGGGCGCTCCCTTCGACAAGCTCAGGGCGATCGGAAATACAGGCTCAGCGCGAACGGAGTTTGGTGGCGAAACGGAGTGAGGTGCTCGCTCGAAGTAATCGAAGATCGTCGCGGTCGCGTCGAAGAACAACGGCAGGTAGTACTCGATCCCCGCGGTGGCGATACCGGACGCGATGTCCTTGTACAGCCGCACCTTGGTCGGGTCGCCCTCGACCTTCTCGCGCCAGCGGGCGCGGAAGGCGTGGCGCGAGTCCTCGTCCATCGGGAACTCGCGCCCGGGCAGCAGCCGCACTTCGGGCACCGGGTACAGGCTGCGCTGGCTGTCGGGGTCGAAGGTGCGGATCGAGTCGACCTCGTCGCCGAACAGGTCGACCCGGTACGGCACCGCCGAGCCCATCGGGAACAGGTCGATCAGCCCGCCGCGCACCGCGTATTCGCCCGGCGACACGACCTGGCTGACATGTTGATAGCCGGCCAGCGTGAGCTGTGCCTTCAGCGCCGCCTCGTTGAGCTTTTCCTTCTGCTTGAAGTGAAAGGTGTAGGCAGCGAGGAAGCTCGGCGGTGCAAGCCGCACCAGCGCGGTCGACGCCGGCACCAGCACCACGTCGACCTCGCCCTGGCGGATGCGCCACAGCGTCGCGAGGCGCTCGGAGATCAGGTCCTGGTGCGGCGAGAAGGTGTCGTAGGGCAGGGTCTCCCAGTCGGGGAACACGGCGATGCGCAGCCCGGGCGCGAAGAGAGCGAGCTCGCCTTCGAGGCGCTGGGTGTCGGCCGGCTCGGCGCTGACGATCGCAGTGAGCTTGCCCTGCGCCGCTTGCGCCTGTGCGAAGCGCGCCAGCAGCAATGCATCGGCCGAGCCGAAGGGGCGGGGCAGCGTGAAGCGCTTGCCGGGAGGAATGACGGGTAACTGCATGAGCGGGTGAAAACACAGCGCCCCGGCGCATCGGCGCCGGGGCGTGGAAGCTCGATTGTAGGGAGGCTTGCCGTGTTGCAATGTCCCACGCGACGTGGCAGGGTCCCGGTCTGTCCTATACTTGTACAAGTTCATGAACAGGATGAACCATGCACCAGCCCAACATTCATGAGGTTCGCCAGAACCTCGCCGAGTATCTCGAAGCCGCGGCGCGCGGCGAAGAGGTGCTGATCTGTCGTCGCAACCAGCCTGTGGCACGCCTGGTGGCCATCTCGCGCCCGCCTCGCAAGCCGCGCCCGATCGGGCGCGCGGCCGATGCCGGCACGCCGTTGCCGGCCTCGTTCTGGGAACCGTTGCCGCAGGACATGATCGATGCGTTGGCCGGGCACGAGGTGGCGCCTGCGCCGCCCGCATCGCCCACCGCGCGAGCAAAGCGGCGTGCGACGCGGTGAGGCTGCTGCTCGACACCTGCACCTTCCTGTGGGTGACCCGCGGCGACGCGCAGCTCAGCGCCGACGCCGCAGCCTTGTTCCGCGACCCGGCGAACGAGGTGTTCCTGTCGGCCGTATCGGCATGGGAGATCGCCGTCAAGCACCAACTGGGCAAGCTGCCGTTGCCCGATGCGCCGACCTTTTACGTGCCGCGCGAGCGCCAACGGCATGGCATCGAGGCTTTGCCGCTCGATGAAGCCGATACCTTGATGCTCGAGCGCCTGCCGGCGGTGCACGCCGACCCCTTCGATCGCCTGCTCGTGTGCCAAGCCATCCAGCGCGGACTGACCTTGTTGACGCCCGACCCGCAAATCCACCGCTACCCGGTGGCCGTGCGGTGGTGAGCGCAGCCGGATTCATCGCATGAGCCCCACCGCCGCGTCGCGCTGCTTCGCGCTCGTGCCATGTGCCGGCGCAGGTGCGCGTTCGGGCGCGGCGCTGCCCAAGCAGTACGTGGCCGTTGCCGGCCGCACCCTGGTTGCACACACGCTGAGCGCCCTCGAACGCGTGCCGCGACTGGTGCTGACGCTGGTCGTGTTGGCGCCGGCGGACACCCAGTTCGAGGCCCTGGTGCCGGGCTTCGTCGGCGCGCGCGGCGCAGTGGCTCGTCGCGGCGGCAGCACGCGCGCAGAGACGGTCGCCAATGGCCTGGCCGAACTGGCAGCGCGCGGCGCGGCACCGCACGACTGGGTGCTGGTGCATGACGCGGCACGCTGCCTGATCCGCCCGGAATGGGTCGACCGCCTGATCGACGCCTGCTGGGACGACGAGGTCGGTGGACTGCTGGCGCTGCCGGTGGCCGACACCTTGAAGGACGAACATGCCGGCCGCGTGGCGGCCACCGTGGAGCGAGCCGGCAAGTGGCAGGCGCAGACGCCGCAGATGTTTCGCCTGGGGCGGCTGCGCGAGGCGCTCGCGCTGGCCGGCCCGAACGTGACCGACGAGGCCGGCGCCATCGAGCAGCAGGGCGGCGCGCCGAAACTGGTGCCCGGCTCGCTGGAGAATTTCAAGCTCACGTTTCCGGCCGACTTCGCGCTGGCCGAGCGCCTGCTGAGGACCCGCGAATGACCCGACCGATTCCGCCCCGCATCCGCATCGGCGAAGGCTGGGACACCCATGCGCTGGTCGAGGGCAGGCCGCTGATCCTCGGCGGCGTCGAGGTGCCGCACACGCATGGCCTGCTCGGCCATTCGGACGCCGATGCGCTGTGCCATGCGATCACCGATGCCCTCTTCGGCGCGCTCGCGCTGGGCGACATCGGGCACCACTTTCCCGACACCGACGAGCGCTTCAAGGGCGCCGATTCGCTCGCGCTGCTGGCCGAAGCGGCACGCCGCGTGCGGGCCGCCAACTGGCGCATCGGCAACGTCGACAGCACCATCATCGCGCAGGCGCCGAAGATGGCGCCCTACATTCTCGCGATGCGCCAGCGGCTGTCGACCGCGCTGGGCGTGGCGCTCGATCAGGTCAGCGTCAAGGCGAAGACGGCGGAGAAGATGGGTCCGGTGGGCGAGGGCCTCGCGATCGAGGCGCGGGCGGTGTGCCTGTTGATGCGTGTCTGAGCGCATCGAGCCTGGCGCCCTCGGCGTCGCGCCCGAGCCGGTAGTTCGCCCCGTTCACCTTGCTTGTGGCTGCGCACTGCGTCGGCGATACTGCGCGCACTGTTCGGTTGCCGGCGAAGCCACGCCACACCGCCGCCACAGCAATCATGGGTCGGGACACGGATCGCAGCCTTGTCGAGCCGCCGGGTGGGCTGCCCCCATCCGTCGAGCCGGGGTCGCCCGCGCGTGGCATCCGCCTGCGGGTGTTGGTGCCGCTCGCATTGGCGATTGCGTTTCTGCTCGGCGCCTTCGTCTTCATGTCGGTTCGCGAGACGCAGCATCGCCGCGCCGAAGACGTGGCACGTGCCGCCAAGTCGGTCGACGATCTGCTGCGAGCACAGCTGACCGAAGGCGTTCAGGTGATGAGCTCGATCATGCAGCTGGTCCTTCGCGATCAGCGCCTCGAACAGGCCCTGCGCGAGCATGACCGCGACACCTTGCTGGCCGTCTCGGCACCGATCCTGAAGGACATTCGCGCGCGCAACCGGATCAGCCACTTCTACTACATCCTGCTCGACCGCACGATGCTGCTGCGGGTGCAGGTGCCCGACGAATGGGGCGACAAGGTCGAACGCTTCGTGCTGCTCGAAGCCCAGCGGACCGGCAAGCCTTATTGGGGCAACGAACAAGGCCCGTTCGGCAGCCTTCACGCTGCGTGTCACCTACCCCTGGGTCGGCAGCGACTCGCAAGTCATCGGCTATCTCGAGATGGGCATCGAGTTCGAGGACATCACGCAAGCCGTGCACAAGCTGCTCGACGTCGACGTGTTCCTCGCCATCGACAAGCAGTTCCTGAACCGCGAGAACTGGGACCGGATGCAACAGAAGCTCGGCCGCAACGTGAACTGGGACGAGTTTGCAAACAGCGTGGCCGTGAGCCGCACGACGCCGACCATTCCGGCGCCCGTCGCCAGCCACATCGCGGGCTTGTCCGGCAAGCACGTCAGGCAGTCCGGTGAGATCGAGTGGGACGGCCGTGTGGCCCAGTCGATCATGCTGCCGTTCGTCGACCTTCGAGGGCGCGAGCTCGGCGAGATCGTGGTGCTGCGCGACGTGACAGCCGCGGCATCCGATGCGCGCCGGGCGCTGGTGTCGGTGGTGGCCGCTTGCGCGGTGGTCGGCGGCGCCTTGCTGGCCTGGACCTCGCCAAAGTCGAAGCCGGCAAGCTCGACCTCACGCCCGCACCGGTCGACCTCGGCGACTTTCTTCAGGGGGTGTGCAACATCGTTCGCGTCAAGGCAGACGAGAAGGATCTGCTGTTCGTCCATCTGCTGCCGCCGACGCTGCCGCAGGCGGCGTGTTTCGACGACAAACGCTTGCGGCAGGTTCTGATCAACCTGCTGGGCAACGCGATCAAGTTCACCGACCGCGGCCAGGTGAGCCTGCACGTGACCTGGGTGTCGGGCAGCGACACCCAGGCGCGACTGCGCTTCGAAGTGCGCGACACCGGCCCGGGCATGACGCCCGAGCAGCTGGAAGTCATCTTCCAGCCCTTCGAGCAAGTCGGCGATGCGCGCCGCCGCGTCAGCGGCACCGGCCTCGGACTTCCGATCAGCCGCCAACTGGTGCGCCTGATGGGCAGCGAGATCCATGTCGACAGCCAACCCGGCGAGGGCAGCTGCTTCTGGTTCGAAGTCGACGTGACCATCGACGCGCGCTCCGCCGCGCCGGCGTCGAACCAGGACGTTGTTGTCGGCTACGAAGGGCCGCGCAAGACGCTGCTGGTGGTCGATGACATCGAGGGGAATCGGGCCGTGCTCGTCGATTGGCTGGGTCTGCTGGACTTCGACGTGCACGAGGCCGACAACGGCGTCGGATTGCTGGTGAAGGCGCAAGCCCTGCACCCGGACCTGATCATCACCGATCTCGCGATGCCGCAGCTGGATGGCCTGGAGGCGACCCGGCGTCTGCGCCGCATGCCCGAGTGCGCAGGCGTGCCGGTGATTGCGGTCTCGGCGCACCCCACCGGTTCGGACCCGCAGCAGAGCCTGGATGCCGGGGCCAACGTGTTCCTGCCCAAACCGGTAGAACTCGATCGGCTGTTGCATCAGGTGGGCGTGTTGTTGCGGCTGACCTGGGTCGTCGAACAGCCTCGAACGGCCAAGCGCGAGGCCGCGCCGTTCTTGCGCTGATCGACCCGCTGATCGACCGACCGCTACCGCGCGAGCGACCTGGCCCGCCGAGGCGCCCGCGGTCAGGGCGCCTTCTTCATCCGGATGTGGGCGATCAACCCGCCCTCGGCCGCATTCGCGATCTCGAAGGTGCCGCCCATGCGCTGCACCGCCTTCTCGACGATCGCGAGCCCGAGGCCCGCGCCGGTCGCCGCGGTGCGCGCCGCGTCGCCGCGGAAGAACGGCGTCGTCAGCTGGCCGAGCTTCTTCGGGTCCACCCCCGGACCGTAGTCGCGCACGCTCAGGATCACCCACGGCCCGGTGCGCGCGTAGCTCACCGTCACGCGGGCGATGCCGGTGTCGGTCGAGCGGCCGTAGCGGCGCGCGTTTTCGAACAGGTTCTGCAGCACCCGCCCGAGCTCGGTGTCGTCGGCCATCACCTTGGTGTCGATCGCCACCCGCGAGCTGATGCGGATCTGGCTCGGGTCGCGGAAGGCCGCCATCTCGCGGTCGACCACGCCGGACAGGTGCACCGCGGTCAGCTTGACTTCGCCCGGCCGCGCGTAGTCCATGAACTTGTCGATGATCGCGTCGAGCTGGTCGATGTCGAGCGCCATGTTGCGCTTGGCCTCTTCGTCTTCGACGCTCATCTCGGCTTCGAGCCGCAGCCGGGCGAGCGGCGTGCGCAGGTCGTGCGAGATGCCGGCCAGCATCACCGCGCGGTCTTCCTCGACCTTGGCGAGCTCGCGCGCCATCCGGTTGAAGCCCATGTTGACTTGGCGGATCTCGCTCGTGAGCGTGTTTTCGTCGAGCCGCGAATCGAACTCGCCTTCGCGGATCCGGCTGGCGGCGAAGCTCAAGTCACGCAGCGGCTGGTTGATGAGCCGCGCGATCGCGACCGAGCCGAGCACCGTCGCGACCAGCGCGATGCCGACCCAGACGAACAGCGTGCTCGGCGACATCGGCCCCATGCGGGTCGGGTCGGCCTGCAGCCAGTACGGGTCCTTGTCGAACGAGAAGCCGACCCACAGCCCGGGCGCGCCGTTCAACTCGTTCGCCACCAGCGTGTCGGGGCCCAGACGCGAGCGCAGCTCCTGGCCGATCGCGCGGGTGAAGCGGTCGACCTCGTAGGGCTCCCACTTGTCTTTCGGCTCGCGCGGCAGCAGCTTCATCGACTCCTGGTTCTGCATGCCCTTGATGAGCGTCACGCGGTTGATGCCGTCGGTGCTGCGCAGCGCCACGCGCGACAGGTTCACCAGGCTCGCGACCTGCTGCGCCGCCTGCACCGCGCGCGGCTCGAACTCGAGCGCGCGGAAGGTCTGGGTCCAGGCGAACACGCCGCCGGCGAGCAGGATCGCGAGCAGGAAGAAGGTGCGCCAGAACAGGCTCAGCGCGACGTGTTTTTGGGCCATCGAAGGGCAGCCGTCATCCCGGCGAACGCCGGGATCCACGGGTTGAAGGCGCGCAAGCGTTCATGCATCGAGCGAGTCTGGACGAGTGGATACCGGCGTTCGCCGGTACGACGGCCTTGTGGAAAGTTGAAGGCTGCGGGAATCTAGCAGACAAGCATCGCGCCGACGAAAGAAAACGGCCCCGCGAATGGGGGCCGTCGTTGTGGCGTGGTTCAACGATCAAGCAGTGCCATCGGGAACGAACACGTAGCCCACGCCCCACACCGTCTGGATGTAGCGCGGCTGCGCCGGGTCGGGCTCGATCATCTTGCGCAGGCGCGAGATCTGTACGTCCAGACTGCGGTCGAAGGGCTCGAACTCGCGACCTCGCGCGAGCTGCGCGAGCTTGTCGCGCGACAGCGGCTGGCGCGGGTGACGCACCAGCGCCTTCAGCATCGAGAACTCGCCGGTGGTCAACGCGATCTGCTCGCCTTCCTTCGACAGGCGGCGCAGCGCCAGGTCGAACTCGAACGGGCCGAAGCTCACGGTCATCGCGTCCTTGGCCGGCGCGCCCGGGGCTTCGAGCGACGGGCGGCGGCGCAGCACGGCGTGGATTCGCGCCAGCAATTCGCGCGGGTTGAAGGGCTTCGGGAGGTAGTCGTCGGCGCCGACCTCGAGGCCGACGATGCGGTCCACGTCCTCGACCTTGGCGGTCAGCATGATGATCGGCGTCACGTCGTTGGCGGCGCGCAGGCGGCGGCAGATCGACAAGCCGTCTTCGCCGGGCAGCATCAGGTCGAGCACGATCAGGTCGACGGTTTCGCGCGTCAGCACGCGGTTCAGCGCCTTGGCATCCTCGGCCAGCAGGACTTCGAAGCCCTCTTGCGTCAGGTAGCGACGCAGCAGGTCGCGGATGCGCGCATCGTCATCGACGACGACGACGCGGTCGGCGCGAGCGGTGGGTGCAGTGGTCATGAGATCGGCTCCAAATTTGTAACAGTCGAATTTTGCGCAGGTTTCGCGGGCAAATTTGGCACTTTGACCCTCTGTTACAAATCTTGCGTCCGTCTGCTTGAAGACTGGAACAAGCGCATCGCGAGCCCGCTCTAACGCGGCCGCGCCGCGGTGCCACGGCCACTCTTTTTGGGAGCGAACAAGATGAAATACCCCGCCCGAACGGCGCTTGTCGCCGCCAGCCTGGTCTTCGGCGCAGCGGCGCAGGCAGCCGACCTGCCGCCACCTTCGGGCGTGGTCATGCTGTCGTCGAGCGCGAGCGCCGAAGTCGCGAAGGACATGATGTCGGTGACCTTCAGCGCCACCCGCGAGGGCCAGGACGCGAACTCGGTGCAAAGCGCGCTGAAGCAGGCGCTGGACGCCGCGCTCGCCGAGGCCCGGCGCGCCGCCAAGCCCGGCCAGGTCGACGTTCAGGCCGGTAACTTCTCTCTCTATCCGCGCTACAGCGCCAAGGGTGTCCTGTCGGGCTGGCAGGGCACGGCCGAGCTGATCGTCGAGGGGCGTGACATGCCGGCGATCGGCCAGCTGGCCGGGCGCATCTCGACGCTGACGATAGGCCGCGTGAGCTACAGCCTGTCGCGCGAAGTGCGCGAGAAGAGCGAGGGCGATGTCGCGGCGCAGGCGATCACGCGCTACCGCGCCAAGGCGGCCGACTACGCCAAGCAGTTCGGCTACGGCGGCTACACGATCCGCGAAGTCAACGTCAGCGCCAACGAGCAGCCGCCCAGCGGCCCGATCCCGATGATGCGGGCCAAGATGATGACGGCGCAGGCCGACGAGTCGCTGCCGGTCGAAGCCGGCAAGGCGGTCGTCGCGGTGACGGTGAATGGGACGGTGCAGTTGAACAAGTGATCGCATGGCTCCCTCTCCCGCCCGCGGAAGAGGGTTGGGGGCGGAGCGGGGCCTTCGAGCCGCATGCGGCGAGCCCGCGCAGCGGTTCCGGCTTGCAAGCCGGAACGCGCACTGCAAGTGAGGGTGGCCCATCGGCGCCCTTAGAACCTTTTCGCGCAACGCTGTTACCCACGGCACATCCAGCGGCCCTTCGGCCGCGGCCTGGAGAGTGCCCATGCGTTGCGACGCTGCCCGTTCCGTTTCGATTCGACCGCCCGCCGGCGGCCCGCTGGCGCTGGCCGCCACGCTGGTGCTCGCGCTGCCGCTGGCCTCGCGTGCCGCACCCGAGCTCGCGCTGCAGCGCGACCCGGTCACCCTGCGCGTCGCGCTCGACGCCCAGCAACTGAAGGACGCGCGCGTCCACGTGCCGAGCGGCACCCACGCTTACCGCATCGGCGACCCGAAGTCGCCGCGCGGCGCGCTGCTGGCCTGGTACCGCAGCAGCGACGGCCGCCTGCTCGCCGCCGTGCAGATGAGCCCGCGCGACACCCACCCCGCCACGCAGGACGGCGTGCAGGTGCATGCCGGCGCCGGCCACCAGGGCCGCGCGCCGGCCCTGTTCGAGGTGGCGACGGTGCGCGACCTGCCGGGCCTGGCCGACGCCGCGGCCTTCGCGATCCAGCCGCAAGGCGGCGCCGAGCAGGCGCTGGCGCCGCTCTTGAGCTACCGCGGCTCGACCCACGTGGTCGCGCTCGCGCCGGCGATGGACCAGGCCCAGCTGCGCGCTGCGAGCTTCGACGTTCGGACCCGCGATGCGAATGGCGCCGTTCAAACCGAGCTGCGCGCCCTCAACGCCGCGGGTGGCACGCCGCCGGTGCTGGTCAGCGGTGCCGCAACCCGACCCGGTGTGCAGAGCGAGTTGTCCGCGACCAACCCGGGCCAGACGGCGCGCCTGCTCGAGGTCCAGCCGCAAGCGCCGCTGCGCTGGTCGGCGCCGTCGCAGGGCCTGCCCACGCTGTTGCCGCCGGGCGCGAAGACGCCGATCGGCACGGTGGTCAGCGAGCAGCCCGGTGCCTTCAACCTGATCTACCGCGACCAGCCGGTGCAGGACCCGGCGAGCGGCCAGCTTGGGGTGGCGCCGCTGGTCAGCGACCGGGCCGGCGCGAGCGTCGCGCAGCTCGCCGCGCCGGTGCCGATTCAGTCGGTGCAGATTGCGCCGCCGGCCGCGCAGGGCGCGGGTCAGCCTGCCGCCATCGCGACGGTCTCGAACCCCGCTGCGAATGGCGTTGCCGGTTCGAGCTCGCTCAACCGCATCGCGATTGCCGGCGCTGCCGCCGGCGTGATGGGCGTCTGGCTGACCGACCGCGACGGCCGCCGCCAGGCCAGCGAAGTGGCGATCGTTCCGCTCGAAGAAGACCTGCTGCAGCGCCAGCGCGAGTGGGTCACGATCGAGACCGTCGAGTCGAGTGGCGAGAAGTGGATGCAGGACGGACAGCCCTGCGAATGCGAGAAGCTGACGGTCAAGCCGAAGATCGGTCCCGACAAGAACCCGGTCGTGACGGTGAAAGGCGCGCCGACCGCCGGTGACGACACCGCGATGACCCTGACCATCAGCGCCGACTGGGTCGCAACACTCTTATGCACCCCCGGCGATGGCAACTGCAGCGACAAGCTGATACTCGACAAACACTCGTCGCGCTGGCGCGTCGACAACAACACCGGAACGCCGGTCCCCGGCACCGAGTCGTTCAGCGACAGCGCGTCGCCGCCGACCAAGCCGTCGACCGCGATCACCTGCAGCGGGCCGTGCGGCGCCGAGACCAGCATCGCCATCTCGACCACCTACACGATCCAGATCGCCAACGGCAGGCTGCGCCGCGACGCGCCCAAGGGCGCCAGCGGCAAGATCGGCAAGGGTGTTTCGTCGGGCACGGTGTCGCTCAGCCTGATGCCCGACAAGTGCGGCGGCAGCGGCTGGACGATGGTGCTGAGCCTCGTCGGCAAGGGCACCGACCTGCATGTCGACTGGGTCAACTCCGACCGCGACGGCGACGGCTGGCCCGACGGCGTCGACAAGATCGACGACCCGACCGCCAAACCCAAGCCCAAACCGGAGCCCAAGCCCGACCCCAAAGCCAAGGCCGTGAAGTGATGCGCCGGGAGTATGCTGATGCTGCGCTTCGCGAAGACGATGCCGTCCGAACGCGGGAGGCCCGATGCGACATTCATGGCTGATCGGCGCGCTGGCCGCAACGCTTGCGGCAGCGCTGCAGGCCCAGCAGGTGGCGACCGTGGTGGTGCAGCCCGACTCGCTGCCGGGGCCGCAGCTGGTCGCCCGCAATCCCGAGGCGCCGCTGCAGCTGCGCGGCCTGCGCAATGCATCGGGGCTCGAGCTCGAAGTGCAGGCGCGCGATCCGAAGGCCTGCCTGCGCGGAGTGAATGCATCGCTCATCGGCGGACCGATGTTGGCGATCGAGCCGAGCTCCGGGGCCTTGTTGTCGGGCCTGGGCTCGGTCGGCATCGGCGGCGCGCGCGGCAGCGGAACGAGCACCACGGTGACGCCGCCGCCCGCACCGCCGCAGAACCAGCCGCCGACACCACCGGCGCAGAACTCGCCGCAGTCGTCGACGCGGCGCTCGGGCTTCGCCAACCTGGGCCTGGGTGTCGCGCTGGGCGCGGCGCTGTTCGATCGGCTGCGCGAACGCTGCGAGCCCGGCGCGCGGCTGCGCGTCGCACTGCCGGCCGAGGTCGAACTGGAACGGCTGCTGATCGAGGTGCAGCTGGGCTCGCGCGCGGCGCCGCCGTCGGCAGCGCCGGCGAGCTACAGCTTCGGCCTGCGTGCGGCCGACGGCGTGCTGCTCGGCAACGCGCCGCCGTTGCGGGCCGCGTCGCCGTGATCCCCGCGTTGAGCGCCGAGCGGCAGGCCACGCTGGTGCAGGCGGTGGCGCGCGGCGAGCGGCGCGCATTCGAAGAGCTTTATGCGATGTTCTTCCGCCCGCTGTCGGGTTATTTGCTGCGCATGGTGCGCGACAGCGCGCTGGTCGAAGAGCTGGTCGACGACACCTTCTTCGAGGCCTGGAAACATGCGGCCCGGTTTCGCGGCGACTCGAAGCTGTCGACCTGGCTGTTCGGTATTGCGCGCAACCGCGCGCTGAATGCGCTGCGCGCGCTGAAGCCGGCGCACGACGAGCTCGACGAAGAGGCAGTCTTCGCCGACTCGGCGCAGGCGCCCGAGCGCCAAGCGAGCCAGCGCCAGACCGCGCAGGCGCTGGCCGCCGCGCTCGCCGAGCTGCCGGCCGACCAGCGCGAGGCGCTCGAGCTGGTGCTGCACCAGGGCCTGAGTTACGAAGAAGCGGCGCAGGTTCTTCGCGCGCCGCTGAACACGATCAAGTCCCGCGTCTTCCATGCCCGGCGCAAGCTGCGCGAAGCGCTGGCCGATCTGCAACCCGAACGCGTGGAGACGCGATGAACGCCCCGACCCCCATCGATCGCGGCCACGAGGCCTGGTTCGAGCTGTTGCCGCTGGCGATCGGCGGTGCGATCTCGGCCAGCGAGCGGGTCGCGCTGGACGCCCATCTGGCGCAGTGCGAGGTCTGCCGCGCCGAGCTGGACTTGCTGCGCGGTGCCCAGGCGCAGCTCGCGCTCGAAGACGAGGCGGCAGTTGCGCCGCACGCGGCGGCGCGCTCGCTCGAGCGGGTGCTGTCGCGGGCCCAGGCCGAGCGCGCGCGCGGCGCTGCGCCGGCGTGGTGGCGACGCCGTCTGCAGGCCTGGGCGCAATGGCCGTCGGCGGCGCGCTGGATGATCGCCGGCCAGGCTGCATTGGTGGTGGCGCTGCTGGCCTTGCTGCTGCCGGCCTGGCTTGCGCCACCGCAGGCCGCACGCAGTGGTTTCGAGACCGCAGCCGGACCCACCGTGCCCGCCGCAGGCGGCTTGCGCGTGCGCCTCGCCTGGCGCGACGGCGCCAGTGCCGCGGCCGTGCGTGGACTGCTGGTTGCCCTGGACGCGGGCATCGTCGACGGGCCGTCGGCCGCCGGCTTCTACACCGTCCGGTTCGGACCCGGCGCGCCTGCCGATGCGCTGGCCCGGCTGCGGGCCCGGACCGATCTTGTGCAATGGGCCGAGCCGCTGTGAGCGCGATGCACCGGTCGGCCCGCGCGCTGGTCTTCGTTCTCGCAGCGGCGGCAGTGCGGGTCGCCATCGCGGCCGAGCCGCCACCGGCCGCTGACTGGCGGGTCGCCATCGACAGCGGCATGCGGGTCGCGACGACGCTGTCGGTGCTCAACCAATGCCACGCCGCACACCGCTTCGCGCTCGACGCCGACACGGCCGCCCTGCGCTGGCTGCAGATCGACCCGGCCACCGACTTCGCGCTCGCGCCCGGCGCGGCGGCCCCGCTGCCGGCGGCCATCGACGCCCGCACGCTCGACCCCGGGCAACAGGGCGGCACGCTGACGCTGCGTTGCCTCGACTGCGTGGCCGAGCCGGGCTGCGCGGCGCAGCGTGTGGCGGCGCGCCTGAGCGTGCGCTGGCCGCCGCAGGCCTTGACCGACACATCGACCTATGCGCCGGACTCGCTGCTGATGCTGCCCGCGGCCGATGCCGGCGATACGGCCGCGCTCGCCGCCGAGCTCGGGCTGCGGGTGCGGCGTACGCTGATTCTGGGTTCGCTCGCCGAGACCTGGCTCGAGGTCGAGCCGCTCGTGCCGCTGCCGATCGCCGACCTGATCGCGCGCATCGAAACCGACCCGCGGCTGCGCGCGGTGCAGCCGAACTTCGTCTTCCAGACCGCGGCCGACGACCCGATGCGCCCCTTGCAATACGCGTTGCACCAGATGCGCATCGACCCGGCACGGCGCGGCGGCGGCCGCGGCGTGGTGCTGGCGATCATCGACACCGGCATCGACATCGCGCACCCCGAGCTCGAACAAGCCGCCTGGACCCGCAGCGACTGGGTCGGCGATGCCGGTGCGTCCGCCGAACCCCACGGCACGCTGGTCGCGGGCCTGATCGCGGCGCAGGTCGGCAACCCCATCGGCATCGCCGGCATCGCAGCACGCGCGACCTTGCTGGCGGCGCGCGCCTGCCGCTCGCGCGACGGCGAAGCCGCGGGCCTGTGCGCGAGCGCGGCCCTGGTGCTCGCGATCGACTGGGCGATGGGCAAGGGCGCGCGGGTCATCAACCTCAGCCTCGCCGGACCGCGCGACCCCTTGCTGCTGCGCCTGCTGCGGGTCGCGATGACGCGCCGTGCGGTCGTGGTGGCGGCGGCGGGCAACCGCGGGCCGGACGCGCCGCCGCTCTATCCGGCCGCCGAGCCGGGGGTGATCGCGGTGAGCGCGGTCGATGCGGCCGGCCGGCCGTATGCCCAGGGCGCGAGCGGGGCGCACATCGGCGTGGCCGCGCCCGGCGTCGAGGTGCTCTCGACCTGGCCCGGTGGCGAGTTCCGCAGTGCCACCGGAACCTCGTTCGCGGCGGCGCAGGTCAGCGCGCTGATCGCGCTGCTGCTCGAACTGCAGCCCACGCTCGACAGCACGGCGGTGCGCCGCGCGATCGACGCCGCGCTGCAGCCGGCCAGCCCGCCCGCGGCCGGCATCATCGACGCCTGCCGCCTGCTCGGCGAACCGTGCTGAAGCGGCGGGCTACTGCGCGGTCCAGCCGCCGTCGACCGCCCAGGCCACGCCGCGCACGTTGTCGGCGGCCGGCGAGCACAGGAACAGCGCCAGGTCGCCGAGCTGTTCGGGCGTCGTGAATTGCAGCGAGGGTTGTTTCTCGCCCAGCAGATCGTGGGTCGCCTTCTCGACCGTGATGCCTTCGCGCGCGGCGCGGTCGTCGATCTGCTTTTGCACCAGCGGGGTCAGCACCCAGCCGGGGCAGATCGCGTTGACGGTGATGCCGGTGGTCGCGGTCTCGAGCGCGATCGACTTGGTGAAGCCGACGATGCCGTGCTTGGCTGCGACATAGGCCGACTTCTGTGCCGACGCGACCAGGCCGTGGGTCGACGCAATGTTGATGATGCGGCCCCAGTTCTTCGCCCGCATGCCGGGGATCGCGAGGCGCGTCGAGTGGAAGGCCGAGCTCAGGTTGATCGCGATGATCGCGTCCCACTTCTCGGCCGGGAAGTCTTCGACCGGCGCCACATGCTGGATGCCGGCGTTGTTGACCAGCACGTCGACGCCGCCGAACTCGGCATTGGCGTAGACCATCATCTGGGCGATGTCGGCCGGCTTGCTCATGTCGGCGCCGTGGTAGCCGACCTTGACGCCGAGCTCGGCGACCTGTGCCTTCGGGCCTTCGACGTCGCCGAAGCCGTTGAGCACGATGTTGGCGCCCTGGCGCGCCAGGCACAGCGCGATGCCGAGGCCGATGCCGCTGGTCGAGCCGGTGACGAGAGCGGTTTTTCCCTTGAGCATGGACGAGTCCTCCAGATTGATACGATCGATCCATTATCGAAGACGAACCGGAACCCCTTCGCCATGAATGCTCCTCGCCTGAACCACGTGCAATGCCTCGACACCCGCGGCCTGCACCGCATGGCGTACTGGGAGTGGGGCGATGCGGCCAACCCCAAGGTGCTGGTGTGTGTGCACGGGATCTCGCGCCAGGGGCGCGACTTCGACACGCTGGCGCAGGCGCTGGCCGCCGACTACCGCGTCGTCGCGCCCGACGTGGTCGGCCGCGGCCAGTCGGACTGGCTGGCCGACCCGATGGGCTACCAGCTGCCGGCCTATGTCGCCGACATGGTGACGCTCTTGGCGCGGCTGAACGCACAGACCGTGCACTGGGTCGGCACGTCGGGGGGCGGCCTGATCGGTTTGGGGCTCGCTTCGCTGCCGAAGTCGCCGATCGGCAAACTGGTGCTCAACGACGTCGGCCCGACGATCCAGTTCGAGGCGATCGCGCGCATCGGCACCTACCTGGGTCTGCCGATGCGGTGGGCCTCGCTGCAGGAAGCGGCCGACTACATGCTGAGCATTTCGCAGGGCTTCGGCCGCCACACCCGCGAACAATGGCTGCGCCTGACCGAGCCGATGCTCAAGCCCGACGGCGGCGGATTCAAGCCGCACTACGACCCGCAGATCGCAGTGCCGCTTCGCGCGATGACGCCCGAGATGGCGGCCGCCGGCGAAGCCGCACTGTGGCGCAGCTATGACGCGATCGGCTGCCCGACGCTGTTGCTGCGCGGCGCCGACTCCGACCTGCTGACACGCGACACTGCCAGCGCAATGACCCAGCGTGGCCCGAAGGCGAGGCTGCACGAGTTCGCTGACGTGGGCCATGCGCCGATGCTCGTCAATCCGGACCAGATTGCGGTGGTGCGGGAGTTCCTGCTCAGTCCATGAAGACCGGCCTGCTCGAAAGCGGCGCCACTGCGGCGCCCATCGTTCAACTGGTCGACGAACACGCGGCGGATGAAGCCGCGCAGCTCACCCGGGCACGGGCCTTCGCCGAGCCCTTGCTGACCGGGCAGGCGCTCGACACCGGCGAAGACGCGCTCGGCCACGCCGATGGTGTGGCGGCGATCCTGCAGGGCATAGGCGCCGCGCCGTCGATGCGTGCGGCGGCCTACCTCGTCTACGCCGGCGACTACCTGAACAAGCCCGAAGAAGTGGTGGCCAAGGCCTTCGGCGAATCGCACGCGAGCCTGGTCACCAACACCCGCAAGCTGGTGCAGATTCAGCGGGCCGCGCGCGAGGCCAAGCTCGGCACCGAGCAGCATGCGCAGCAGACCGAGAGGGTGCGCAAGATGCTGCTCGCGTTTTCGCGCGACCTGCGGGTCGTGCTGCTGCGCCTCGCGTCGCGGCTGCAGACCCTGCGCTGGTACGCGGCGACCAAGATCGCCTGCCCCGCGCTGCTGGCGCGCGAGTCGATGCAGGTGTTCGCGCCGCTCGCCAACCGGCTCGGCATCTGGCAGATCAAGTGGGAGCTCGAGGACCTGGCGTTCCGCTTCTTGCAGCCCGAGCAGTACAAGGAGGTGGCGCGCCTGCTCGACGAACGCCGGGTCGAGCGCGAACAGCGTGTCGAGGCGTTCCGCTTGCGCCTGCAGCAGCAGTTGCGCGAGCATGGCCTGAAAGCCGAGGTGCAAGGGCGCCCGAAGCACCTGTACAGCATCTGGAAGAAGATGCAGGGCAAGGGCATCGACTTCACGCGCGTGTTCGACATCCGCGCGCTGCGTGTCGTGGTACCCGACGTGCCCGACTGCTACGCCGTGCTGAGCCGCGTGCACGAGCTGTACCGCGCGGTGCCGGGCGAGTTCGACGACTACATCGCGCGCCCCAAGCCGAACGGCTACCAGTCGTTGCACACGGTCGTGCTCGATGAGGACGAACGTGCGTCCGAAGTGCAGATCCGCACCCGCGCGATGCACGAACATGCCGAACACGGCGTCGCCGCGCACTGGGCCTACAAGGAAGCCGGCGTCAAGGGCTATGCGGGTGTCGCCGCCGGGGCCGACTTCGACGCCCAGGTGGCAGAGGCGCGCAAGGCCGTGCTGCGCCAGCTGCTGGCCTGGGAGCGCGACTTCGCCGAAGGCGAGCCGCGCGCCGACGCGGCGGTGTTCGACGACCGCATCTACGTCTTCACGCCGAACGCCGCGGTGGTCGAGCTGCCGGCCGGCGCGACGCCGATCGACTTCGCCTACACCGTGCACACCGACCTCGGCCACCGCTGCCGCGGCGCCAAGGTCGACGGCGTGATGGTTCCGTTGAACACGGCGCTCAAGAGCGGGCAGACGGTCGAGGTCAGCACCGTGAAGGAGGGCGGTCCGTCGCTCGACTGGCTGAACGCCGAGCTCGGCTACCTGAAGAGCACCCGCGCCAAGGCCAAGGTGCGCGGCTGGTTCAACGCGCTGGCGCTGGCCGACACGGTGGCGCGCGGTCGCGAAGCGGTCGAGAAGCTGTTGCAGCGCGAAGGCAAGACGGCCGTGAAGCTCGACGACCTCGCGTCGCAGCTCGGCTTTCGCAATGCCGACGCGCTGTTCGAGGTGGTCGGCAAGGACGAGCTGTCGCTGCGCACCATCGAGACCTTGTTGCGTCCCGCCGAGCCGGCGCCGACGCCCGACGAGGTCATCGCGCTGCGCCGCAGCCGCAGCGACGCCGAGGCGCCCAAGGGCGGCGTGCTGGTGGTCGGTGTCGAGTCGCTGCTCACGAGCCTGGCGCGCTGCTGCCGGCCGGCCCCGCCGGACGCGATCGGCGGCTACGTGACGCGCGGCAAGGGTGTCGCGATCCACCGCAACGACTGCAGCAACTTCCGCGAGATGAAGAGCCGCTCGCCCGAGCGTGTCATCGCGGTCGGCTGGGGCACGTCGCGCGCCGACAAGCAGGCGCTGTACCCAGTCGACGTGATGGTCGAAGCGGCCGACCGGCAGGGCCTGCTGCGCGACATCTCCGAGGTGTTCGCCAAGGAGAAAATGAACGTCAGCGGCGTCAAGACCCAGTCTGTGAAAGACGCGCAGGGCGGCACCGCCTGGATGACCTTCACTATCGAGGTCGCCGACTCGGCGCGGCTGGCCCAGGTGCTGGGCCTGGTCGAACGTGTGACCGGTGTGCGCACGGCGCGAAGGAAGTAGCCGCCGAGCTGATATATAATTCGAGGCTTCGCAGGCGCGTAGCTCAGCTGGTTAGAGCACCACCTTGACATGGTGGGGGTCGTTGGTTCGAGTCCAATCGCGCCTACCAGATTCGGTAGGAAGAACAAGCACTTAGCGGAAACGCTCGGTGCTTTTTTCTTGGCAGTACGGAAAAAGTACGGAAATCCTGGCTATTGCCGGGGCAGTTAGACGGTGTGTGGCCTGTCGCAAACTCGTCGGCCCTACAACGCGCGTCGTTGCGTTGTACAAACAGAGATGTCCACGGGACCCCATCGAGGAGTAGGTTGACCTCGGCTGCGCACTTACTCTGCAGCCTGTGTGGTGGAGGCCCGTTTCAAGTGTTCACGCAACGCCTTGCGGCCCGCGCTGTTTGTCGCGCGCCAAGCCTTCAACGCAAGGTCTAGGAACGCTCTTTCGGCAGGCGCCACCGAGTCGTTCTCGCGACTTCCGTCGAGCCACCCCGTCGGTTTGCCATGGTGCTGTTCGATCTGCCGGGCCAACTTGTCGCCTATCGGTCGCGACGACTTGACCTGGCTCCACATGCTGGGCGAGATCTGCAACGTCGCCGCGAAAGTCTGCTCCAGCCCCTTGGGAGGAGCCCCGGAGGCGAGTGCCTTCTCTGCGTAGGCCTGAAAGAGCGCCAGTGCGTTCTGTCTTCTGGTGATGGTCGTGTTGGCCACTTGTTGTGCGCGCGATGCAACGAGTTCAAACAACATTGTCGCAGGGGGTTGACGGCGCAGTAAAGACTATTTACAGTCCGCCTCCTCTGCTCATCGAGCACAACTTTCTTCAGAGAGCTTCATCGTGAAATCCAGGCACGTCATCAGAACCAACCGACCCATGAAGGGTCTGGTCGCGTTCGTGCGTGCCGTGGCGATGGGGTCGCTGGGCGCATGCGACGCCGCCTTGCATCAGGTCTATCCGACAAGCTGCCGATTTGGCCAATCCTTTGGCGGTTGGCAGCTTGATCGGAACGAGGACCGAATGCATCCGGGAGAGGGCAGCGTGTAGACGCGACCCTCCAAGCTCTGTTCGCAGAGGCCCGGATTCTTGACAAGAATCCGGGCCTTTTTCATTTCTGACTTCAACCGGCCTGCGCGTTGGCGCAGACCCGCGATCGATGGATCGCACCACCGACGACGGTGGACGCTCTTTAACAACTTGCTGCGAGACGAACTTCGGTACTGGCCGATGCTTCGGCTCGCAAATATTGCGGATGTAGCTCAGCAGGCAGAGCACGACCACGCCATGGTCGAGGCCACGAGTTCGAGACTCGTCATCCGCTCCACTTCGGGTGTGTCCTTTCACTCCGCGGCCGCGTGACATGGTGTTGGCGGTGCGGGATGTGCGCGACCCTTGGCCAGGCCACGTGCAGCGAGACACCACATCCGACGGGATGCTCGCGTTTGGGCACAGCCGAAGTGGATTCATTCCCCCTCGTAGCTCAGCAGGCAGAGCAGCCGCCTTGTAAGCGGCAGGCCGCGCGTTCGAACCGTCGCCGAGGGCACCACCAGACATGTCGCGTTCGTCTAGTCGGCCGAGGACACCACTCTTTCAAGGTGGATACGCGGGTTCGAATCCCGCACGCGACGCCAGCACAAGGAACCCTCGTCGAGCTCACGCTTCGGGGGTGGAAATCGGCCGCAACGATTGGGCGGCGCCGGAACCCGTGACCGGATGGAATGCATTGCCTCGTTAACTCAGTGGCCAGAGTGCCGGCCTGTCTAGTCGGAAGCCGCGGGTTCGAATCCCGCACGGGGCGCCAGATCAGTTTGCCGAGATAGCTCAGCAGGTAGAGCGGTGCGTTGAAGGCGCGCGCGTCGGGGGTTCGATTCCCTCTCTCGGCACCAGACATACAGAACCTCGTTAGCTCAGCTGGATCAAGAGCGCCGGTCTACGAAGCCGGAGGTCGCACGTTCGAATCGTGCACGAGGTGCCATCAACGGGTGCGTGGCAGAGAGGCCGATTGCGGCTGCCTGTAAAGCAGTCTCCCACGAGGACACGGTGGTTCGAATCCATCCGCACCCACCAGCCATACCGGGCTAGCTCAATTGGCAGAGCGGCGGCCTCCAAAGCCGAAGGTTCGCGGTTCGATTCCGTGGTCCGGTGCCAGTTCATCTCGACGTAGCCAAGTGGTCGAAGGCGACGGCCTGCAAAGCCGAAGGCGCAAGCCCCCGTCCGTTCGAATCGGACCGTCGAGTCCAAGCCTCGTCAGCTCAGTGGACCTGAGCAGCCGGCTCCTACCCGGCGGGCCGGCCGTTCGAATCGGTCACGAGGCACCAGTTCATGTCCCCGATAGCGCAGTTGGCAGCGCGCCTGGCTGTTAACCAGGAGGTCCGTGGTTCGAAACCACGTCGGGGAGCCAGTTCAGTTTGCTCTCGCGTAGCTCAGTGGCAGAGCAGCGTCTTGATAAGGCGGGGGCCGGTGGATCGTTCCCACCCGCGGGTACCAGTTTCAGCTCGGTGTGGCGCAGATGGCAGCGCGCGTGATTTGGGATCACGAGGCCGCAGGTTCGAGACCTGCCACCGAGACCAGATAGTTCGTGCGCTTGGGTGTGGCCGTAGCTCAATGGAAGAGCCGTGGGCCGTGAACCCGCTGGTGCCGGTTCGACTCCGGCCGGTCACCCCCAAGCGCATTTGCATCCATGCGTCGCGAACTCGAGTGGCAGAGAACCGGGCTCTTACCCCGGATGGTCAGGGTTCAAGCCCCTGGCGACGCACCACACAACAACCCCCTCGTGGCGGAATAGGCAGACGCACCGGTTTCAGAAGCCGGCGCCGCAGGGCATGTCCGTTCGACTCGGACCGAGGGGACCAACCAGCAGTCCGGTAGCTCAGCGGCAGAGCAGCGCCCTCATAAGGCGAAGGCCGGTGGATCGGCCCCACCCCGGACCACCAACGACATCAACAAACCATCAACCACCAAGGAGGTGTGCCATGAAGCCGATCAATGAAGACGACGTGAGCTTTCACGATCACGAGCAAGAGGCGCAAAGGCTTCCCGTCTGAGACGGGAGTCAAGCGCGGCGACCGCGTTGTCGGCGGCGCGAAGGAGCTCGTCGAGAAGCTCGGCCGCAACGATCCGTGCCCATGCGGCTCAGCGAGGTTGTTTCAAACGCTGCTGCCTGCGCAGCGGATGCTTTTGACGGCGCGAACCGTGATCACTACGCGCGCTGACAGATCATGGTCCGTGCGGGTGTAGCTCAGAGGCAGAGCAGCCGGCTTTTAACCGGCAGGCCAGGGTTCGACTCCCTGCGCCCGCACCATGGTCCCCACATTGACGGGGTGTAGTCGAGTGGCCTCAGACAGCCGGCTTTGAATCGGCCCACACAGGTTCGAATCCTGTCACCCCTGCCACACATCAGCCCCTTAGCTCAGAGGCAGAGCAACGCTCTTACAAAGCGAAGGTCGACGTTTCGAAATCGTCAGGGGCTACCAACCAACCCATCACTACGTCCGTAGCTCAGCTGGAAGAGCGCGACCCTCCGAAGGTCGAGGCCGGTGGTTCGAGCCCACCCGGACGTGCCAAACCGAAATCACCACGAAGCGGCCAAGAAAGGAGGCCACCCATGCACCCACACCACAGCCATGTGCTGCAACTCGACATCCAGGGCACGCCGCAGGCGTGGATCTCGCTCGAGCACGCGGCACTGCATGTGGCCACGGGCTCGGTGGCGTGGGTCGACGGCGATGGCCCGCTGGCGACGCTGCGTGGTGGCTTCAATGTCGCGCGCGGTCGGCAGTCGATCATCGATGTGCACCCGATCATCGCGCTGCATGGCGCGTCCAAGGTCAACTTGTTCGACGTGGTGCCGGCGTTCAGCAAGGGCAAGCTGTTCCGGCGTGACCGGCTGACCTGCGCCTACTGCGCGGAGTGCTTCCAGGAGCGCGACCTGCAGTGCGAGCACATCGTGCCCCAGGCTCGCGGTGGCCGCTGGACCTGGATGAACCTGGTCAGCGCCTGCAGTGTGTGCAATGGCCGCAAGGCCGACCGCACGCCCGAGGAAGCGGGCATGCCGCTGGTGTACCTGCCGTACGTGCCGAGCCGCTTCGAGGACTTCTTGCTCGAAGGCCGGCACATCCGGGCCGACGTGCACGAGTGGCTGGCCGCAAGGCTGCCGAAGGGATCGCGCCTGTGCTGATGCACAGGCGCACAGGAATCTGCTGAGGAAAGCGAACGCTCACAGGTCAGGGGTTCGGACCGAGGTTCCCACCAAGGTCTGCCCCGCCGGTGTACGGCATCCGGATTCGTCCGTGGATGTTGCACATGCCGCGCCGCTGGAATCAGCTGATGCCGGCCATCAATGGATTGCACCGCAAGGTGCCGGGTTCGATTCTCGGATGGCCACCACTGGATAGCTCAGTCGGGTAGAGCAACGACCTCATAAGTCGTCTGTCGCGGGTTCGACTCCCGCTCCAAGACAACTGGACTACGAATCCAGCTATCAACGGTCGAAAGACCACGCCGAACGCGGGCAGTGGGTGGATCGCCTCAAAGGACTTGGCTTGCCATGTTCGAGAGGCGTGAGGCCCACCGCCCGTCAACGGTGGCAGTTCGACGCTGAACCCGCCCGGCCCGCGCCCACGGCCAGCCGACGTGGTCACCGAAAGGTGGCTGCCGACGCGCACCCCGTGAAGCCCGGTCCATGGCACTCATCGTCCGCCGCCATCGCTGTAACGGCACCTATTTGTACACACGCACGAGAACAAGGAGAACCACATGAAGATCAAGCGTGTCACTGTGAAGAAGAACGAGCGCGGCCTGCTGCTGCGCAATGGCGACTTCGAGCGCGTGCTGCAACCCGGCGCGCACTGGCTGTTCGACGGCATCGACCACCTGCGCGTGGAAACCTTCGCGTTGGAGCAGCCGGTGTTCGCGCACGGCCTGGCCGACTATCTGATGGCCAAGGAGCCGGGCGTGGTCGCGGCCGAGTTCGTGCGCGTCGAACTGACTGAAACCCAGGTCGGCCTGCGCTCGGAGAACGGCGCGCTGGTCGAAGTGCTGTCGCCGGCCACCCGGCGCCTGTACTGGAAGGGCCAGGTCGACGTGGGTGTCGAGGTGATCGACATTGCGGAGTCGGCTGAGGTGCCGGCTGCGGTGGTGTCGCGTCTGGTGCAAACGCAGATGCGTCAACGCGCAGTGGCCGGCCTGGCTGGCGTGCTGCAGGTGCAGGTGCCCGAACACGGCGCTGGCATCCTGTGGATCGACGGCAAGGTCGATCGACTGTTGACGCCGGGTTCGTACGCGTTCTGGAAGTTCAACCGCAACGTCACTGTGGAAGCCGTGGACCTGCGACTGCAGGCCGTCGAAGTGACGGGCCAGGACATCCTGACCCGCGACAAGGTCGGCCTGCGGCTGAACCTGTCGGCCACCTGGCGCTACGTCGATGTGCTGAAGGCCTTCACCCAACTGGCCAAGCCAGCGGAACACCTGTACCGCGAGCTGCAGTTCGGCTTGCGTGCTGCCGTCGGCACCCGCACGCTGGATGAGCTGCTGGAGAACAAGACGGTGATCGACGAGGTCGTCACCGCCCACGTGCGCAGCAAGCTCACCGCCTACGGCATCGAGCTCGACGGCGTGGGCGTGAAGGACATCGTGCTGCCGGGGGAGATGAAGACCATCCTCGCCCAGGTGGTCGAGGCCGAGAAGTCGGCCCAGGCCAACGTGATCCGTCGGCGTGAAGAGACGGCAGCGACGCGCTCGCTGCTGAACACCGCCAAGGTGATGGAAGGCAACCCCATCGCGCTGCGCATGAAGGAGCTCGAGACGCTGGAACGCGTGGCCGAGCGCATCGACAAGATCTCCGTGTTCGGAGGTCTGGACCAGGTGCTCAACGGTCTTGTGAAGCTCCGTTGAGCCGAGCCCTCCCGCGCTATCGTGCGGGAGGGTCCTCAACAAGGACATTCATCATGGACAAGAACTACATCGAAGAAGAGGTACCCGGCGGCGTGCCGGTGAAGATGTGGACGCGTGGCGTGCCCGTCGAAGACGAAGCCAAGCGTCAGCTGACCAACGCTGCGCGCCTGCCGATCATCTTCAAGCACATCGCGGCGATGCCGGACGTTCACTTCGGCATCGGTGCGACCGTGGGCTCGGTCATCCCGACGCTGCGCGCGATCATCCCGGCCGCGGTGGGTGTGGACATCGGCTGCGGCATGATGGCCTGCAAGACCACGCTGACGGCAGAGGACCTGCCAGACAATCTGGCGCCGCTGCGTTCGGCGATCGAACGGGCGGTGCCGCACGGCCGTTCGCCGGGTGCGCGTGATCCGGGTGCCTGGGGCAAGGTGCCCGGCTCGGTGGACACGGCCTGGGCGCAACTGGAGCCCGACTTCACCGAGCTGTGCCGCGACTACCCGAAGCTGGCGAAGACCAACAACCGCGTCCACCTGGGCACGCTCGGCACCGGCAACCACTTCATCGAGGTCTGTCTCGACGAGGCCGGCGTCGTGTGGTTCATGCTGCACTCGGGCTCGCGCGGCGTGGGCAACGCGATCGGCACGATGTTCATCGAGCTGGCGAAGCAGGACGCGCTGCGCAACAACGTCAACCTGCCCGACCGTGACCTGGCCTACTTCGAGGAAGGCGCGCGCTACTTCGGCGACTATGTGCGCGCCGTCGGCTGGGGCCAGAAGTTCGCCGCGCTTAACCGCGAGGTGATGATGAAGCGTGTGATTGAGGCCGCGAAGACGGTGCTGCACAAGAGCTTTCAGAGCCACATCGAAGCGGTGAACTGTCACCACAACTATGTGCAGAAGGAACATCACTTCGGCGAAGATGTGTACGTCACCCGCAAGGGCGCGGTGAGCGCGAAGGCCGGGCAGCTGGGGATCATCCCCGGCAGCATGGGTGCGCGCAGCTACATCGTGCGCGGTAAGGGCAACCCGGAATCGTTCGAGAGCTGCTCGCACGGCGCTGGGCGTGCGATGAGCCGTGGCGAAGCCAAGCGCCGTTTCACGCTGGCCGACCACCGCGCGGCGACCGAAGGCGTCGAGTGCCGCAAGGACAAGGACGTGATCGACGAGACGCCCGCCGCCTACAAGGACATCGACGCGGTAATGGAGGCGCAGCAAGACCTGGTGGACGTGGTGCACACGCTCAAGCAGGTGGTGTGCGTGAAGGGATAGACTTTGCCGATCGCCGGGTGGGCCTGGCGCGGAATCATGTCGTTGTCGCGCGGAAAGCCGCCTGGACGGCTCGTACCAGCGACGGGTGCAGGGTGCCGAGCTTCGGTGTCTGCCCGCGCGGCGCGGCCGGCGGTACCGAGAACCACTCGGTGGTGTACGGCAGGTCGACGGCTTGTCTCAGGTCGAACTTTGTGTCGTAGCTGAGGCCTGCGGCCTCATAGGCGGCGGGGTTGCGATCACGCAGGATGGAGAACTCCCCGCGGTGCAGGGCGGTGGTGCGCTGGCTGGTGCCGTAGGCGACGCGCACCGCGAACTGCGGCGCGTCGTCGTCGAAGACGGCCAGGATCAGTGCCGGTCGGGGTTTCGGGCGAGGGTTGATGTCGTCTGGAAAGTGGCACCACACGATCTCACCGGCGGTGGGCTCGGCCCACCACTGCGACGTCATGCGGGCTCCACCTCGAACAAGCTGGAGCGTACCGACTTCTTCTTGCCTTGCGGAGCGCGTTTTTTGATCTGCCGCACTTGAGCTGCCGTCAGCGGGCCGTCGTCGGCCTCGTACTGAGGCAGCAGCTTGACCGCCATGTCGTGTAGTGCCAGATGAATGGCTTGGGTCTCGTCGACGCCCAGGCGTTCTGCGAGACGCTTGGCGGTGTCGCGGGTGACGCCGGTCGTGCTGTCAGCCGGGCGGTAGCGGAAGGCGATCTGATCGACGGTGCTGCGAGTGGGCATAACATGATTTCCTGAAAATGGATATCTTGAAGATATCTAATGACGTTGCATCTGTCAAGGCTCGCGCGTCCCCATGACGCGCTCGTCGCGGGCTGCGTTCGTGTCGATGTCACCGACTTGGCGGGCGTGTCCCCGCTGCGCGGGGCCGGGCTGTTGCGCTGCGCGTCGAGCCGCTGTCAAAGGCCCAGCGTCTCGCCCCTTCGGGCGGCCATCCCTCACGCGGGCTCGCCGCCACCTTCCGCGCTTGATGGCGCGCAGGGTGGCGCCGGACTGCGGCGCGGGGCGCCTGGCCGGTGCGCTCGCCAATGCAGCGATCAAGGCTGCGCCTTCATCGCATTGCTGAACAGCCAGGTCAGGCCGGCTGCGCCGGCGGTCATACGACAGCGGCCCGTTCCCGTGCCCGGGGATCGCAGGCCCGGTTTCCTTCACGGGTACGTGAACGAGGCCCGCTTGACGAACTGACCCGATGCTCGCGTGCTGCGCGCCACTTCGCTGCGCTGCGTTCTGCTCCGCAAGCTGCGCCCGTGCCAGATCGTCACCCCGGTCACCCGCCATGCCCGATGCCGGGCCGCTGGATGCGATGAAGTGATCGGTCCGGCTCGACCGCCGCGCCAGTCGCTCACCTGCGGTTCACTTGGTGTCACGTCGGCCGCAGAGGCGCCGGGCCTCAAAGGCTGGGCGGTCGTCTTCGCTGCAACCGCCGCGCCAGGCAAGCTGGCATATCGGCCGCGACGCTTCGTCTCCCGAATGCGGGGCAGCGCGTGCGCCAGTCGTCCCACCGCGCTCCCCCCAGCTGCGCCCCCGTCGACTCACGAGGGGGACTTGTGGGGGGATCTTCAAGCGGTGGGCCGGGAAACTGGCTCACTGCTTCGGCTGCTGAAGAACCCCACCCATCCCCCACCCCTTCCCGTGAGGGAAGGGGCCGTGCCCACCCCCCGCCCGCCCGTGGGCGGGAGCGAGGAAGTCCGAGCAGAAGGATCAGTTTTCAGCAGCCCAAGACGGGATGCGGCTGGTCCTTCCGATGAGGAGTTTCATCATGGCTTTCGTTCGAGTCGAGCAACGCAATGCACACCTGGCCGGCGCCGTCCGGCTCAATTCCGTCGAGGGCCGCGACGGCCCGATCAGCAAGGCCACGCTGACCGCGATCAGCAACACCCGGCGCGGGTCGGGTGACAACCGCGGCGAGGAGGCGACCGCGATCCAGTGGACGCTGTGGGGCAAGCAGGCCGAGAACGCGGCGCAGTACCTGGGCAAGGGCAGCCACATCAACGTGGTCGGCCGGGTGCAGAACAACAACTACGACAAGGACGGCGAGACCGTCTACACGATGGCCTTCACGGCCGAGGAAATCGACTACCTCGACACCAAGGCCGAAGGCGAAGCGCTGCGCGCCAAGCAAGGCCCGGCACCTGAGGAAGGCGACAGCGCACCGGAGGCGAAGCCCGCCGCCCGCGCCGGTGCAGCGAAGCCGGCCCGCAGCCGCAAGGCCGCCGCCAAGGCGCCCGCCGCCGAAGAAACCGACGACATCCCGTTCTGAACGAGCCGGGCGGGACGCCTCGCGTTCCGCCCCCTCACACCCCATTGATTGAAGGAACCGACATGTACTCAACACCCACACTCGCCACGCGCTTTGCCCGCAATACCCGCGTGCTGCGCGCCGACGCGCCGCTGTCCGAAGACCAGATGCGCAGCGCGGCGCCATCCGTGTTCGCCGAGGGCAAGCACGCCAGCCGTTCCGAGCGCTACACCTACATCCCGACCATCGACGTGCTGCGCGGCCTGCGCAAGGAGGGTTTCGAGCCCTTCATGGTCGCGCAAGGACAGAGCCGCGTCGAAGGCAAGGCCGAGTTCACCAAGCACATGATCCGCATGCGGCATGCCGGGCGCGTCAGCACCAAGCCCGAAGCGAACGAGATCATCCTGATCAACAGCCACGACGGCGCCAGTTGCTATCAATTGATTTCGGGCGTGCTGCGCTACGTCTGTTGTAACGGCCTCGTCGTCGGCGACATCACGAACGACATTCGCATCGCCCACAAGGGACGTATCGAGGACGAAGTGATCGAAGGCGCGTTCCCCGTTCTCGAAGACTTCGAGGCAGTCGATGCGTCGATCGACGGCATGAAGGCGCTGACGCTGCAGCCCGAGGAAGAACACGCCTTCGCGACCGCCGCGCTGGCGCTGCGATTCGGCGAGCGCACCGAGGACCAACCCCCCGCGCCGGTGACGGCCGAGCAGTTGGTCGAGGCGCGCCGGCCCGAAGACCTGGGGCACAGCCTGTGGACCACGTTCCAGCGCGTGCAGGAGAACACGCTGCGCGGTGGCCAGCCGGGGCGCAGCGTGCAGGGCCGGCGCATCCACACCCGCGCCGTCGGCAGCATCGACCGCGGCGTGAGCCTGAACCGCGCGTTGTGGGTCCTGGCCGAGGAGATGCGACGGATCAGGGCCACCGCATGAAGCCCTGACCTCGGGGCGATGACTTCGAGGGCGAAGTCATCGCCCGGTGGGCGCGCTGCCGGCCTGACCATCGAGCGGCAGCGCTCGCGACGGGTTGGCCCGGGGCTGTTGCAAGGAGCTGCACCATGAACCCACACGAAGAGATCGAAGCTGCGCTCGACGAGTACCAGATGCGATCCCGCGTGGCCAGCGCAACGGGTGCCCAGGCTTTCGCGCGCCTGCTTCGCCTGGCCGAGGAACGCAATTCGGGGCAGATCACGCGCGTGGTCCGCTTCCTTGCGGCCACCTACAACGGGCAAGCGTTCCCGCTCGACTTGTTCGAGCTGCGCGCCGTCGATGTCGCAATCAGCGACGACATGCTGCAGTGCCTGGATGCGCTGCGGTGGGGCCTCGCCGACCTGTACACGCTGGTCCCGGACGGGGACGCGCGTGTTCGATCCGTGATTGACCGCTGGGGCCTGCGCTGGCCGAGCGACGCGTGAGAGACGTGCGGCACTGACTCAAGCCCTGTGATCGCGCGCGGGCCGGCTGTCGGCGTCAGTCGTCCCAGTTTGCAGACAGCGCCCCCTCGTGGTCCTGTCCTCCGTAGAACACGCCGATGACGGACACCGTCTGCGCACCCTCGTCCACGGCGTAGGCGATCACGGTGCGCCCCTTGTGGTGGGTGAGCCGAAGGCCGGGGCGAATGTCTTCACGTGCCACACCACGGAGGGGGAACAGCGCCAGACCCTCGCAGGTCGCGACGACGGCGTTCGTGTAGCGCTCAGCGATCGTCGGCGACGAACGCTCGGCGATGTAGAGGAACAGTCCTTCGAGTTGGTCGCTGGCCTCGGGGGCGAAGACGACGCGGTACGACATCAGAGCTTGGCCGATGCCTTCTTGTGCAAGGTCGCCAGCCGCGCCTTGACGGCTGCGACGCCCTGCGCACGCGACGGGTCGGCCTTGAGCGCGTCGTAGGCTGCGGCCACGTCCCTGCGCAGCCAGTCTTCGACGGCCCGGTCGCGCGCCAGCAAGACGCGCAGCCCGTCGCGGATCACTTCGCTTTCCGTGGCGTACTCGCCGGCCGCGACCTTCGCCCTCACGGCCTCGGCCATCTCGTTGGGCAGGGTGATGCTGAACTGTTGTGTCGAGCGCATATCGATCCTTGCGGCTTCGGTAGGATTTAATCCTACACCAGCCCGCCCGGGATGTTGTGTCGGAGCAGCCTTCGCTGCCTGACGAGCATGCTCTCAGCGTGCCCACAGCCAGGCCGCCAGCATCCATGTGCCGGCAGACGCCACCGCCGCGGTCGCAGCATGCGTCAGCCAGTGTTCCCAGGGGCGGTCCATACGCTCCACCCACTGCCGCAGCGGCGCGGCGAGCCGCTGCAGGGCCGGGTCGATCTCCGCCTTGAAGAGCGCTTGCGCTGCTTCGCTCATCGCCCGGGTCTGCGCTTCCACCGACCGCCTGGCCGCTTCGTCGGTGCGAGCCAGGATGTGCTTCACAGCCTGCACCTTGGCTTTCTCCGTGAGGGCAGCGACGTGAGCCTCGAAGCCGGCCAGTTGGTCAGCGAGCTGGGCACGAGCCTCGATCAGCGCCTGGCTCGATTCGAGCATGGCAGGCTGCAGTGCCTCGGCGCGATCGAGCAACCTCGCCAGATCGCCAATGGCCTCGGCGATCAACACCTCGCGGACAGTGCCCGGATGACTCACGACACCGCCCGATCCCGTGTCGGGCTCGTCTTGGCCGCGGTCGCACCCGTACCCATACCCGCGCCCAGGCGCAGCGCCGCGAAGCACGCGTCGAGTTCGGGCACCACACCGCTGGCCAGCCGCCGGGTGGCCAGGCGCTGTGCCATGGCCAGCCGCTCGGTGCTGTCCGTGGCAGCAGCGATGAGCGACTTGTAGTCGGCCGGGTCTGCAGCAAGCGCTGACAGGTCGCCACCCGAGCCGTTGACCCGGCCATAGATCTCGTTGGTTCCCAGTCGACAGTCCAGCGACACGCGAGCCACAGGCGACACCCGCAGGAACGCCAGCACGGCGTCGAACACGCGCTCGAGGTCGGTGCCGTCCTCGACCATGTTGAAGACCAGCCTCACCTTGTCGGCCGGAATACCGAGGCGGGACAACTCCGCCAGGGTCGCCACGGTGTCCTGTTGCTGCTTGCCCGCCGGGACCGTGGGGACGATGAAGTAGTCGAGGTCTTCGTGGCTGCCGCGGTAGCGGTGCATCAGGGCGAGCAGTTCTTCGACGTTGCTCGCGCCGATGTCGACGACCACGTCATCGATCACCTGCAGGTACTCCTGCAACTCGGCGAACTGGCGGCCACGGATGACATGGCCCTGCGCATCGCCTGCGTTGATGCTCTCGATGGAAACGACCTTGGCACCTGGCATCCGCGGTGCCAGCAGATGCCGTGCGATCGTGGTCTTGCCGACATTGCCTGAGAAGCTAATCACTGCGACTTTCATCTCTGTTCCTTTCTTGCATGAGTGGATTGCTGCTGCGGCCTTTCATGAACGCCTCGGCGATCTCTTTGCCGCTGCGAGAGTCGCCGATGAAGGATGCGGGTGCGGTCACGGCGTCATCAGCCCCCGACGGAGCCAAGGGCACCGAAGGCAGCGCCGCGAGCCGTTGCGGCGCACTCTGGGCAGCAGCACGCCTTCTCGCCGCCTCGCGCTTGACGGTGGTCCGGCTCACCTTGACCCCTGCCTCCAGCAGCGCAACTCGGATGGCCTCGAAGCTGTAGCCGGCCGCCCGCAGACGGTGGATGTCGGCGGCAAACGCCAGTGCCTTGCGGCTGGCCCGGCCTGGCGGAAGCTTGGGGTTGAGGTCCATGCGAAGGGATCGCTTCGGCGATGTATCGAGTCTCGGCCTGACCTGTGTGTGTTCGCCCGATGATTTGGGGCCGAATGTCATCGGTGGGACGGCTTGGGACGCGAGCAGACAGACAGTGGTCCGCATCCAGGCCGTATGCGGGTCGCTTTTGGTCCGGCTCTGAGTCGCTCTCGGTCCGGTTGTGGATCACGTGGGCCGGCTGCGGTCCGGTCGTGGTCCGCTTTCGATACGGCTGTGGTCCGGGTGGGCCGCATGCAGTCCATTTTCGGTCCGGATGCGGACCGCATACGAGCCGGTGACCGTCCCGGCGTTGGCTCGGTTCGATGATTCGCGGCCCGAAATCATCGGCCTTGAAGCCTCGACACGAGCCAATACTGAATGCGTAGGTGAGTGCAGAGATAGGCGCAGTGGCGCCGCTGTCGGACACGCTCACGCATGTCAGGAGGCTCGGGTATGACACCCTCGTCAAGAGATCGAATCAGCGTCGACTTGCGCGGCTTGAAAGCCCCGCTGTTCGAGCGGGCACGCGCCCGAGGCGTCTCGCCTTCGGGGTTGGTCCGCGACGCATTGGTCGAGGCCCTGAGCCAGACCGAACCGTCAGGCCTTGATCGCGTTGCAGCAGACGCCCCGTTGCCGACGGGGGACCGCGTGCGGCTGTCGTTGCGCATGAGCCGCGGCGAGGCCAGGGCCACTCTTGCGGCGGCCCGCCAAGCCGGGCTTGCTCCCGGCGCCTACGTTGCCGGCCTGGTGGCCGGCGTACCCGCGTTGGTCGGTGGCGCCAGCCGCGCCGAGCGCGTCGCGGCGCTGATTGCGTCCAGCGCCGAGCTGTCGACCCTCAGTCGCGACATCCATCACCTGACATCGCTGCTGCGTCAAGGCAATGTGCGCGCCGCGCAGGAGTACCGCGAGAGGCTCGACACGTTGGCCGGCGACGTGCGCAGCCACCTGTCGCTGGCCTCCGGCGTCTTGGCTGACCTACGGCCGCGCAGCGACCGTCCCGACGCATCGAAGCACCCCACCACGTGACCGACTGGAGAACCGCATGCCTCAAGCACCGAACATCGACGGCGTCCTGATCCAATGGGGCGACAGGCTTTTCTACCCCGGGAACCGTATCGTCAAGACGAGGCCGCAACCAAAGCTGGGCGCCAGCGCAGCACGGCAGCGGGCCGCAGCGATCCGCGAGCGCATCGAGGCGACGGTGGTGCGGCGTGCGCCCCAGGTGATGGTCAAGGTGACCGGTGGCGGTCGCGGCATGAGGGCCATCGCCGCCCACTTCCGCTACATCAGCAAGAACGGCCGGCTCGACATCGAGGACGAGCGCGGCGAGACGATGCGCGGCAAGGACACGCTGCCCGAGCTGGCCGACGACTGGCGTTTCGGCGGCACCTTGATCGAAGATGTCGGCGACCGGCGCGAGGCGTTCAACATCATGCTGTCGATGCCGCGAGGCACGGACCCGGCGAGCGTGCAATGGGCGGCGCGGGAATTCGCGCAAATTGAGTTGGCCGACCACAAGTACGTGATGGTCCTGCACGACCACCAGGCCAACCCGCACGTGCACATCAGCGTGCGCGCTGAGTCGAAGCATGGTCGGCGCCTGAACCCGCGCAAGACCGACCTGCACCGCTGGCGCGAGACCTTCGCTGCGAAGCTCCGCGAGCGCGGGATCGAGGCCGAGGCGACGCGGCAGGCGACGCGGGGTGTCGGGCGGCACTATCCAGAGCTGTGGCAGGTCAAGGCGCGTGAGGACGGCCGACTGCTGAAGACTCCCCCAACCGCGAAGCGCGGCGCTGCGGGCCAGGCCAGCCGCGATGTGGCGCGGAAGACCTGGCGAGACCTTGCGGCCGTTCTTGCCACCACCGGCAGCGACGCGGACCGCCAACTTGCGCGCTCGATCGAGGCCTTTGCTTCCGGCGTGACCCTGCAGCCTGCGCCCGCGCCAGAGCGAGGCCTGGGGCCGCAGCCGACGCCATCGGTTGGGGATCGATCGCGGTAGCGCATCGTACTGGATGGGCATCCAGTATTGCACCAAAGTCCGGTTCTCGCCAAGTCATCCGGCTCGCCGGTCGTGAATTTGGCCTCGTTGCGGACACATCGAGCGTGGGCGCGGCGCTCGCGGTGGGCCTCTCGTGCGTATTCCGATCAATTCCGCCACCCCTTCCAGTTGAAACCCGCCGCTGTTTCCGATTCAAAACCACCCACCCTTTCCGATCCGATCCCGCCACCTTGTTGGCATGTCAGTCTTCGAGCACCACCAGAGCAGAGTTGTCCACGGCGGCGGGTGGGCGTCGCTTGCGACGAACGCACGACCGTCGCGGTGGGCAACTCGTATTCAATGCACAGGATGTTCTTGCCGGCCTTCGCCGGCAATGTTTTCATTGAATCCGGCGTGATCAATGTCAGTCAGCAAGTTGCCGCTGAGCAGGCCGTCGCGTGGCGGTTCCCTTAGGCTGGACCCGGCCATAACCGGTCGCACGCCAGTGGCAGGTCCAGAGTGGTCTGCTGGTCCGAACTGAACCTCGCAAAGTGCTCAGCCCCAACGATCGGCCGTGCCTGACCTGCTGTAGGGCGTACCGGACCGGGTTGACCCTCGCACGGCCGCTGCGCTGTCAATCGCAACCTGGACCGGCGGCAACGGCGCACAGGACGACGACGGTCCAAAGTATTCTTTGGGGGACTCGCGTCCCGCTTGCTGCAGGTATGGTTCGCCAGCGGGAACCAGACCGGGCCGCCGCACACAGCGCGGCCGTGCAGCCCGGCGTGGGCCTAAGATGGATCGATGCCCAAGGACCGCCCCGCCACACTCGGCAAGTTCCGCCCGCCGCGACTGGGCCGGGTCTTCGAGCGCGAACGGCTCTTCGCTGAACTCGATGCACGCAGTTCCGCCTGCGGCATCTGGATTGCCGGGCCGCCGGGGATCGGCAAGACCACCCTGGCCGCGACCTTCCTTCAAGCGCGCGCCACGCCGTGCTTGTGGCTTCAGGTCGACGCGGGGGACGCGGATCCGGCGACCTTCGTGCACTCCGTGCTCGCCGCCGCCGCGCTGTGCTTGCCGCGCCGCGCGCCGCGCCTGGCGCCACCCACCGCAGACGACTTGCGCGACGTGCCGGCCTTCATCCGACGCACCTTCCGCCACCTCGCGGCGATCTTGGAGCAGCCGTGGACGCTCGTGCTCGACAACGTGCAGGAACTCGGGTCTGCGTCAATCGTCCACGCCGGCATGGCGGCGGCTCTCGCAGAATTGCCCGATCGCGCGCGGATCGTCTTCCTGAGTCGCGAGCCGCCGCCGGATGCGTATGCGCGCGTTCTGGCCGGCCAGCACCTCGCGCTGATCGACGAGCGCCAGCTGCGCTTCGACGACGCCGACACGCAGCGTCTGGTCGACCTGCACGGTCGGGACTGGCCGGCAGCGCGCTTGCAGCAGGTCACCGACGGCTGGGCCGCGGCGATGATCCTGCTGCTGGCCACGCGCGCGGAACTCGGCCCCGAGGAAGCGATCCACGATGCGGCGGCGCGAGCCCGGCTGTTCGCGTTCTTCGCCGGCGAAGTGCTGGCTGGCATGAGCCCCGGCGATGCGGCGATGCTGATGCGCATCGCCTTCCTGCCGAGCGCGAGCGCGCCGATGGCGGTGGCGATCAGCGGGGACGCGCGCGCCGGCGAAGTGCTGGCCGGGCTCGCGCGGCGCAGCCTGTTCACCGAGTGCCGCGCGGGCACGCCGCCGGTCTACACCTTGCATGCGCTCTTCAGCGAATTCCTGCGCTCGCGCGCCGTACAGGAACTGCCCGCAGAGCAGTTGCACGCGCTGCGCGTCCACGCTGCACGCCTGCTCGCCGAGCATGGTCAGGCCGACGCGGCCATCGCCCAGCTGATCCAGATCCTGGCGTGGGACGAGGCGCTCGACCTGATCGCTCGGCATGCCGGACGCTTCGCCGCGCAAGGGCGGACCGCGATGGTGCGCGACTGGATCCTGGCGATTCCCGAGGGCCGGCGTGACCAAGCGTCCGCCTGGTACTGGGTCGGCTTTTGCGAGCTGGCTGCCGATCCGGCACAGGCGCTGCGCTACCTCGAACGCGCCCACCGGGACTACGAGTTGCGACACGACGCGCTCGGTTCGTTCTGCACCGCCGCCGCAGCCGCGGACGCGATCGTCTCGATCGGCGCGAACCTGCACGCTCTCGATGCCTGGATGCCGGTGCTGAAGGCCCATGCCGAGGCTTACCTGACGCAGCGCGATGCGCTCATCGACCTGCGTGTCCTGCCCGGCCTGCTGGCGGCCTTCGTGCACCGCGAGACGGGGCATCCGCTGACCGCGACGCTGGCGGACTACGCCGAGCGCCTGCTCGACCAGCCGCTCGGCCCGGGTCAGCGCATCCTGCTCGGCACGTTGGCGTACTACCTGCTCTGGACCGGCCAGACGGCGCGACTGGAACGCATGATGATCAAGATCGACCGCATGTGCGCCGGCTCCGATGCGGCGCCAGGCACGCTGCTGCGCTGGTACGGCGTGTCGGTGCTGATCCGCGCGCTGCTGGGTCGAATCGACGAAGCGCTGCAACACGCGCAGCGGGCGCTGACGTTGGCGCGCGCAGGGCCGACACCGATGCGCGCGAAGGCGCACCTGATGGTGGCGCTCGCGGCGATCGCCTACCGCGATGCCGCGACGGCGCGGGCCCACCTGCTCGAGGCGGCGAGTCTGTTCGACGCCGCCAACGCGATCGACGCGACCACCTACGAATTCCAGCTCGGCGTCCTGGGGATGCTCGAAGGTGAATGGACGCGCGCCGACACCTTGATGCGCGCCGCGGTGACGAGCGGCCAGGCCAGCGGCTGGCCGCTGCGGGAGCACATCGCGCTGCTCGGTCACACGCTGGCCGCGACCCAGGTCGGCGACATCGACGGCGCCGAGGCGGCGCTGCAGTGTGTGCTGGCCCATCCCTTCCATGCCGTCTGCCGCTGGCATCACTGGCTCGCCGGCCTGATCGAAGCGCAGCTCGCCGAGCGGCGCGGGGACCGGCCGCGAGCGCTGCGCGCGTTGCGAAGCGCGTTGGCGGTCGGGCGCGAGTGCGGCTTCGATTTCGGGCCGATGCCGTTCTGCTGCGACGACATGATGCCGCGCCTGGCCGCACTGGCGCTGGAGCACGACATCGACGCGGCGTTCGCGCTGCACCTCATCCGCCGCCACGCGCTGCCGGCGCCGCCGGACGCCGACGAAGGCTGGCCGTGGGCCGTGCGCGTGCGCACCCTCGGCGGCTTCGGCCTGCAGCGCGAAGGCAACCAGGCAGCCTCCCGCAAGGAGAGCCGCAAGCCGCTGGACCTGCTCAAGCTGCTGATCGCACTCGGCGGCGGGCCGGTGCAGGTCGATCGCCTGTGCGCCGCGCTGTGGCCCGACGCGCAGGGCGACGCCGCCCGCAACTCCTTCGACAACACACTGCACCGCCTGCGCAAGCTGCTCGGCGCCGACCCCCACCTGCTGCTCCAGGCGGGCAGGTTGAGCCTGGACGCTGCGACCTGCTGGACCGACGTGGCGGCGCTGGAGCGCTGCCTGGTCGACCTGGGCGCGCCTGGGCACGACCTCGCCGCGACGCGGGCGCGGGCCGAGCGCGCGCTGGCGCTGTACGGCGGCCCGTTTCTGGCGGGCGAGGACGACTTGCCCGACGTGGTGGCCGCGCGAACGCGCCTGGAAGCCCGGTTCAGGCGACAGCTGACCCGGGCCGGCCACCAGCTCGAAGCGGCTGGCCAGCACGCCGAGGCCGCGCGCTTGTACGAGCGGGTGATCGAGCAGCAGCCGCTCGCCGAGGACGTCTGGCGCCACCTGATCGCCTGTCTGTTGCGGCTGGGCCAGCGCGCCGAGGCGTTTGATGCCTACCGGCGCTGCCGGCAGCAGTTGTCGGTGCTGTTGAACCTGCGCCCGGCGCCGGAAACCGAGGCACTGATCGATCCGATTCGCGATCTCTAAGCGATCTCTACGACCGGCCTGACTAGTCTTGCGGTCAACGGGCGCCACCTGCTGCGCCTGCTGGATCCGAGGAGATCGTCATGCCGACGCTGCTGCCCACACGACGCGCCTTCATCGCGCAAGGATGCGCGACCCTTGCCGCGACGAGCGTGGCGTTGAACCTGGGTGTCTGTGCGGACGCCATGGCGCAGCCGTCCGCCGACTCGTTGCGCCTGCTGTGCGTCGGCCCGCCCGGCAGCATCCCGGACATCATCGTGCGACGTGTCGCCGATCAGCTGGCGGCCGGGCACGCGCGCCAGGTGCTGGTGGACAACCGGCCCGGCGCCGCCGGACAACTCGCCGTCGCGGCGCTGAAGGCCGGTGCCGCCGACGGCACGACGATGCTGCTGGCACAAGGCGCGATCGCCACGGTCAATCCCTACCTCTACCCTAGGCTCGCCTACGACCCCGCCGTCGACCTTGCGCCCGTTTCGCTCGCCGGCGAGATGACTCTGGCGCTTGCCGTGGGGCCGGCGGTGCCGGACAGCGTCGTTGACGTGCGCAGCCTGGTCGCGTGGATGCAGCGCATGCCCAAGCAGGCGAATGTCGGCTCGCCCGGCAGCGGAACCCTGCCGCACCTGCTCGAGGCGATGCTGTTCCACGCCGCCGGCGCGCCCTGGCAGCACGTGCCTTATTCCGGCGGACCGCCGGCGCTCGTCGACCTGCTCGGTGGGCAGATCGCCGCGCTCGTGCTGCCCGAAGGCCTGTTCCGCCAGCACAGGGCGGCACGCCGCCTGCGCGTACTGGCCACGTCCGGCGCGCAGCGCACGACGATGATGCCGGACGTGCCCACACTCGTGGAGCAGGGCCATGCGAACCTGGTCGTGCGCGAGTGGTTCGGCTTCTTCATGCCCGGCCGCGCGACGCCCGCGGCGGTCGAAGCGGGGTCCGGCGCGCTGCGCCAGGCGCTCGGCCAGCCGGATCTGGTCGCCGCGTTCGCCGAGTCGGGCATGGTCGCCGTGTCCAGCACGCCGGCGGCGCTCGCGGCGCGCATCGGTGTCGAGCAGCGCTACTGGGAACCGATCATCCGCACGCTCGGCGTGCGCGCCGAATGATGACGACCCTGACCGACGACGCCGACGCCGCCCTCGCCGCCTCCCCTCATCCCTGGGACGCCGCCGCACAAGCCTGGGACAGCCACAGTCCGATGCTCGGCGAGTGGCTGCATGACGTGACACAGGCGCTGCTCGACGCCACCGGCATCGGCCCGGGCTCGCGCGTGCTCGACATCGCCGCAGGGGCCGGCGACCAGACGCTAGACATCGCACGCCGCGTCGGCCCGACGGGCCACGTGCTGGCGACCGACATTTCGCCCCGCATCCTCGCGCTGGCCCGCGAGAAGCTGCGCCGCGCCGGCCTCGATGGCGTGTCGACCCGGATCGCGGATGCCGAGGCCCTCGGTCTCGCCGATGCGGGTTTCGACGCCGTGGTGTGCCGCATGGGCCTGATGCTCTGCCGAAAGCCGAGCGCTGCGCTCGCCGGAGCATGGTCGGCATTGCAACGGGGCGGCCGCTTCGGAGCTGTCGTGTTCTCGGCGCCGGCCGGCAACCCGTATGTTGCCATCATGGTCTCGACCGCGATGCGACACGCCGGCCTCGCGCCGGCCTCGTCGTTCGCGCCGGGCACGCTGCTCAGTCTCGGCCAGCCCGGCCTGATGGCCGAACTGCTGAGCGCCGCCGGTTTCACGGACATCCACGTTCGTGCGGTCCAGGCGCCGATGCAGTTGCCGAGCCGCGAGCACTACATCGACTTCGTGCGCAGCGCCGGCTTGGCGATCATGGCGCTGCTGGCGCCGCTGCCCGCCGCCGCGCAGCGCGACGCCTGGCAGGACATCACCCACCAGCTCGGCCGCTTCACCGTCTCTGCGGGATGGCAAGGACCGCACGAACTGCTGCTGTGCATCGCGACCCGCCCCGACCGAGGCAGCTCGTGATGAGAACGTCTTCCACTCAACCCGAGGAGAGCTTCATGTCCGGCCTGTCGAGAATCGCCGCCAGCGTCGCCTGCGTGATCCTGACGGCAGGCATTTCCGCCGCGCACGCGGCTTCGATCCGTACCATCACCGACGTCTGGGGCGGCAGCGGCAACGGCAGCATCGCACAAGGCTGCACGACCTACGGGTCGATCCCCGACCTGGGCAACTTCTTCAACGAGGGCGGCTTTCGAGTGCTGGGCGGCAACACCACTTGTGGCTACGTCGGCGTGACCTCCGACCAGACGCTGTCGAGCGGATCGCTGCTGTCCCTTCAGACGCTTGCCCCGACCCCGCTCGACAATGCCGGCAGCACCTACCAGGGTTCCGCTGGCGCGCGGGCTTCCTTCGGCTCGCTCGGTGTGTCGGTGCAGGGCAAGCTGGTCGGGGAGTCGAACAGCCTCAGCGCCGTCGATGCCACCGGCGCCGCCTTCTTCGAAGACACGCTGTCCGCGACCAGCCCCTTCGTCGCACCGAGCGCACCCGGTTTCGTGCGCTACGTGTTCAGCCTCGACGGCAGCCTGTCGACGCTCGGCTCCGCCACCGGCGCGGCCCGCGTGTACCTGAACCTGCGCCAGGTGACCGGGCCGGTCATCGGGCTTGGCCGCCTGACGGTGCAGGGAAGCCAAGCGGCGCAGTTCTACGCGATCGACAGCAGCAGCGCCACCTGGGCGCTCGGCAGCGGCGTGGCGTCGGGCGCGGGCCTCTTCGGCAGCACGATGCACTCGCCCTTCTTCGGCGATGTCGACCTGCCCATGGTGTGGGGGTCGCCGTGGGAGGTGCAGGTCGGGCTGATGGCGATCAGCACGCGTTCCGAGGAAGCAAGTTTCATGTCCACGGCCAAGCTCGTCGACATCGAGCTGTTCGACTCGGCTCACCGGCGCATCACCGATTTCTCGCTCACCGCGGCGTCGGGCACCGACTACTTCGCCGCAGCACCCGTGCCCGAGCCGCAGACCTGGCTGCTGATGGGGCTTGGCCTGCTGCTCGGTTCGTTGCGCTTGCGCAAACAGCGGTCATGAAGTTGAACCCGTCCGAGGGGCGCCTCATGTCCATTCCCGCCTCCGCGCAGCTTCGGCAGCTGATCACCGGCCACTTCCTGCCGCGCTGCCTTCATGTGGTGGCCGAGCTCGGCGTTGCCGACCATCTCGGTGATGCGCCGATGACGGCCCAGGCACTGGCGGGCGCCGCCGGTGCCGATGCGTCGGCGCTCGAGCGCATGCTGCGGCTGCTCGCTGTGGCGGGCATCTTCGAAGCACGCGGCGCGGCGTGGACGCACACCGAGCTATCGCGAACACTGCGCAGCGACCATCCGCAATCGATGCGCGCCTTCGCGCGAATGATCGGCAGCCGCGTGTACTGGGCCGCGGCGGGCGAGCTCGCGCATTCCGCCACCACCGGCCGCGCGGCGATCGAGAAGATCGTGCCCGAGGGCCTGTGGGCCCACTTCCGCGAGCACCCCGATGAGGCGCGCGTCTTCGACGCCGCGATGACGGCGAAGGCGGGTGCGGACATCGCCGCGCTGATCCCCGTTTTCGACTTCACGCGCTACGGCGTGATCGCCGACATCGGTGGCGGGCGCGGCCACGTGCTGGAGGCTGCCCTCGCCGCGGCGCCGCAGGCCAGAGGCATCGTCTTCGACCTGCCGCAGGTCGTTGCGGCCGTTGTGCCGTCAACGCGCATCGAACCGCACGGCGGCGACTTCTTCCGCGACCCGCTGCCCGAAGCCGACGCCTACATCCTGTGCAGCGTGCTGCACGATTGGCCGGACGAAGAAGCTGTGGCGATCCTGCGCGCCGTGCGTCGAGCAGCGAGCGAGCGCACGGAGCTGCTGGTGCTGGAGCAGATCCTGCCCGAGGGCGCGCAGCCACACCCCGCGAAGCTGCTGGACATCATCATGCTGTGCGTGACGGGCGGGCGCGAGCGCACGCAGGGCGAGTATGCGTCGCTGCTCGCCGCCGGCGGGTTCTGGCTGGATCGTGTCGTGCCCACGCCGAGCCCTCTGTCGGTGATCGTCGGCAAACTGGCCTAGGCCACTGAAGCAGATGGATGACTCTCGAAACGGCAGGCATGTCGGCCGCGTCGTGGGACTGTGGCGTTACCCGGTCAAGTCGATGGCAGCCGAGGCGCTGACTGTAGTCGACGTGTCCTGGCATGGCCTTGCTGGAGATCGCCGCTGGGCCTTCATCCGAAACGGCGTGGCGCACGGCGGGTTCCCTTGGCTCACGCTGCGCGAGCGCGACGACATGAGTCACTACCGCCCGTCGTTCGTAGAGCCGGCTCGACCCGACAAGTCGCCGACGGTCATACGAACTCCGTCGGGTGTCGTCTTCGACATCGCGGACCCGGCGCTCGCAACAGAGCTCTACCCGGGTGGAGTGCGAGCAATCAAGCAGGACCGCGGCATCTTCGACACATTCCCGCTGTCCCTCATCACTACTCAGACGATTGCCCGGCTCGGTGACACAGTCGGGGCTCAGCTCGACGTCCAGCGATTTCGACCGAACATCCTGGTGGATGCAGCCGATGAGGCGGCATTCCCCGAGGACGCTTGGGTGGGCTGCGTGCTGCGCATCGGTGGCGTGCGCATGCGCGTCGACAAACGCGACGGGCGCTGCGTCGTCATCACGATCGATCCCGTGACGACGCAGCGCAACCCTGCGATCTTGCGTGCGGTAGCCGGCGATCGTCAAGGATGTCTCGGCGTCTATGGCTCGACCGTGGAACCGGGCCGCGTCGCACTGAATGATCCCGTGCTGATGGCATGACGGTGGTCACGCGCATCCTCGATTGCCGACGGAGGTGCGCATTCGGCCCACGCCGCTCTACATGGCGGTGTCTTGTTCGACGAGTCTGCCCCGATCCAACCACCCTATGGCGCTTGCGCGGCGAACAAGCTTGGGACGGCGGAATCAGGATCAGTCTCGCCTACAAACTCAGCGGCGCGCGCGTTCACTTGACGTGCCGCCAGCAACACGGGCTGGGTCGGCTTCGGGCCAAGCAGCCCACCCGGTGTACATGGCTCGTTACCTGAGGGACCAAGAAGACGGTTAATCGGGAGTCGCCCCCCGGTCAGGGGGTCCTCCGTATGATCCACATCGTGGCGGCGGCAACATTACTTTACATTCGCACGCACTGGGTCGCGGCAATGAACCGCGCACCTCAACGAGTTGGGGGAATGTGTTGCAAGGGGATCAAATTGGCGCCGCCCAATGGCGGCCATTCGCCGCGTTTGTGCCCGTCGCGGCCGAGGCCAGGGCTCGCGACTGGACGTGGGTCATCGTGCTCTGCGCAGCGCAGGCACTGCTATGGAGTCTCGCGTTCGGGCTGACCTACAGGGCGCCCGAGATCGACAGCGCCGAGCAGTTCGTATGGTCGTTCTCGCTCGAAAACGGCTATTGGAAACACCCGCCGATGCCGTCGTGGATCATGCACGCGCTGATCCTGGTCTTCGGCACGTCGGTCGCCTTGCCTTTCATCGCGACGCAGGTGAGCACCGTTGTCGCACTGGCGCTCACGTGGCGTCTCGGCTGCGAGTTCATGTCGGCGCGACGCTCGCTCGTCGCCATGCTTCTGACGTCGCTCGTGACCTATCACAACATCGGCGCGGACTCCTTCAACCACAACTCGGCGTTGTTGCCTTTCCAGGCGGCCACGCTGCTGCTTTTCTATCGAGCCACGCGGCACGGCATGCCGCACCAGTGGGCGCTCGCGGGCCTGTTTGCAGGCCTGGCCATGCTCGTGAAATACGTGACGCTATGGCCGCTGCTGGGCATGCTCGTCTACTTCGCGCTCGATCGACACCTGCACACCAAACGCCAGCTCATCGGCCTTGCGATTGCGGTCGCGGTCTTCGTCTTGACGATGCTGCCGCACATGGTGTGGCTTCATACCAGCGACTTCCTGCCGTTTCGCTACGCACGTTCGGTGGCGCAGTCATTGCCCGGCCTGACGCAAACGGCCTGGGGCCTAGCGATCTTTCTTTTCATGCAGGCACTGCGGCTTGTTCCCTTCGTGTGCGGGGCATGGTTCGTCATGCGGGGTGGCCCCGGGGTGTGGCCTACCGGAGTTCCGTCGAGCCCAAACCCGGCGCGACGAGACCTGCTGTTTCTGTGGGTGGCCGCCGTCTCACCGCTGTTCTTCACGATCATCACCAGCCTGGCGACTGAAACTGAAATGCAGTCGCGTTGGGGAGCCAACGCGTTCTTGCTGAGCGGCTGGGTCGTGATGGCGTGCGTCCGCCAAAACGATTCGGAACGGACATTGCGCCGGGCGTTGCGCTTCGCAGCGGTCGCGCACCTGCTGCTGTGTCTGGGCATGACGCTCTCAAAGACAGTGTTTGCAGAGCACATGAGCGTGAGGACGCGCGCCAACTTTCCGGGTGCTACGCTCGCGCGCAACGCCAGCCTGACCTGGAAGGCACACAGCAACGCGCCGCTTCGCATCGTCGTGTCGGACATCTGGCTCGGCGGCAACATCATCGCCAACAGCGCGAATCGGGTGGCGGTGCTGATCGACGGACACTATGTCAAGTCGCCCTGGGTGCGCGAGAATGCGGTGCGAGACTGCGGCGCTTTGGTGCTCGACGACCAAACCGCAGATGCGGCCGGGCATGGCGAGACGAACTCTGCGCTGGACGCCATGATGAGCCGAGCCGATTTCAAAGGAATGTGGGAGCTCCCATGGGCCGGGCGCGATACCGGCGGGCGGCGCGGTTTCTCTGGCCAAGTCCGGTGGGGTGTGATCCTGCCGCGCAATGCTGGGGCATGCAACATGCGATAGAGAATCGCGAAGCCGTAGTCGGCCGCAGCAACATCGGTTGAACGCGATGGTTGCGTTTGGTAAGCGCAAGTCCTTGAGGATCGTGCACTCAGCGACGGAGCCGCCAAGTGACTCTGGGCGATGTCGCGTGTCTCGGCGCAATCACAGTCTTCACTTCGTGCCAGCGCAGTTCGCGGATCTGCTCGACCGGTCAGATCCTCGACCGGCTGCTTTGGCGAAATGAATCGAGGCCTGTGGCTCGGCAATGGGTCGGCATCGACCAGGCGCCAAGCGCGATTCGAAGGCGGTTACTTGCGGTAGCTGACTCCGAAATGAATGTCGTGGCAGCGACTGTTCATTTCCTTCAGTCCCGGCCATCCGCAGACGGTGGCGGACCGGCAGTTCTAGTGTCAGCTCCGAGCGGGGATCTACTGGCCGGCTTTGGCGTCTGCACGACCGCACAAGTTGCCGCGGTGAAGCGCGGAAGCGCGATCCGGCTCGACGCCTTCGCGCGCGAGAAACGCTATGTGATACGGGACTTTTCGAGGCGACTGCCGACTGGTCGGCAGGACTCGCGCTGCGACCGTGCCGACAGTCTGGAGCGCCATACGATCAGTCGTCCCAATTGCGTTCGCGAGATTGGTATTGGTCCCAATCATGGTGATGGTGCCTCCAGTGCCGGCGGCGCCACTCGGCATGCCGCCATGCCTGCTCTTCTTCGTAGGCAGCGCGCGCGTCGTACCCGCGCGACCACGGACGCTCGTACGTCTCCATGGGGGTGGCATACACCGGCTGCCGCACGTACACCGGGCGCGGCTGGACATAGACGGGGCGCGGCTGCACATACACCGGGCGCGGTTGCATGTAGACGGGCGCCGGCTCCACGTAGACCGGCGGACCTTGCACGTCGACCGAAAAGTAAACATCGCTTCGCGCGTGCGCGGCCGAGGCCGCACCGAGTGCGGCAACAGCGAGTGCGGCGACGGCGACGAATTTGCTGGAGAAGGAAGGATTCACGATGGCTCCTTGGGTTGACATGAATGGCATCCTGCGCCCCCGTCGATGAACGCAAGCTGAACCGATGCGAAAGCCGTTCAAGCCGCCGGCAAAACAATGTCGAGTCGCGCGCCACCCAGGTCGGAGCGAGAGAGGTTCAGCTCCCCCTCATGGCTGGCCACAAGGTCATTGACCACCGCCAGGCCGACCCCATGGCCCGGCACCTTCTCGTCCGCGCGCACATGCAGCTGCAAGATGGAGTGCGTGTCGCTGAAGCCCGGGCCGTCGTCTTCCACCCGGATGTTCAATCGGCCGGCGTCGTGCCATACGCCGACCGCCACCCGGTGCTGTGCCCACTTGGCCGCGTTGTCCATCACGTTGCCGAGCATCTCGAACGCATCGCCTTCGTCGATCCGCCAATTGAGATCGGACGGGCAGTCGAGTGTGAAGGCGAGGCCCTTGTCGGCATAGACCTTATCGAGCGAATCGCGAATTCGATTGAGGATCGGCGCCAAGGAAAGGTAGGGCACAAAGCGCGTCGAGCCGCTGGCGGCGGCCCGGCCGAGCTGATGCTGGACGATGTCGTCCATACGGGCCACCTGCTGGGTTACCACGGCCGGCAACTGCGCCGGCTCGTTGAGCGCGGTGCGCAACACGGCCAGCGGCGTCTTGAGGCTGTGGGCAAGGAAACTCAATGCCTCCTTGTAGCGGGTCTGCCGTACACGCTCCTGCTTGATCAGGGTGTTGAGGTTGTTCGTGAGCGTGGCGATTTCTAGCGGGTAGCTGCCCGCGATCTCCGCTTGCTCGCCATGTTCGATGCGCCGGATCTCATGCGATACCCGCCGCAGCGGGGCCAAGGCCCACTCCAGCAAGACCGTCTGAGACAGCAGCAGCAACAGCGCGGCGCCACCGAGCCAGGTCCACAAGGTGCGTCCGAAGGTGCTGATCTCATGGTCGAACTCCGCCTTGTCTTCGAGCACCGAGAGCACCAGCGGCGCGGCCAGCGCCCGCCCCGCCCAATTGACGCCGTACCCCACTGCCAGGTAGTCGTGGCCCGCCGCGCTCAGCGTTTCATGGCGCCACTGTCCGACACCCACACTGCGCAGAAATGGAGGGCTCAGGCCCACGGTCGACGCCGATTGCCATTCTTCACGCCGCGCGATGTTGACGATGTTCGCGTACAGTCCGGATGCCGGCAGCGACAAACGCGGCTCGGGGAACGCCACCGGCATGACCAGCGCGCCGCTCGCGTCGAGCTCGGCGCCGGCCAGCAGCAGATAGATCGTGCTCTGCAACTGGGCAAAACGCGCCGCACGCACGCTGTCTGCATGGGCACGTTGAACGGCCAGCCCCGCCCCCACGACGAAGGCCACTAGCACCACGGTGGCGCCGATGATCAGGCGAGCGCGAATGGAGTCGCGCAACCTCATCCGAGGGTGAACCTGTAACCCCGCCCGCGCAGCGTTTCAATGGGGACCAAGGTGCCGTCCGGGTCGAGCTTGCGTCGCAGCCGCCCGATCAGAACCTCCAGCACATTGCTGTCGCGGTCTTCGTCGTGCGGGTACAAGTAGTCCGACAGCTCTTGTTTGCTGACCACCCGTGCGCGTTCGCGCACCAGGAATTCGAGCACGCGGTACTCGTAGGCCGTCAGGTCCATCACTTCGCCGTGAAGCTTGACGACCTGGGCCGCGAAGTCGACGGCGATCGGCCCCAGCGTGAGCACATCAGACGTGGCATTCAGCGAGCGTCGCAGCAACGCCTTGACTCGCGCGGCCAGCTCGGGGTACTCGAAAGGCTTGACCAGGTAGTCGTCGGCGCCCGATTCGAGTCCCACCACCTTGTCCTGCCAGCTGCTGCGCGCCGTCAGGATCAGGATCGGAATCGTTCGCCCATCGGCGCGCAATCGCTGCACCACCGTCAGGCCGTTCAACTTGGGCAGCCCCAGGTCGACGATGGCGAGGTCGACCGGATACTCGCGCGCCTGGAACAGGCCGTCTTCGCCGTCCGCAGCCTGGTCGACGCGGTACCCGTCGACCTCGAGCTGGCGCGCCAGCCCGAGTCGCAGGGCTGCATCGTCCTCGATCAGCAACAGGCGCATGCCGGACCAGCGTGCGAGTCAGCCTAGAGCGCTCGGCCGCTGTTGGCGTCGATCAGGATGACCCTGACCTCGCCCTTGTCGGTGAGGACTTTCACCCGCCACACCGGACGTCGTTCGGACTCGGCCTTCTCCACCGACAACACGCGCCCGCTGCTCACACGCTGAGCCGCGGCCGCCGCTTCGTCGCGGCTGACGTCGGCCCAGACGGGTGCGGACAATGCGATCAGCAGGGCGCAGACGGGCTTGAGAAGTGCTTTCATGACGGGAAAGGCAGGAACGAGGGGTCCATCGGCGAATCGTACTACCGCACCACCGGCTCGACCGACACACGCACCTGCACGTAGGGTCCGGGGTTCTCCCGCATCAAGGTGGAAAACTGCTGGCCGCGGTACTCGTAGCTGACCCGGTAGCCGGCGATGCGAGTCTGCACGTCGTTGACCGCGTGGCACGTCGTCACCTCGCGCGGAACCTCTTCGTACTCGTCCCACCGGTCGCGGTTCGCCACGTTGTCGCCGGCGAAGGCACCCACCACCGCACCCACTGCCGTGGCGGCTTCGCGGCCGTGGCCTCTGCCGACCTGGTTGCCCAGCAAGGCGCCCGCGACGCCGCCGAGCACGGCGCCGCCATAGTCGCGTCGGCCGCCGGTGCGGTGATGCTCGTTGACCCACTGGCTGGTGCACTCCTGGCGTGGAACGCTCACGCTTTCATACTGCGGATCGACACTGCGAACGCGCGCATTGTCGACGTAGGTTTCGGCATGAAGACCGACTGCGGCAGTGGCTAGAAGCGGGATCAGGGCAAGGCGTTTCATGGAGGTTCCTTGGGTTTGGATGAGCACATCTTGCCCGCGCCTATGTGAACCGAAGCTGAACGGAGTCGAAGAGATCAAGACAGGCATGCCGGCGAGCAGCTCGAGTTGGCGATCCGAGGTTGCGTCGGCCCTTGCCCGTCGCCGTGTCGCGAAGTTGGCGATCAGCCTAGCGGTGCCCCCAAGACCGAACGACCGCTTCGAGGCGGTCAGACTGAGCGATCGGACGTCAGCTGAGGGTCGACAGCCGCTACCCGTCCAACGAATCAGATCTACCGAAAGTCGTCGTTCAATAAGATGACCAGAGGTCGACTCACCGCGCCCAGGCTGCGCCTGACGCCTTGATCGCTCCACGACATCTACGAAGCGCGACCGCTTCTTGCCGCGTGCTATGTCGGCAACGGGGTCGACAGCGCCACGCAGTCCACGCGATCGGCGGTTCCCGTAGGTGACACCCGGCGGCAAAGGATGCGGTGAGTCGGTGAGTCAATAATTCGGGAACATGAGCACCCACAAATGGCAGTTCGCACCTCGGTTTCGCCGCAACGCGTTTGGATGGCGATCTGACACACCGATTCAACGGATCAAGGAGGCTGTCTCCGAGATCAAACAGGTGGCACGCAAAGAGCCCGGTGTCGCGGCAGAAGGGGCGGTGACGCTCCTGGAGAAATTGGCCCCGGCCTTGGAGCAGGTCGATAGCTCATCAGGATCCATCGGCTCCGCGGTGAATCGCGCGATCCACAGCCTGGTTCCGATCATCGTCAAAGCCAACGTCGATCATGTCGTTCGCCAGCGCTGGATGGAGCGGCTTTGGCGTGCCGTCGAAGACGATGGCGTGAGCTATATCGAGGGACTCGGCGATTTCTGGGCAGAGCTCTGCGTCACCGCGGACATCGCCGCTGCTTGGGCCGATGAGTTCCTCCCCTTGGTCGAGCACGCATGGACACCGCGGGCGTCGGGGCCCGGCTTCTTCAAGGGGACGAGCGCCTGCTTGGCGTCGATGCTGGCTGCGGGTCGTCATGAGCAACTGCTGTCGCTGCTCGACAGGGCTCCGTTCAAGTGGTGGCATGACCGGCGTTGGGGTGTACAGGCGTTGGCGGCCCTTGGAAGAAAGGCCGATGCCATTCGCTATGCCGAGGAGTCACGCGGCCTGAACGAACCAGGTTGGCAAATCGCGGAGGCTTGTGAGGCCATCTTGCTTTCCTCCGGAATGCTCGATGAGGCCTACGTCCGCTATGCAGTGGCAGCCAACCAGGGCACGACAAACATCGCCACGTTTCGTGCGATCGCGAAGAAGTACCCCAACAAGTCGGCACAGGACATCTTGCATGACTTGGTCAAAAGCCAGCCAGGTGCTGAGGGCAAGTGGTTTGCCACGGCCAAGGATGTTGGATTGTTCGACCTCGCCATTGAGCTTGCCTCTCGGAGCCCGACCGACCCGAGAACGTTGGCACGCGCAGCGAGGGACTACTGCGAGCAACAGCCTGATTTCGCTGTCGCGGCAGGCCTGGCCTCCCTGAACTGGATCGCACTCGGGCATGGCTACGAGATCACAGCGGCGGATGTGCTCGAGGCCCACATGGCACTGAGGCAGGCCGCGAAGGCCGCGAAGCTCGGCGAGTCCGCGGTCAACGAACGGGTTCTCCAACTGATGCAAGGCCCATTGCCCGGGAATCAATTCCTGAGAGTGGCACTAGCGAGTCATCTGGAGGGCTGAAGCGTCGTGATGCCAACTAGGCCCGCCCCGGGCTCTGGACCAATCTCTTTCATGCCTCAGCCGGCCCGCGTCGAATCGCCGGCGGCGTGTGAATTCCCTGGGTCGACAACACGAAGTTTTCTGAGTCTGGTTCTGGGACTGAGCTTCCAAGAAGTCTGCAATGAATCCTGATCGCACCGTGACTGCGGTTCTCGGCAAGGAACAAATCGGCGAAGCCTTCATGAAGCTGCGAGCCATGAACCTTGGCCAACGTGAGCAACTCGGCGACGAGATCCATGCGGCGCAGCCGAATCTTTTCTACTCGGTTCTGGTCCTCAATCGGTATGGCGCAAGCTTTGTGCAGCTGGAGGTTGTGCTGAATATTCTGTTCGTCTTCTATCTCGCGATGAAGGCAACCGGCAGAAGCTGGCAACTCATCACCGAGGCCATCCAGGAGCGGTGCCTGACGCGCCTTGCCGGTCGCATTCGCTTTATCGAAGGGCTGACGCTTGACCAACAAGACCAGGCTGTCAAGTCGGCGCTGGCTGACCACAGCGAACCGTGGATGCTGGCCTTCGCGTTCGGCGAATTGAGAGAGCACGGCATCCTCGGAATCACAACCGACGCGGAGAAGTACCTTGTCCTGGCCGCCCTCAACCTTGTCGAATGCGTCGCTGAAGTCGCGAGGGCTTAGAGGCGGCCACGTTTGTTCGGGCACGATGTCGTCGATACGTGGAACGAGGGCTGGTCGCAACACGAACGACACGCGCGTGGCGGTCGCGAACCCGGGCAGTCGACACGCCTTGCTGTCAGAGACAATGCGCTTCTCGCTGCAGGCACCGAGCAACTCAACGTGTCAGATGCCATGAGAATGGCAATTGCCGTCAGCCCAATAGAGGAAGCGCATGAAAACCTACTCGGACATCAAAGCAGAAATCGCCAAACTCGAGAAGCAAGCCGAGGCCCTTCGGAAATCCGAATTCGCCGGCGTCGTCGCCAAAATCAAGGCAGCCATCGCAGCCTATTCCCTGACAGCAGCGGATCTGGGCTTGGGCGGCGGTTCAGCCAAGGCCACGCGTCCGTCCAAGGAGAAGAGCATCAAGAAGACAGCCACGACGACCGGCGTAGCCAAGTACCGTGATCCGAAGACCGGGAAGACTTGGACAGGCCGGGGTAAACCGCCGACATGGATCGCCGGCGTGAAGAGCCGTGACTCCTACCTCATCGACGGACAAGCTGCGGACACTGCCGGCGCGACACCCCTCAAGCAGTCGGCCAAGGCGACGCGAAAGGCTCGCGTCCCTACACAGGCGGCGGGAAAGAAGAAGAGCGCGCCGACCAAGAAGGGAACCCGCGTTTCCCGCAAGAAGCAACTCGCCCCGGTAGTGACACCCGCGGTCCAGATCGAATCTGGGGTGGCGTCCGAGTAGGAAGGCGCGGTCTTGACGAAAGCCCGCTGCGGGCCCAGATTCTCTTGCACGGAGATTTGCGGCCACCCCGCGGTGCCGATCACACCGCTTCTTCTCGACCCTCGAGCACGATGT
>Ga0209515_10000458_pt1 | contig 75088 bp, 61 predicted proteins | sample Subgroupgradi54m_FD_187454 | JGI IMG/M metagenome (GOLD analysis project Ga0209515, IMG submission 187454) | Subsurface groundwater microbial communities from S. Glens Falls, New York, USA - GMW60B uncontaminated upgradient, 5.4 m (SPAdes)... ...
ACCGCCGCGCCATCGCCAAAGCAATCCCCCTCCTCGAATCCACTCTCCCCGACCACCGAACCCGCGCCGACGCACTCCTCACCGCGCTTCTCCCCCACACCGGAAAGTCGCTGCGCCTGGGCATCTCCGGCGTCCCCGGTGTCGGCAAGTCGACCTTCATCGAAGCCCTCGGCCTCTCGCTCATCGAGAAGGGCCACAAGGTCGCCGTCCTCACCATCGACCCCTCGTCCAGCCTGTCCGGCGGCTCCATCCTCGGCGACAAGACGCGGATGGAAAAGCTGTCGGTCAACGACGCCGCGTACATCCGCCCCAGTCCCGCCTCCGGCACGCTCGGCGGAGTCGCAGAGAAGACCCGCGAGGCGATGCTCGTCTGCGAAGCCGCGGGCCACGACATCGTCATCGTCGAGACCGTCGGTGTCGGCCAGAGCGAGACCGCGGTCGCGAGCATGACCGACATGTTCGTGCTGCTGCAGCTGCCCAACGCCGGCGACGACCTGCAGGCGATCAAGAAAGGCGTGATGGAGCTCGCCGACCTGGTCATCATCAACAAGGCCGACCTCGACCCCGACGCCGCCACCCGTGCCGAGGCGACGATCGCAAGCGCGCTGCGAGTCTTCAGCTTCCACGGCAAGCCCGGCCACTGGGCGCCGAAGGTGATTCAGATCAGCGCGCTGAAGAACCAGGGTATCGCGCAGTTCTGGTTGCAGGTCGAACAGTTCCAGAGCCAGCACCGGGCCAGCGGCGAGTTCGACGCGCGCCGCAAGTCGCAGGCGCTCGCCTGGATGTGGGACCTGATCCACGCCCGATTGCAAACCGATTTCCGCCACCACCCCGCGGTGCGCGCCGCGCTGCACGACACCTTGCGCGACGTGAACGAAGCGCGAGTCGCGCCCTCATCGGCCGCGCGCGCCCTGCTCGATCTGTTCGAGCGCGAATAGAAGAGACGAGGACGACAAGCACCATGCACGACATCATCCAGCAGCTCGAAGCCAAGCGCGCCAAGGCCCGCTTGGGCGGCGGCGAAAAGCGCATCGCCGCGCAGCACGGCAAGGGCAAGCTCACCGCGCGCGAACGGCTCGAGCTGCTGCTCGACGAAGGCACCTTCGAAGAGTGGGACATGTTCGTCGAACACCGCTGCCACGACTTCGGCATGGCCGACAACAAGATCCCCGGCGACGGCGTCGTCACCGGCTACGGCATGATCAACGGCCGCCTCGTCTTCGTCTTCAGCCAGGACTTCACGGTCTTCGGCGGCGCACTCTCCGAGGCCCACGCCGAGAAGATCTGCAAGGTGATGGACCAGGCGATGAAGGTCGGTGCGCCGGTCATCGGCCTCAACGATTCGGGTGGCGCACGCATCCAGGAAGGCGTGGCCTCGCTGGGCGGTTATGCCGACGTGTTCCAGCGCAACGTGATGGCCTCGGGCGTGGTGCCGCAGATCAGCATGATCATGGGACCGTGTGCCGGCGGCGCGGTGTATTCGCCGGCGATGACCGACTTCATCTTCATGGTGAAGGACAGCTCGTACATGTTCGTCACCGGCCCCGAGGTGGTGAAGACCGTGACACATGAAGAGGTGACGGCTGAAGACCTGGGCGGCGGCATCGCGCACACCACCAAGAGCGGCGTCGCCGACCTGGCGTTCGAGAACGACGTCGACGCGCTGATGATGCTGCGGCGCCTGTACAACTACCTGCCGCTGAACAACCGCGAGAAGCCGCCGTTCCGGCCCAGCAACGATCCGGCCGACCGGGTCGACTACTCGCTCGACACGCTGGTGCCCGACAACCCGAACAAGCCCTACGACATCAAGGAACTGATCGTGAAGACCGCCGACGACGGCGAGTTCTTCGAGCTGCAGCCCGAGTACGCGAAGAACATCGTGATCGGCTTCTGCCGCATGGAAGGGCAGACGGTGGGCATCGTCGCGAACCAGCCGCTGGTGCTCGCCGGTTGCCTCGACATCAAGAGCAGCATCAAGGCGGCGCGCTTCGTGCGCTTCTGCGATGCGTTCAATATCCCCGTCGTCACCTTCGTCGACGTGCCGGGTTTCATGCCGGGCACAGCCCAAGAGTACGGCGGCATCATCAAACACGGCGCGAAGTTGCTCTACGCGTACGCCGAATGCACGGTGCCCAAGATCACCGTCATCACGCGCAAGGCCTACGGCGGCGCCTATGACGTGATGAGCTCCAAGCACCTGCGCGGCGACGTGAACTTCGCCTGGCCGAATGCCGAGATCGCGGTGATGGGTGCCAAGGGCGCCGTCGAGATCATCTTCCGCGAAGACAAGGGCGACCCGGCCAAGCTGGCGGCGCGCGAAGCCGAATACAAGGCGCAGTTCGCGAACCCCTTCGTGGCCGGAGCACGCGGCTTCATCGACGACGTGATCCAGCCGCACGAAACGCGCAAGCGCATCTGCCGATCGCTGGTGATGCTGCGCGACAAGAAGATCGAGAACCCGTGGCGCAAGCACGGGAACATTCCGCTTTGAGCAACGACATGACAACAACCACCGTTCGCACTGAGCCTGTCGAAGTGCCGAGCACCCTCAATCGAGGCTTCGACAAGCTCAGCCCGAACGGGGGTCTTGAACCTCCGATCATCCTGAGCCTGTCGAAGGACAAGCTCAGCCCGAACGGGGTGGGGGAGATCGAGTGATGTTCACAAAAATCCTGATCGCCAACCGCGGCGAGATCGCCTGCCGCGTCATCAGCACCGCACGCAAGATGGGCATCCAGACGGTCGCCGTCTACTCCGACGCCGACCGCGACGCGCGCCATGTCGAGCTCGCTGACGAAGCGGTGCATATCGGCCCGGCGCCGTCGCGCGAGTCCTATCTGGTGATGGACAAGATCATCGCCGCCTGCAAGCAGACCGGCGCGCAAGCGGTGCACCCGGGCTACGGCTTTCTGAGCGAAAACGAAACCTTCGCGCGCCGCGTCGAGGAAGAAGGCATCGTCTTCATCGGCCCCAAACACGCGTCGATCGCGGCGATGGGCGACAAGATCGCGTCGAAGAAACTCGCCGGCGCGGCCAAGGTCAACACCATCCCCGGCCACAACGCGGCGATCGACACGGCAGAACACGCGGTCGAGATCGCCCGCGGCATCGGCTACCCGGTGATGATCAAGGCCAGCGCCGGCGGCGGCGGCAAGGGCCTGCGCGTGGCGTTCAACGACAAGGAGACCTTCGAAGGCTTCACCTCGTGCCGCAACGAAGCACGCAACAGCTTCGGCGACGACCGCGTCTTCATCGAGAAGTTCGTCGAGGAGCCGCGCCACATCGAGATCCAGGTGCTCGGCGACGCCCACGGCAACACCGTCTACCTGTGGGAGCGCGAGTGCTCGATCCAGCGCCGCCACCAGAAGGTGATCGAAGAAGCGCCCAGCCCATTCCTCGACGACAGCACCCGCCGCGCGATGGGCGAGCAGGCGGTGGCGCTTGCAAAGGCAGTGAACTATCAGTCGGCCGGCACGGTGGAGTTCGTGGTCGGCAAGGACAAGAGCTTCTACTTCCTCGAAATGAACACCCGGCTGCAGGTCGAGCACCCGGTCACCGAGGGCATCACCGGGCTCGACCTGGTCGAGCTGATGATCCGCGTCGCGGCCGGCGAGAAGCTGCCGTTCACGCAAGCGCAGATCCCGCGCAATGGCTGGGCGATCGAATGCCGCATCAACGCCGAAGACCCGTTCCGCGGCTTCCTGCCTTCCACCGGCCGGCTCGTGAAGTACGCGCCGCCGGCGCAGCAGGACGGCGTGCGGGTGGACACCGGCGTCTACGAAGGCGGCGAGATCCCGATGTACTACGACTCGATGATCGCCAAGCTGATCGTGCACGGCAAGGACCGCGCCGAAGCGATCGCCAAGATGCGCCAGGCGCTCAACGCGTTCGCGATCCGCGGTATCAGCTCGAACATTCCGTTCCAGGCTGCACTGCTCGCGCACCCGAAGTTCGTCGCCGGCGACTTCAACACCGGCTTCATCGCCGAGCAGTTCCCCAAGGGCTTCTCTGCCGAAGCGGTGCCGCACGACGACCCGGTCTTTCTGCGGGTGCTGGCTGCGGTCGCCAACCGGGTCCACCTGCAGCGCGCCACCCGCATCAGCGGGCAGATGCCGGGGCATGAGTTCAAGGCGGGCGAAGACTTCGTCGTCGTCACGACCGGCGCGGGCGGGTCGACCGAACAGTTGGCGGTGAAGGTGCAGGTGACCGACAAGGTGTTCGACGTCCGCGCAGGTGGGCGTAGCTACCGCATCGAGCTGAACACCTCGCTGCGCGACCTCGTGATCCGCGGCAGCAGCAACGGCGAGCCTTTCTGCGCGCAGATCGAGCGGGTCGGCCTCGCCTACCGCGTGATGCACAACGGCACCCAGATCGACGCCAAGGTCTTCACGCCGCGCGCCGCCGAGCTGAACGCGCTGATGCCCTTGAAGGCGCCGCCCGACCTGTCGAAGTTCCTGCTGTCGCCGATGCCTGGGTTGCTGGTCGACGTGAGCGTGGCGCCGGGGCAGAAGGTGCTGGCGGGAGAGAAGCTTGCCGTGATCGAGGCGATGAAGATGGAGAACATTCTGCTGGCGACGCAGGACTGCGTGGTTGGCGACGTGGTCGCGAAGAAGGGCGAGAGTCTCGCGGTCGATCAGGTGATCATCAAGTTCGCGTAGCAGCGATTCGACGTCTGACGGGAGCCATCAATCCCCGTTCGCCCTGAGCCTGTCGAAGGGCCCGCCTCGCCCGTGCGGGGGCTTCGACAAGCTCAACCCGAACGGAGGGGAGTGGGTCCCCGAACAGAAGGAAACCCATCAATGACCAAGCGCCCCTTCAAAGTCCTCGGCATCCAGCAAGTCGCCATCGGTGGCCCCAGCAAGGAGCGCCTGCGCACCCTCTGGGTCGACAAGCTCGGTCTCGATGTCACCGGCAACTTCGTGAGCGTTCGCGAAAACGTCGACGAGGACATCTGCGCGATGGGCCGTGGCGCGTTCAAGGTCGAAGTCGACCTGATGCAGCCGCTCGACCCCGACAAGAAACCGGCGGTCCACACCACGCCGCTGAACCACATCGGCCTGTGGATCGACGACCTCGCGAAGGCGGTCGAATGGCTGGCCGCCAACGGCGTGCACTTCGCACCCGGCGGCATCCGCAAGGGCGCGGCGGGTTACGACATCTGCTTCGTGCACCCCAAGGGCAGCGACGAGTTTCCGGTCGGCGGCGAAGGGGTGCTGATCGAGCTGGTGCAGGCGCCGCCCGAGATCATCGCGGCGCTGGGATAAGCCTCAGGGCGCGACGAGCTGGGTCCAGCCCGAGCCCGGGTTGCGCCGGAGCGCGTGCACGGCCTCCCAGGTGTCGTCGCGGCTCCAGCCGGGCGCCGCGAGCTGCAAGTCCCACAGTGCGATGCCGGCGCCGAAGGCCTGCACTTCGCGCAGATGCGCGACCGCGCTGCTGCCCAGGCCGCCGCTGCCCCAGGTGTCGACCCAGGTCGGCATGCCCAGCACGATCTGGTCGACCCGGTAGCCGGCCTTCAGCCCGTATTGCAGCTGCCAGCTGTATTTGAACAGCGGCGCGCCGCCTGCGCAGACCGGCTTGTTCGGCGGCGTGAAGGTCTCGGTGCTGCCTTCGTAGAGGTCGGCATAACCCATGCTGTGGATCGCGTCGATGTGGCCGCGCCAATCGGCCCACCAGCTCATGTTCGGCGCGTTGGCGCAGGGGCTGTGGAAGCTGTCGACGGTCAGCAGCTTGCCCTTGGCCTTCAGCACCCGCGACAGCTCGCGCACGAACGCGGCGTAACTCGCGCGGTCGGCGTCGAAGTCGCCTTCACCTTCCAGATCGAGGTCGATGCCGTCGAGCTGGTAGTGGTCCATCTCGGCCACCAGCGCCTTGATGAATTCGGCCGGCTGCCCCGCGAATGCGCCGCGCGCCAGCGCCCAGTCCCATTTGCCCAGCACCTGCGAGTTGTTGTAGACCGTCAGCAGCACCGGGATGTAACGCGATCGGGCCCAGTCGCGAAAGCGCATCACGTCGGCCGGTGTGACACGCTTGCCGCTTGCATCGACCGGCGCCAGCACCACGCCGCGGCCGTCGGGCGTGGGGTTCCACAGCTGCAGGCCGACGCGCGTCAGCGAAATGCCGACGCCGGGGTTGGACTCGAGGCCGCGCATGGCTGCGTCGAGGGCGTAAGGCGGCACCCAGCCGATCACCTGCGGCGCGGCCTGCGCGAACGAGCCGGCCAGCAGCGCAACGCCGGCGGCCACCGCAGCAAGCAGTGTCGCCCGCATCACACCGCCACCGGCGCCTTGATGGCCGGATGGTGCTCGTAGCCGACGATCTCGAAGTCTTCGTACTCGTAGTCGAAGATCGACGCCGGCCGGCGCTTGATGTTCAGCGTGGGGTAGGGCAGCGGCGTTCGCGAGAGTTGCAGCGCCACCTGCTCTTCGTGGTTGCTGTAGAGGTGGCAATCACCACCGGTCCAGATGAAGTCGCCGACCGCCAGGTCGCATTGCTGCGCCAGCATGTGGGTCAAGAGCGCATAACTTGCGATGTTGAACGGCACCCCGAGAAAGATGTCGGCGCTGCGCTGGTAAAGCTGGCAGCTCAGCCGACCCTCGGCGACGTAGAACTGGAAGAACGCGTGGCAGGGCGGCAAGGCCATCTTCGGCAGCTCTGACACGTTCCAGGCGCTGACGATGATGCGGCGCGAATCGGGGTTGCTCTTGAGCGTCTTCACCACCTCGGCGATCTGGTCGATGTGGCCGCCGTCGGGCGTCGGCCAGGATCGCCACTGCACGCCGTAGACCGGGCCCAGGTCGCCGTCGGGTTGGGCCCATTCGTCCCAGATCGTCACGCCGCGTTCCTGCAGCCAGCGCGCGTTGCCGTCGCCGCGCAGGAACCACAGGAGCTCGAGGATGATGGACTTGAGGTGGACCTTCTTGGTCGTCACCAGCGGGAAGCCTTCGCGCAGGTCGAAGCGCATCTGGTGGCCGAACACGCTCTTGGTGCCGGTGCCGGTGCGGTCGGCCTTGAACGCGCCATGGGTCTGCACATGGCGCATGAAGTCTTCGTACTGGCTTCGGGTGGGGTGGGGGGCTGGGGTCATCCGAAAGATTGTGCCTCAGCGACCCCGCCCGAAGCGTCATACCGGCGAACGCCGGTATCCACTGCAGTGGGTCCCGGCTTTCGCCGGGACGACGCGCTGTCACGCGCTCGGTTGGCTCAGGTGGACCTCGACCCGACGATTGCGCGCCCGGCGCGCTTCGGTGCGGTTGTCGGCCACCGGCTTCGACGCCGGTGCCGGCCTTGCCGCCGGTGGGCCGAGCTCAGGCGGCCGGCTGCATGTCGAACTGCATCGCAGCGAGCCGCGCATACAGCCCGCCGGCGGCCGACAGGCTCGTGTGCGTGCCGACCTCGACGATTTGCCCCGCCTCCATCACGACGATGCGGTCGGCGCGTTGCACGGTCGCCAGGCGGTGCGCGATGACGAGCGTCGTGCGGTCCTTCATCGCCGACTCGAGGGCGGCCTGCACCATGCGCTCGCTCTCGGCGTCGAGCGCGCTGGTCGCTTCGTCGAGCAGCAAGAGCGGCGGGTTCTTCAGGATCGCGCGTGCGATCGAGATGCGCTGGCGCTGCCCGCCCGACAGGCGCACGCCGCGCTCGCCGAGAAAGGTCTGGTAACCCTCGGGCAGCGCGCTGATGAACTCGTGGGCGAACGCGGCTTGCGCGGCGGCCATCACCTCGGCGTCGCTCGCCTGCGGTCGGCCGTAGCGGATGTTCTCGATCGCGTTGGCCGAGAAGATCACGCTGTCCTGCGGCACGATGCCGATGCGCTGGCGCAGCTCGACCAGCGAGGTGTCGTGCACCGCCACGCCGTCGAGCGTGACGCGGCCTTCGCTGGCATCGTAAAAGCGCAGCAGCAGCTGGAACACCGTGCTCTTGCCGGCCCCGCTCGGGCCGACCAAGGCGACGGTTTCGCCAGGCTCGACCCGCAGGCTGAAGTGCGACAGCGCCGGCTGTTTCGGCCGCGAAGGGTAGCGAAAGCTCACGTTGTCGAGCTCGACCGCGGAGCCGCCACGCGTCGGCGGCAGCGGCGTCGGACGAGCCGGCGACGAGATCGGCGAACGTGCCTGCAGCAGCTCCATCAGCCGTTCGGTCGCACCGGCGGCGCGCAGCAGGTCGCCGTAGACCTCGGCCAGCACCGCGACCGACGAGACCAGGATGATCACGTAGACCACGGTCTGGCCCAGGTGGCCGGCGCTGATCTTGCCGTTGATGACGGCCTGCGTGCCCTGGTACAGCCCCCACAGCAGCGCGCCGAAGGTCGCGCTGATGATGAAGGCGACCAGGAACGAGCGCATCCGGGTGCGCTTGATCGCGGTCGCGAAGGCGTTCTCGGTCGACGCGTCGAAGCGCCGGGCTTCGCGTTGCTCCTGCGTGTAGCTCTGCACCACGGGGATCGCGTTCAGCACCTCGGCGGCAATCGCGCTCGAGTCGGCGACGCGGTCCTGGCTGGCGCGGCTGAGCTTGCGAACGCGCCGGCCGAAGTAAAGCGACGGCAGCACGACCAGCACCAGGATGCCCAGCACCTGCGACATCACGTAGGGGTTGGTGATGATCAGCATGATCATCGCGCCGATGCCCATCACGCCGTTGCGCAGGCCCATGCTGAGGCTCGATCCGACGACGGTCTGCACGAGCGTGGTGTCGGTGGTCAGGCGCGACAGCACCTCGCCGGTCTGGGTGGTCTCGAAGAACTCGGGGCTTTGTTCGACGACGTGGGCGTAGACGGCGTTGCGCAGGTCGGCGGTAACTCGCTCGCCGAGCCAGGTGACCATGTAGAAACGCGCCGCCGAGAAGACGCCGAGTGCGGCGCCGACCGCGAACAGCTCGAAGAAGTGGGTGCGCAAGGCCATCACCCGCTCGCCGGGGTCGGTGGCAACCAGCCCCTGGTCGATCAGCGCCTTCAGCGCGACCGGGAAGACGAGCGTGCTGACCGCGGCCAGCACGAGGAACAGGATGGCGAGCCCGATGCGGCCCCGGTAGGGCCGCAGGAAGGGCGCGAGGCCACCGAGCGAGCGGACGTTTTTCTGCGGCGCGGAGGTCGCGGCCACCGCCGGCTCCGCCGCAGATATTGTGGAAAGGGCATCGGAAGTCATCCACCGAGTTTAGGGTGTTGTCGATGGCCGGACGGCCAGTGCGAGCGAGGCGCAACGATCCTGCGAACGGCAGTCCGCCCACACTTTGGGGGAGGCGCATTGCGTCGCCGTGGCCTATCTTGAGTCGAGCATCGGCGACCAAGGGAGAAACGGGATGCCTACTCGGAACATTTATCTCAAGATCGAACCGATTCCCGACTACAGCCCGGTCTACCCCGATCCGATGGCCGGGCCGCCGATTCGCTACGGGCGCGACTGCATGCGCAACACCGGGCATGAAGACACCTTCATCCCGCCTTCGGAAATCAACGCACGCAAGGTGGCGGTGCTCGTCTACCGCGAATACCTCGACCCGGCCTACGTCGTTCCCAAGCCCGACAAGATCGTTCTGGCCGACATCAACGAGCCTGCCTATCACCACCGCGTTCCAGGCACGGTGATCTACGCGCACCCGGGGGACCGCCTGAAGATTCATGTGCTCAACGGCGACAGCGAGCCGCACAGCCTGCATGTTCACGGTGTGCTGTACGGGATCGATTCCGACGGCTCCTGGCCGTTCGGCGTGCAGTCTGCCGATGGCCGCCGATCCGACGAGATCTGTCCCGGCCAGCATTGGACCTACACCTTCGATGTCACGGACAAGATGATCGGCGCGTGGCCGTTTCACGACCACCATCAAAACATCGCTGCAAACATCAATCGCGGACTTTTCGGGGGCATCGTCGTGTTGCCCGAAGACGACTGCGAGCCGCCGCGGCGGATGGAGCTCCCGCCGGAGATCGACGAGTTGCTGCACGAGCTGCTGAAAGACCTGTCACCCGAGCCGAACGATGACGGCGAAGCCGGCGAACCGCACCGGGCCGGCGGCCACACCGCGCTGCCCGCACGCCCTGCGCGTTTCGAAGGCCTGCACATCGACCTCGACGAATACTTGCACCTGCCAGGCGTTTATCCGGTCCCCGAAGCGCATGACGTGCTGCATGTACCGATGTTCCTTCACTTCATGGGCGGCGCGGCCGGAGTTCCGGCGTTCGACAGCGGGCCGATCGCGCTGAATGGCAGCTTCGAGGCGACGTTCGGGGTGGAGGGAACGTTCGACTATCACTGCAGCATCCATCCCTCGATGCGCGCCAAGGTCGGCGTGGCCATGGGCGGTGGCTCGCTTGCCACGGTGAACATCGACGACAGCAATCCCCTGGCGATGAAATTCGCGCCCGACAATGTGACCGTTGCGCCCGGCGGCAAGGTCCATTGGAACAACGCAAACAACAACGTCCACACGGTGACGGAAGACGCCGCGGGCATGCCGTCGTTTTGCCTCAATGGCCGCACCTTCGTCGGCAACACGCCGACGATCGTCGCCGACGCAGGCCAGCGAATCCGCTGGTACGTCTTCAATCTCGACCTCGGGATGATGTGGCACAACTTCCATCCGCATGCGCAGCGCTGGCACTTTGCCGGTGAAGCGTACGACACGCGCAGCCTCGGGCCGGCCGAGTCGTTCGTGGTCGAGACCAGTGCGCCGCCTGTGCTGCTGCTTCCACCCGACATCGCCAAAGGCCAGGATCCGGACCATCGGCCGAAGCACGCCAGGAAATACCATGTGCGCGGCGACTTCTTGTTCCATTGCCACGTCGAAATGCACATGATGGGGGGACTTGCGGGACTGGTTCGCTCACGCCAAACGCTCTGGCTGACCCCGGCTCAGGCCAAGCGCCTGGCCAATGAAACCGGCCTGCCGCTCGATCACGCCGACAACGACTGCCAGACGATCGATCCCGAACGCTGTCATGCGCTCGATTGCGGCAAGTGGGAGGAGGTCGCGGGCAGTCCCTCGGTCTGCATGATGCACGCCTGCCTGCTTCCCAAGAGCCAGAAGGTTCTGTACTGGGGCTATGGCGACACGCGCGACGACATCAGCCGCGTCTGGGACTATTCGACGCCTGCCGGATCATTCGCAGCTCCGGCGAATCAGCCGTTTGCCGTCACCTCGCCGCCGAACAACCGGCCGCTCGCCAACCTCTGGTCAGCCGAGCACACCTTCCTCGATACGGCCGAAGGCAAGCTGCTTGTCCACGGCGGCTTCACGCCGCGCGAAGCCTACGTCTTCGATCCGCCGACGCTGTCCTGGGCGCGCACCTCGCCCACAGTGGAACAGCGCTTCTACTCGACAACGCTGACACTGGCCAACGGCAAGGCGCTCACGATCCTCGGCGGTACGCCGTCATCGCTGCCCGCAAAGTCGATCGAGATCTACAACCCGCTGGCCGGCACGTGGGAGCCATCCATCGCGCTGCCGGTTTCGTTCGACTACCTCTACTATCCGTGGACCTACCTGCTCCCGGGTGGCGAACTGTTCATCGCCGGTCCGCGTGGCATCACCCGGCGCTTCGACCCGGCAGCGCCGATCGACGATCCGGCCAAGACCTGGCCGACCATCGCGGGCAACCGCAGCACCGGCGGCGAAAAGGGAACGTCGGTGCTGCTCCCGCTGCTGCCGTTCGACTACAAGCCGCGAGTGCTGATCGCCGGCGGCAACACAGCCGGCGCATCGCAAACCGCCGAGATCATCGATCTCTCCGATGCGACGCCCTCGTGGAAGGCGCTTCCCAACCTCAACCAGCCGCGCCCCGAGCAGGTCAACACCGTGCTCATGCCGGATGGGCGCGTGTTCCTCGCCGGCGGCATCCCCAACGTGGGCGGACCGGCGGAGATCCTCGACACCAAGAACCTGGCAGCCGGGTGGATGCTCTGCGCATCGATGAAGTACTCGCGTGGCTACCATTCCTCCGCGATTCTGCTGGCCGACGGCAGCATTCTGATGGGCGGCGATCAGGCGATCCCCGGCGGATGGAAGTCCGGCGAGACGACGCCGCACGAACGCTATTTCCCGTGGTACTACTTCCGTGCGAGGCCCGTTGTCACCGGGTCCCCGGCGACCGTCGCGCATGCAGCGGGCTTTACGGTGGACACGCCCAACGCCGCGGCGATCTCCGAAGTGGTCCTGATCCGCGCCGGCGCAGTCACGCACGGGTTCAACATGTCGCAACGTTTTGTCGGCTGTGAAATCACCGGCCGAGGCGCGACCTCGGTTCAGGTCAAGGCGCCACCCGACGCAAACATCGCCCCACCCGGGCACTACTTGTTGTTCGTCGTCGATACGGCGCGCGTGCCAAGCGTGGCGGCCTGGATTCGGCTCACTCCTTGAACACCACGGCTGTCATACCGGCGAACGCCGGTATCCACTCGCCCGAGGTCTGCACGCTGACTTCAAGCAATGGATCCCGGCGTTCGCCGTGATGACGACTGCTCTGCCTTGTGCAGATCACTCTGATGGCGCCGTCGCCAAAACTCTTGCTCGGGCCAGCGGTCCTCGAGCAGATAGAAGTGCTTTCGCTGCGCCAGATAGCGGTCGAAGTCCGACACGCGCTCGCGCTCGTGGTCTTTCAAGGCGCTGGTGTCCCCGCTCCACTGCCGCTCGATCGCTGCCGCTGCCTGGAGGCCGCAGCCGAGTGCCCGGTACACGCCTTGCGAGGCGAGAGGGTCAAACGCCATCGCCGCATCGCCGACGGCAACCCAGTTGCTGCCGCACATCGGGTTCAAGCGCGAGCTGTTGGCGGCGCACGCTTTCGGGCCACGCTCCAAGCTGCATTCTCGTAGGCGCACCGACGTGCGCAAAGCGCGTCCCAGGTGTCCGAAGAACCGCTCCGAAAGGTCTCCCGCAGCGCTGCCCAGCAGATCCCCATCGGTCAAGTACGCGACCGCGAACCTGCGGTCCGGGAGGGGCGCGGAATACCACCATCCGTCTTCGACGGCTTCGACCAGCATGGCACTGTCGCCTGCGATAGCGCATGGCCGACGCAGAAACGCCATCAGCCCGACGAGCCTGTCGATCACAGCTCGACGCGCGCCGATGCGTCGTGCAACGCAGGCCGCACGACCTGTTGCGTCGACCAGTATCCTTGCGCTCGCCGCGCTCGCACTGCCGGCGCCATCAACGCTCAGTCGCCAGATACCGCTGTCGTCGACATCGCACGAGGTGATGCGCGTTTCCAGGGCCAACGTGACACCCGCGTCCACTGCGGCCTGGGCAAGCAGTCGATCAAAGCGCTGTCGATCGACATGCCAGCCGGGGCCATAGGGATCGAAGATGGTGGCGTTCTCACGGATCCGATCAGCCGCGCCCCAGACGGCTGAGATGACATGGGCCGGGATGAACCCGGCGGCCAAAAAGCGCTCCCACACGCCCAGCTCGACCAGCAGTCGACGAACCGCAGGCGGCAGGGTTTCACCCACACGAACATCGGCATACGCCGACTTCTCCACGATCAGGCAGCGATGGCCGCCGCGCGCCAAGGCCAACGCGGTCGAACAGCCCGCCGGCCCACCGCCGATGACGGCAACATCGAATGGCGCTTCTGCTTCTGCGCGATCAAGCGTGGGTGTCAGGGCGGCCTCTACTTTCCCTTCCGTTTCGACTCGACGTACCGGTCGCCCTTCTGGACGACGAAGCCAAGTCGGTGCCACTTCTTGATCATGTCTTCGGGACTGTTCACGATGTTCCTGGTCCACGCCAACTGAGCGCTGCCGCGCGCTGGAAAGACATCGTCGGGTCGCTGCGCCGGCCACCAGGCCAGCGGGTCTTCGAACTGGCAGTCGTTGAAATCACTTTGCCACGGGACCGACATCTGCTTGGTGATGTCTCCCGCGGTAAGCCCGGTGTGGGAGAGTCGGAACGGCTCCTGGAAGTGATACACGTCGCGCATCAGCCAACCCGCCTCGATGCCGGGATAGAAGGCCCCGCCAACACAGGATTGCAGTGCAGCCCGGTCCAGCCCTGCCGGCGTTATCTGCGATGCCGGCGGCGGCGCCCCGTTCCAGTCGCTGACGAAGTCGCCGTCTTTCCACTGCTCCAGCGCCCGATACTGGATCTTGGTGACGGGTTGGTTTTCGGCTTCCCCCATCTCCGCGTGCTGGCGTTCGGCCGCACGTTCGTCCGCCTGCATGCCGTAGTGATCCGACCAGACCATCGGCATGTCGCCGCCGGAACCGTCGCTCGGATTGCGCAGCCGCTCAAAGATGGCCGCCCGCACCCGCGCGGGCCCGGGGGGCGGAATGATCGCGGCCAGGGTCTGGTGGGCAGAGCCGGCGAGCTTGCTGACCCACTTCAGTTTCAGCACGCGCTCGAGGATGGGGTACACGTCATGCGTGAACGAAGGCTTGGCCGGCACCGCAAGGCCCAGCTTGTCGACCGCGACCTGGAGCAGCACGTCGTACAGCGTCATGATGCTGTCGATTGCCGGCGCAAATTTCGGCGGGCCGACGATCACCCATGCGCCGGTGGCGTGGATGACATGGTCGGAGCCATGCAGCTTGAGCGTGGCCGCGACCGGGCCGTCGGCCACGTCATCGTGCCAGCCGTCGTTGTTGGCGAACGTCGTGATGGGGGCGTTGACGGGTGACTCGGAGTGGCCGAATCCACCCAGCACCAGCAGCCGCCCGCGCTCGTCGCTGCGGATCTCACCCAGCGGCACCTTTGTCCCCATGAACGAACCCGTGTCGAAGCGAGCGCTCTGCATCAGTCCGCTCACCGAGCGCGGCCCGGGGTCGATGACCAGGCGCTTGCGGTCGGCGACCGAGGCGTTGCGCAGCGGCGTACCCTTTTCCAGGCCGCGGAATTGATGCCATGCGGCTTTCTTGTTGGCGAGATGCACGGTCCAGGTGATCGTCGCGTCGGTGGCGTCGAGTTCCTTGACCAGCTTGCCGTGCGCGTCGTATCCGAACAGCCGAAAGCGCGCCGCCTGGCGCTTGACGCGGTAGTCCGTGTCCTTGTAGCCGCCGGGCGGCGGTGTGTGGTCGCCCGGCAGCTCGGGGCCGATGAAGAATTCGTCGGGACTGTTACCGACCCGGGCGACACCGATCGCGGGATGGATCTTGATCGTCTTGATCTTCTCCATTGCGATGCCTAGACGTAGGTGTAGCCAAGCGTCGCGATGTCGCGTGTATCCACCTCGCTGAGGGCCCACGGGTCCATGATGGCGGCGGCTCCGCTCAACGTGGGGTTTTTGCCCGCGCCCTGCGGACTGTTCTGCCATTGCCACCACAGCCGGTCGAGATTGGCGTGGTGCATCCAGAAAATCGGATCGGCCGGCGCGGTAGCTATCGCGCCCATGGCGCCGCCGACCCAGACGTGCACGCCGCCGTGCACGCCGTTGAGGTTGGACGCGAACTGAGTGAAGTCATTCAGGGCCATGATGCCGGGAACATTCGATGCGATCGTCGCCAAGTCCGCCGAGGTGCCGGGAAACCGGTTCACGTTGATGGTCTGGGTCGGTGTCGTTACCGTTGGCGTGACGCCGACCAGCCAGGGCGGAATCGCTTGTTCGCTGGCTTGGGTCCAGTCCCAGTAGGGGATGCTCACGTCCGGATGGATCGCCCGCAAGGCCATCTCGAGTTGCAGCAGGTAGACGCGATGCCAAGGCAACAAGCGCTGCGTCGTATGCGGCATGTGCGCCGGGTCTTTGTGAATGTCCACCAGCGGGCCGAGTGTGCCGTTGCTGATCAGCGTGTTGTATGCGCACAGGAAGCGCCCCTGTTCGGTGACGGACAGACTGGCCTGGTCCTTTCGCTCATAGCTCGTCGCGAACAGCCATTTCGGCAGCTTCAGGCGACGTCGCAAGCTTGTGTCCCTGAAAATTTCGGCGAAATTCAGCATCGGGGTCTCGCGCATCGATCGCCCATGGGCGTCGTCGCTTGGCATCTTGTTCGTTGCCTGCCCGACTTTTTTCGGCTTGGTGGATTTGGCTGCGTTCATACATTGGCCTCCGCTTGTTTCAGGTTGCGCTCCGGGTGGCTACGTGATGTTGATCGTGCCCAACATCGGAGCGTGGTGAATGCCGCACTCGTAGTCGATGTGCCCACCCACGCTCCCTGTGATGGTCACTGTCTTCTGCGCCGGGACCGGGCTGACCGCGGTGGTCGAATTCCCGTTGTTGATTTCGATCCCGGTTGCATTCACGGCATTCAGGGTGTGGACGGTGTGATTGGCCTCCTGAAAGTCGAACATGACCTGATCGCCGGAGTGCAGGTTCACTGTGGCTGGAGTGAACGAGAAGTTCTTGACGACAACGGTCTTCGTCTGACCACCGCCGCCACCCCCGCCTCCACCGCCGCCGCCCATTTTCGGCATCTCGCACGGCACGCCCTTGGGCAGCGCCAGCGCCGCTCCGCCGTTTTCGTTGACCACCAGCAAGGAGCCCATCATTCCCTGGTCCATGTGCATCAGCACGTGGCAATGCATGTGCCACTCGCCCACCGGACTGCCAGGCGTGAACGGATCGGCACGCATGAATCCGCTGCCTTCCTCGATGGTGAACGCGAACGAGTTGGCGGGCCCGAAGGTGCGCGTGTCCTCGAACTGGGACACCGGGGTGTCCTGCGGACTGCCCTGGATCAGGCCTGGGGCGTTGCCGTGCGGACCGGGCAGGACCCAACGGTGGCCGTGGATGTGGAAGGTGTGGAAGTCGCTGCCCATCCCCACGACACCGAAGCGCATCCGGGTGTGCGGGCCCGCCACCATGGTGGGCGTGTTGCCCAGATACTTGCGCCCGTTGATGCACATGCCGACTTCGCCCATGGTGTGGAAGAGCTGCAGGTACAGCGCCTTCTCCGGCGGCTTGCGGTACTCCCAATGACACAGGCGGATGAACTTCGTGAGGCTCTTGTCCAGCTCGAAAACCAGATCGCCGCGCCGGATTGCGCGCGCGACCACGGGCGGCCCGATCCTGGGTTCTTTCTCTTCGCCTTGCGCGTGGTCCATCTCAGCCGACGGCTCGTGGGTACCGACGTGCCCGGGCATGGCTTCACCGATGTCGCCGAGTCCTTCCAGATCGTGCGGCAACACCTGGTTGCCGAGGCCGTGCGGGAACGGGAAGCACACCAGATGTCGCGGCGAGCCGACCGGTGAGCCGCCGGGAAGAAACTGCGGATCGAGCGCGGTGCCGGTGGAGTCCTGCTGGTCAGGCGGCAAACGAATGTCGACCTCGTTGTTGATGTCGGCCGGGTTGTGGATCACGATGAAGCCGATTGCGCCCGACTCGGTGTTGTCCATGTCGCAAATCGAGTGGTCGTGATACAGCCACACGCCGGCCGTCGTCGGCCAGCCAAAAGTGTTCCAGTGATAGGTGAAGGTGCCCTCCGGTGGGACGCGGTCGCCCTTCTTCAGACTACCCGTGAAGCCGGGAACGCTCGCCCAGGCGGCCGTCTCGCTGGGCGGGACGGGTTGGGTCGGGTCCGGCGGCGAAAGCGGGAAGGCGCCATCGTGCTGCGGAGCAAACACAAACCCGTGCGGATGCAGGCTGTGCACACGCCGTTCGATCGCCAGGGGCACGAACTTCGGGAACGGCACGCAGATTTCCCCGATGAACGGAAACGGGAAGCAAATCTTGTCCAGCACGAGGCTCCCGCGCTTGTCCATGTTGCGGAAGTGAACCAAGACGTCGTCGCCGACGCTGCACTCGATGACCGGGCCGGGGATCGTGCCCATGGTGCCGCTGTCGGTGGGGTCCGGTTCATTCAGGTCCCAGGGGTTGATCTTGCGGTCGTCCGGCACGCTCCACGCGTCGCTCTGATCCGGCTTCTGCGGCGGCTTGTAGCGGCGCAGGATGAGCGCCTCCCTGATCTTGCCGTCGTCGTCCCGAAGCGGCCTGAACATGGTCGTCTTGCGCGTCTTCACCGGCGTACCCAGCGAGGTGAGCTGCACATCGAGTTCCGGATCCTTGCCTTCCCGGTCTTTCAAGGTCTGGCCGGTGATGCGGTCGATGTTGTTGGGACAGACGTCCCAAGGGCGGTTTTCAATCTGGATCCAGTACTCGATGGTGGCCATGGCATGCAACCTCCGTGCTGAACGCACTTGCGACGCTAGTGGGCTTCGACCTTGGGCGAATCCCTACTTGTGAGGACGAGGACTGAACCTCGCGCCGGCGTGCCAAGTCGCGCACGCGTCCTGGGGACTCTAGGCGAGCGGTCTGCGTACCGCCATGTCCAAACTAGGGGCGACAGGGCAGCGAACTAGGGGGCGGACACCCCCTGAGGGAGAGGAAGCAAACGCAGGAAAGGCCCCTCGTCCCATCAGGTTTTTCATGCCGAGGCAAACTTTGCCTAAGCAAATATTGCCTGAACAGAGTTATCCTCATGTCACCCCCCAAGCCCCTGCGAACCCCCTGTTTCTACGTCGGCCAGCACTACGTGGTCGGCGAGAGCATGGGTCACCTGCTGTTCCAGCTGATGCTGAGCATGCGCCGCGAGATCGAGCAACGCATGGCAGAGCACGACCTGACCGACGCGCAGTGGAAGCCGCTGTGGATGCTGAAGATGGGCCAGGCCGGCACTGCTTTCGAGCTGGCCCGCATGATGAGCATCGATGCCGGTGCGATGACACGCATGCTCGACCGCCTCGAAGCCAAGGGCCTGGTGCGGCGCGTGCGCTCGGAGACCGATCGGCGCGTCGTCAACGTTCAGCTGACACCCGAAGGCGAAGCCGTCGTCGAGCACATTCCGCATGTGCTGGCGTCGGTCAACAACGACTTCCTGCGCGGCTTCAGCAAGCAGGAATGGACCCAGTTCAAAGAGCTGTGCCAGCGCATGCTGGCCAACGGCCAGGCCTTGCAGGCCGAAGCGGAGAGCACCCCATGACCCACAACAAGAGTTTCGCCGCGACGGCGATCGCGGCGGCCGCGCTGCTGGCCGGTTGCGCCAGCACCGACGGGGTCGCGCCCTCGTCGCACAACCTGTTGACGCCCACCCAGGTCGGCGCCGCAACAGTCGACACGACCTGGCCGCAAAGCCAGTGGTGGGCCGACTGGAACGACCCGCAGCTCGCGCGCCTCATCGACACCGCGCTGGCCAGACAGCCGAGCCTGCAGACCGTGCAGGCGCGCCTCACCCAAGCGCAGGCGGCGGTCGATGTGGCAGGCGCCGTGCAACTGCCGCAGGTCAACGGCTCGCTCGACCTGACCGACCAGCGCTTCACGAAGAACGGCCTGGTGCCGCCGCCGCTCGCCGGCGCGATCCGCTGGAACAACAGCGCGCAGATCAGCGCGAGCTGGGAGCTCGATCTGTTCGGCCGCCAGCGCGCCGCACTGTCGAGCGCGGTCGGCCAGTTGCGCGCCGTCGAGGCCGAAAGCCAGGCCGCGCGCGTGCTGCTGGCCGGCAATGTCGCTGTCGCCTACGTCAACCTGGCGCGTCTGGTCGAAGCGCGCGCCATTTCGCAGCAGGCGCTGGCGCAGCGTGAGCAGGTGCTGGCGCTGGTGCGACAGCGCATCGCGGCCGGGCTGGACACCAACGTCGAGCTGCGCCAGGCCGAAGGTTTCATCGCCCAGACGCAGGTCGAGATCGAAGCGCTGGACGAAGCGATGAAACGCGGCCACCACGCGCTGGCCGAGCTGACGGGGCAAGGCCCGGACGCGCTCGGTGAGCTGGCGCCGCAGCTCGCGAACGTGAAGTCGGCGGCACTGCCCGCCGGGCTGCCGGCTGACCTGCTGGGCCGGCGTGCCGACCTGGTCGCGCAGCGCTGGCGAGTCGAAGCGGCGTTGAAAGACGTCGACGTGGCACGCGCCCAGTTCTATCCCAACGTCAACCTGGTTGCCTTCGTCGGGCTCTCGAGCATCGGCCTCGACCGCTTCGTCCAGTCGGGCAGCCAGACCTACGGCGCTGGCCCGGCGGTGCGCCTGCCGATCTTCGAAGGCGGCCGGCTGCGCGCCAACCTGAGCGCGCGCAACGCCGATGTCGACGTGGCGATCGACGGCTACAACGCAGCGCTGCTGCGGGCGCTGCGCGAAGTGGCCGACGAAGTGACCAGCCTGCAAAGCCTCGAGCGCGCGCAGCAATCGCAGGACCAGGCGCTGAAGTCGGCCGAGTCGGCATTCGACCTGGCGCTGCAGCGTTACCAGTCGGGCCTCGGCAACTTCCTGGTCGTGCTGACGGCCGAGACCAACGTGCTCGCGCAGCGCCGCGCGGCGAGCGACCTGAAGGCCCGCCACCTGAGCGCCGAAGCGGCGCTGGCGCGCGCCCTCGGCGGCGGTTACCAGGGCGCTGCGCTGCCAACGATTCAAACAAAGGACAAAGCATGAGCAACAACAACACCGAAACGAAAGCGGCGAGCGCTGTTGCAGCGCCCGCCGCACCCGCCGCCCCGGCGCCCGCCGTCTCGTCCAGCAAGCGGCGCCCGGCGCTGCTCGCGGTCGCCGGCGCCACGCTGCTGGCGGGCCTGGCCTACGGCGCCTACTGGGGCCTCTACCTGCGCCACTACGAGAGCACCGACAACGCCTATGTGCAGGCGCCGATGGTGCAGATCACGCCGCAGGTCGGCGGCACCGTGCTCGCGATCCTGGCCGACGACACCGACATCGTCAAAGCCGGCCAGCCGCTGGTGAAGCTCGACCCGAGCGACGCGCAGCTCGCGCTCGACCGCGCCCAGTCGCAGCTCGCGCAGACGGTGCGTGAAGTGCGCACCCTGTACTCGACCAACGGCACGCTCACGGCCAACGTTCATTTGCGCGAAGCCGAAGTGGCGCGGGTGCAGTCCGATGTGGCACGCGCCAACGACGACGTGAACCGGCGCAAGCCGCTGGTGGCCACCGGCGCGGTCGGCGGCGAGGAGATGAAACACACCGAGAACGCGCTCGCCGCGTCCAAGAGCGCGCTCGCCGCCGCGCAGTCGGCGCTCGCCGCCGCGCAGGAGCAGGCCAGCAGCAACCGCGCGCTGACCGAAGGCACGAGTGTCGAGAACCACCCCAACGTGCAGCGCGCCGCGGCGGCGGTGCGCGAGGCTTTCCTCGCGCTGCAGCGCACCGAGCTGCCGGCGCCGCTGACCGGCCAGATCGCCAAGCGCACCGTGCAGGTCGGCCAGCGCATCGCGCCCGGGGCGCCGCTGATGGCCATCGTGCCGCTCGACCAGGTCTGGGTCGAAGCCAACTTCAAGGAAGTGCAGCTGCGCAAGATGCGCATCGGCCAGCCGGTCAAGCTGCATGCCGACGTGTACGGCGAGAAGGTCGAATACGACGGCCGCGTGATCGGCCTGGGGGCAGGCACCGGCGCGGCCTTCGCGCTGCTGCCGGCGCAGAACGCGACCGGCAACTGGATCAAGGTGGTGCAGCGCGTGCCGGTGCGGGTCGAGCTCGACGCCAGGCAGGTGATCGAACATCCGCTGCGCATGGGCCTGTCGATGGAAGCCAGCGTCGACGTGGCCGACCAGGCCGGCCAGCCGCTGACCGCATCGACCGGCGCGGCGCGCACCAACACGACCCAGGCCTTCGAGCCGCAGCCCGGCGCGGCCGACCGCATGGTGCGCGACATCATCGCGGCCAACCTCGGCAAGACCGGCACGCGGGTCTCGTCGGCCACGCCTGCGGTGCGCCAGATGGCGTTGAGCGGCTCGGCGGCATCGGTGCGACGCTGAGGACAAGTCTCGCGTTCGCACTGAGCCTCCCACTCCGTTCGCACTGAGCCTCCCACTCCGTTCGCACTGAGCCTGTCGAAGTGCCGAGGTGCACCCCTGACGGGCCCTCGACAGGCTCAGGCCGAACGGAATCGAGCTGACCTCCGCAATACAGGAACCCATATGTCCTCCCCCCCACCCGCCTACCCGCCGCTGCACGGCACGCCGCTGGTCCTCGGCACCGTCGCGCTGTCGCTGGCGACCTTCATGAACGTGCTCGACTCGTCGATCGCCAACGTGTCGATCCCGGCGATCGCCGGCGACCTGGGCGTGAGCCCGTCGCAGGGCACCTGGGTCATCACCTCGTTCGCGGTCGCCAACGCGATCTCGGTGCCGCTCACCGGCTGGCTGACGCAGCGCTTCGGCCAGGTGCGCCTGTTCGCCGGCAGCGTGCTGCTGTTCGTGCTGGCCTCGTGGCTGTGCGGCCTGGCGCCCAACATCGAATCGCTGATCTTCTTTCGCGTCCTGCAAGGCCTGGTGGCGGGGCCGATGATCCCGCTGTCGCAGACGCTGCTGCTGGGCAGCTACCCGCGCGCCAAGGCCGGCTCGGCGATGGCGATGTGGGCGATGACGGTGCTGGTGGCGCCGGTGGTCGGGCCGCTCCTGGGCGGCTGGATCACCGACAACATCTCGTGGCCGTGGATCTTCTACATCAACATCCCGGTCGGCCTGGTGGCCGCCGGCATCACCTGGTCGATCTACCGCAAGCGCGACCCCGGCCCGCGGCGCGTGCCGCTCGACTACGTGGGCCTGGGCCTGTTGGTGCTGTGGGTCGGCTCGCTGCAGATCATGATCGACAAGGGCAAGGAGCTCGACTGGTTCAACTCGGGCCAGATCGTGCTGCTGGCGGTGACGGCGGTGGTGGGCTTCCTGTTCTTCCTGGCCTGGGAGCTGACCGAGACCCACCCGATCGTCGACCTGCGCCTGTTCGCGCAGCGCAACTTCCTGATGGGCACGGTGGCGCTGAGCGTGGCCTACGGCATCTTCTTCGGCAACGTGGTGCTGCTGCCGCTGTGGCTGCAGCAGTTCATGGGTTACACCGCGAGCCTCGCGGGCATGGCACTGGCGCCGGTCGGGGTGCTTGCGATTCTGCTGTCGCCGTGGGTCGGCAAGAACATAGCCAAGATCGATCCGCGCCGCCTCGCGACGGTGGCCTTCATCGGCTTCGCGCTGGTGTTGTGGATGCGCTCGCACTTCAACACCCAGGCCACCTTCGGCACCATCATGATCCCGACCCTGCTGCAGGGTGCGGCGATGGCGTTTTTCTTCATCCCGCTGCAGGCCATCATCTTCTCGGGCCTGACGCCCGAGCGCATGCCGGCGGCGGCGGGCTTGTCGAACTTCGTTCGGATCACCGCCGGCGGCTTCGGCACCTCGATCATCACCACGCTGTGGGAGGGCCGCGCGGTGATGCACCACGCGCACCTGGCCGAAAGCGTGAACCGCGGCAACGAGACGGCGATGCAGGCGATGGGCCAGCTCAACGCGGCCGACCAGAGCCCCGAGCAGGCGATGGCCTTCGTCAACCGCCTGATCGACCAGCAGGCCTACACGATGGCCGCGACCGACCTGTTCTACCTGTCGGCGATGCTGTTCCTCGGGCTGATCTCGCTGGTCTGGCTGACGCGACCGAAACACGGCGCTGCGCTCGATGCGGGTGGCGCGCATTGAGGGCGCCGAGAGCCCACGCTGACGGTGGGCATTTGATCACCCACGCAGGCCTGGATAGGATTATTCTCGAACGAGTCGGATACCAGGGTGCCGCGGGTCTTCGTGTGCAATGCCGCTGGTCAGCAGGCGGGGGGTGGTCATGGACAAGCGCAAAGTCGCCAACACGAACCTCAGGGTCGTCTGGAGCGCGGATGCGCCCGCGACGAAAAGTGGGAGCGTCGAACGGCCCGATCGCGCAAGTGAGCCCGACGAAGCGCTGAGCTTGACGCTGCGCTCACTCGACGACGTGCCGGCCGCGTCGGACCCGGCCGAAATCGATCCCGCCGACGGTGCAGCGCCGGACCTCGCGGCATCGCTGCCCGAGATCGTCCGGTCCGACCCCGAGTTTGTTTGTCCGAGTGCCCTCGACCCCGGCGTCGACGCCGAACCACCGACTCGCTCGGCGCTGAAGGCCGCCCATCGTGCGGTGGTGCGCCGCGCTCGCCAGTCGACCGCGTTGCCCGATCCGGGCGCAAGCCTGGCGTCACCCGATGTGATGCTGCTCGAACAGAACGAGACGGACCGCGTGCAACTGCGAAGCCTGCTCGAAGACTTCGGTTTTTGTGTCCATCCGGCGCGCGACATCCGCCAGGCCAACGCGATGCTGTCGGCGCGCGCCTTCGCCGCGGCGTTCCTCGACATCGTGCTCGATGGCGCGCCGTGCGGCCCAGAGGCGGCGCTGTGCCAGCGCGTCAAGGACCAGCGCCAGCCAAGCGGTCAGGCGACGGCGTTGATCATCACCTCCGAGGGCGGGCGCTCGGTGGACCGGGTGCGCGCCTCGTTGGCCGGCTGCGACGCGTTCCTGCGCAAGCCGCTTGGCCGCGGCGACGTGGTTCGCGCGTTGCAGGACGGCGGGGTGGTGCTGCCGCTGGACGCGCGCAGCCGGTACTGAATCAAGCGGCAGCACGGGCTCGCGAGCGAGGGTCGCGTCGCTGCGGCGCGGCGACGTCTGAACGATGCGCTTAACATCACGTCGAGCTGACGATGCGCGCCTTCGAATCCATTCACTTCGCGGCACCGGCGACGCCCGGGGCCCGCCTGATCGTGCTCGGCGCCGTGCACGGCAACGAGACCTGCGGCAGCGTGGCTGTCCGGCGAGTTCTCGACGACATCGCGCAGGGTCGCCTGACGATCGTCAGCGGCGAGCTCACGTTCGTGCCGGTGACGAACCCGCTCGCCTACGAGCGTGCGCAACGCCAGGGCGACCGCAACCTCAACCGCAAGCTGGCTCCGACCGACGATCCGCGCGAGTTCGAGGACCACGTCGCGAACTGGCTGTGCCCGCTGCTGGCGCGCCACCAGGTGCTGCTGGACCTGCACTCGTTCCACACCCCCGGCGAGCCGTTCGTGATGCTCGGCCCCGAAGACAACGCCGGCACGCTGGAACCGTTTCGCCATGCCGCGCAGGAAGAGGCGCTGGCGCTGCGGCTGGGCGTGCGTCGCATCGTCGACGGCTGGCTCGGCACTTACGCCGACGGCGTGGCGCGCCGGCGCGTCCTGGCCGAGCGCGAAGGCAACATCACGCTGGATCTGGACGCCGACTACGGCGTCGGCACCACCGAGTACATGCGGCGCGCCGGCGGCTGGGGCTTCACGCTCGAGTGCGGCCAGCACGACGATCCACGCGCCCCCGAGGTCGCGTACCGGGCGATCCTGAACGCGCTGGCCCACCTGCGGATCATCGACGCGCCGCCTCCGCCGCCGGCCGCCGAGGTCGAGGCGCTGCGCCTGTTCCAGGTGGTCGACAAGAACCATGCGGGCGATCGCTTTGCCCGCGCCTGGACGAGCTTCGACCCGGTGCGCGCGGGCGAGCTCATCGGCACACGGCATGACCGTACGCCGCTGCTGGCCGAGAGCGATGGGCGCATCGTGTTTCCGAATCCTGCCGCGAAGCCGCGGCAGGAGTGGTTCTACCTCGCGCGTCCTCACGGGCGGTTCGACGGCAGGTGAGTGCCGCATCATGCGATCGCTCATGCTCACGACCACTGCGCTGCGGCTGATGGTGGCGTGTGCCGCGGCCGTGCTGCTGTTCGCTGCTGCGCCTTGCCGGGCTGGCGACAAGCCGAAGGGCTTTGTCGACGTGCATGTCGGCGACATGCCCCCCGGCGCAAGCAGGATCTTTCGCTGGAACGGCCGCCCGTTCGTGGTCATGCGCACCACCGACGACATGCTGGCCGACCTGCGCGCCCAGACACCGCACACATGGAGCGGGCGCCCCATCTCCGACACGCGGCCGGCGTATTTCGTGTTCTCCGGATTGAGCTCGCTGCGTGGCTGCGCGGTCGTGCATGCCCCCGCTGGCGCGCCGCGCTACGCACCCGAGCGGGTCTGGCAGGGCGGTTTCTACGACCCCTGCCGCTTCGGTGAATGGGACTACGCCGGCCGCACCATCCGGCAGTACCCGGATCAGGACGAGGCGATGCGGCGCCCCGATCTGGACGTGCAGGCATTCGAGCTCAAAGGTCCTTCCACGCTGCGCGTCACTGCGCGCAAGTGAACACCAGGCCGCGTTGCTTCACGCGGCGAGCAGCGTGCGCTGGAAGTCGACGACGTCGCCTTCGCCGACGTCGTCGCGCAGCGCCTGCCACTTCTCGGGTTCGGCGTCGATGTCCGCGATCAGTTGGCGCGGCACGCGCATCGCGGGCTCGCGGCCACCCTCGGCCGACGGCGCGCCGACCCAGGCGAGCAGCAGGTCGCCGTCGACTTCGCGCACCAGCCGCAGCTCGGTGTGCCCGCCGGGCAGCGGTGTTTCGTCGCGGGTGCGCAGCACTGCGAGCTTGGCGGCTTCGAGCGTGCGGTCGTCCACGCCCAGCTGCCGGGCCAGCACCTTCTCGACCAGCGCAGGCCAGCCGAACACGGCACGCACCGCGAGCTTGTCGCCGAGCTTGCGCGCCGAGCCCGGCGCGTTCTTGCCCAGTGCATCGTCGAACCCGGCACGCGTCTGCGCCGCGCAGGCCTGCCATTCGTGGCGGCGTGTCGCCGGCCACACGCCGATGTACTGGCCGCGGCCGAAATCCATGTAGATGAATTCGGGCTCGACGCGGAAGCCTTTGCCGCAGCTCGGACACTCCTTGCGCTGGAAGCTGCCGTCGAGGATGGCGTCGCGCAGGTCGGGTCGGCGGTCGGCGCTGACGCTTTGCACGAGCTCGAATTCCACCTCGCTGCCGCAGGCCGGGCAGGCGATGGCTTCTTCGCGGAAGATCGACATGGTCGCCTCGCTTTCCTAGGGTTCGCTAGAGTTTCTTCAGCCACTCCATTGCCGGGTGCGTGTCCTTGAGCTTGCCCGAGCGGAAGCCCGCGTACAGCTCGGCGAACCATTCGCCCGGCGCGCGGAACTGGTAGCCGGTCAGCGCCTTGTTGCGCGCCGCCGCCAGGTAGCGCACCCAGGTCCGCGCGTAGGCCTCGTGATAGATGTAGTCGCCGATCTTGATCGCATCGCAGTCGCCCTGGCGGCGGTAGACGTTGGCAGCGGTGGCCAGCCCGTACCACTTGTCGAACTCGATGCGCGCCTTGTCTTCGTCGGAGCCGGGCGGCGCGGCGGGTGCGACGCTCGGCTTGTTCTGCAGCTTGTCGAGCACGTAGCGGCGCTGCTCGGGTGTCTTGTAGTGGGCCGCAAAGCGCGCATCGGCGCCGATGATGTCGGCCAGCGGCTGCACGCTGCTGCCGTAGGTGGTCCAGCCGCCGTACTTCGGCAACGGGCCGTTCTGCGCCATGAAGCCGGTCGAGTCGTCCATGCCGTGGCCGACCTCGTGCGCGGCGGCGAACGCGAGGTACACCACCTCGTTGGTGTTGACCGGCTGACAATCGGGATCGATCGCCGCGGGCAGCTGCTTCACCCACGCGCCGGTCTTCGGGTCCTTGTTCTCCTGGTTGGCGCCGAACCGCTGCTTGCCCGTGGTGCGGCCCTCGAGCGAGACCGCTGCGTCGTCGGGTGCATAGGCGCCGCCCGCACTGCCGAACTTGTCCTCGTAGGACACGCCCGAGATGCTCTTGTTCTTGACGATGTCCTGCGGCATCTTGGAGAACATCTCGCACACCACCTTCATCGCCTTGGCCGGATCGCCAGCGGGCCGGCCTGCCGGCAAGGCGGGCGATGGCGGCAGCGCGGGCAGCGGCTTGCCGCTCGCGAACTTGACCCCATAGCGGCCCTCGGCCAGCGCATTGAGCAGCCGCATGTCGCCGCCATCGGGGATCGCCTGGATCATCGCGTCGACCGTCGTCGCGCCGCCCTTGCCCACCATCTTGGCCGCCATCTTGGCGATCTGCGGATCGTTCGGCTTGGCCTTCATCACCGCCTCGAGCTGGCTCTTGTCGAGCCGGACCTCGATCGCATCGAGCGCCTTCGTCGCGTCGGCGAAGGCGAAGCTGTCGGCCTGCTTCACGGCGTCGACGGCCATCGCTTGCAGCGCCGCCTTCTCGGTCGCGTCGGCGACCTTGTCGACGCGCTTGTCGAGCGCCGCGGCGGCGTCGTCGAACTTGGCGCGCTCGGCGTCGGCCGCCTTCGCGGCGGCGACCGCATCGTTGGCGCTGCGCAGCGCCGTCATCGCGGCGAGCGCATCGTGCGCGGCGTCCTTGGCCTTGGCATCGGTCAGCGCAGCGTCCACCGGATCGACGCGGCCCTTGATCTTGGCGGCGCGCTTGGACGCCTTCAGCGCCTTGAGTGCCGCCTCGACGTCACCGACCGACCCGGCGAACTGGCCATGGCTGGCCTGGATGGTCTTGGCTTCGGTCAGTGCCGCCGCCGCGGCGGCGAGCGACGTGGCCGCCGTCGCGCCGTCGGCATCGGCCAGCGCTTTGGTTGCGACGGCGACCTGGTCGTCGAAGGTCTTGAACTGGGCCTGTGCCAGCTTCGCGTTGGCCGCGCCGGCTGCGGCCTTGCCGTCGGCGCGCAGCGTGTCGAGCGCCTTCTTCAGGCCGGCGGTGTCTTTCGGGTTGGCCGCGGCGGCTTCGGCTGCGCCCGCTGCGCCGAGGCTGTCGGCCAGCTTCTTGACCACCGCGAGGTCGGCGCGCACGCGGGTGACGGCGGTCAGCGCCGAGGCCCATCCCGGCGCCGGATCGGGCGCCGTCTCGGCCGTGGTCGCGAAGTTGGCCGCGTTGGTCAATAGCTGGCGCGCGGCATCGAGCTCGGTCTTGATGTGCGCCGCCGCGGCATGTTTGGCTAGCGCTGCGAGCTCGGTGTCCGCGCTCGCGCGTTCCTTGGCGTAGGACTCGAGGGTCTTCGCGAGGCCGACCCAGACGCGGGCCTGGCGCGCCGTCTCTTCGAGCGCGCGCACGCCTTCCTCGAACTTGCGTGTCTCGTAGCTGCCCAGCGCGTCGGCGTCCTTGACCCGGTTGTCGAGCGCGTCGGCGTGCTGCTTCACGCCGGCGGCGGCGCGCACCTCGGCGACGGCGGCGACCGTGGTCACACGCTGCTTGTCGTACAGCGCGCGTCGCTCGCCCATGCGCACGCCGGGGCCGACCACGTCGCCGGCAGCGAGCGCGTTTTCGCGGCACACGCTCCAGTCCTTCGCGGCCAGCGCGCGCTCCGCCTCGGCGATGTAGGCCTTGGCCTGATCGATGTCCTTCTTGGAGAACTCGCGCACCGCCTTGTCCATCTTCTCCATCGTCGCGAGCTTGGCCTTCTGGTCGGTGATCAGTCGCTTGGCTGCCGGCTGCAGCTCGGTGCCGATCTCCTTCAACTTCTTCTGCGCGGCGGCGAAGTTCGGCGGCGTGGCCGCGACGAGCGCGTCGGCCTGGTCGAGGAAGGGCTGAATCTGGCCGGCCATGCCCGATTCGTTGATCGCGTCGAACGACATGCCCAGCGCCTTCATGCTGGTGTACTCGCGCAGGTACGCGACCCAGTCGTCGGCGATGGTCTTGGCGCCGGCGCAGATCGTCTTGGCCTCGGCGAGCCGCTTGCCGGCCTGTGCGTAGTCCTTGGCGGCGGCGAGAGTGTCGGCTTCGGCGAGCTTGGCACCGGCCTGGCCGATCTGCGACGCGATCTTCGCGGTCTGCGCGTGCGTGTTGAGATCGTCCACCAGCTTCTGCACCGCGGCGCGCGCCGTCGTGAAGGCGGCCAGGTTCTTGTCCACCACCGGCGGCGCGGCACTGGGGCCTGCGGCGTCGGCGCCGTCACCGGCGGCGCGCTTGCCGGCGGGGTCGGACGGCGCGCGAAGCTCGGCGGGCGCGCCGGCCCCAACCGGCCGCCGAAGAGGTGTCAAGCCCAGGCTCGCGATCAGTCCCATGTTGGCTCCTTCGCAACCGTTGGCGCGCGTCCATTCCGGGGCGAGGCGACGCGCGGCCAGCGGAAGAAGATCGACAAAGTCTAGCAACGATCGGCCGTCGCCGACCCCCCATGTCGCAGTCACCGGCTCAGCGGCGCGCGGAGTATGCTGGCGCTCGTGCAAACGACCGCCGCCGTGAACCCAGCCCTGACGCCCAGCACGTGCATGCGCCTGCATGCGACGGCTAGCGTGCTCGCGCTGGCGGCGTGTCTCGCCGCTGCCGGTCCGATCGCGGCTTCGGCAGCCGAGCGCACCGACGGGAGCAAGGACATGGTTCAAACCCCTGGCAAGGCCGCCGCGCGCCGGCCCGCGAAGGTGAGTGCTGACGAGCTGGTGACGTTGTTTCCCGGCACGCTCGGCGACTGGCAACAGACTGAGCTCGGCAAGACGCCGCCGCGCCGCGTGGCGGGCCCGGCGCCCGCCGTCGTCGGCGAGTACACATCGGGCGAGCACACCGCGAGGATCAGCGTCTCCAGCGGCGTGCTGCCGGCTGCGGTCGAGCCGGGCAAGCGCCAGTTCTCCCGCACCGAGCGGGCGGCGCCGAAGCAAACAGCGGTGACGGTCTCGCTCGCCAACGGCGTGCAGATCACTGCGAGCAGCCGCTCGGCCGACGCGGCGGCGCTGGAGGGGCTGCTTCAGGCGATTGATCTTGGGCGGGCGGAGGGGCTGCGGGCGGCGGGGCGTTAGGTGCTGCGATCGAAGGACCATCCGCGCTGGCGAAGGCCCGCCGACGCGGTGGACTCGTTTCTGCTCATCGCCCGCAAACGAGACCCATAAAGAAGAGCGGCCCCGAAAGGCCGCTCGCATTCGCCCGCCAAACGTTCAAGCTTGGCGACGGCGACGCGCCATGACGCCGACGCCGGCTAAGCCCGCTAGCATCAGCGCATAGGTTTCGGGTTCAGGCACTCCCGGGATGGTATCGGCCTGCACCGCCAGATCGGTGCCGACACTGCTCCCGGCATTGTTCCCGACATTCTTGATGACCGCTCCGGTCGTGCGATTGATCTGATACACACCGCCGGTGTCGCTTGATGCGTACAACTCACCGGTCAACCGGTTGTACGCGAGTCCGTCGGCCAGCCCATTCCAGGACGTGAACGCGTCGACGTAGGTGTACGACTGATTGTTTCCGGTCAGCACGGATGCGCCGCTGAGCCGGTACGGGATGAAAGCACCGTTTTTGTCGAAACCCGTGCCGACGAGATCGCCTGTGATCGGATCAAACGCCAGGTCGGTGTAGAAAGAATTGCGCCCCGACGGACCGCTGTCATTGGCGAAGGTGCCGACGAAATCGGTCACACCGGTGCCCGGATGGAAACGGAACAAGCCGTTGCGCGCAAAGGGGGTACGGTTGTTGTCGTAGGCGGTGAAGTACAGATTGCCGTCTGGCCCTGCCGTCAATCCGTCGAGGTTGCCGCCCAACCCGGTCGAACCCAAACTGACGACGTTGGTGATGACGCCCGCAGTGCGCTGTATGTTGGTGGAGTCGAGCTTGAAGATGTTGACGTCATTCTGGAAGCGACGCATGAAATACAAGGTCTTGTCCGGCGTTTCGGCCACGGTGGACCAGCCACCACCCACATCGCCGAGCACCGGATCCTTCAGCCGTCCAACGAGCGTGGTGGCGTTGGCACCGACATCAATGCTCCACAGGTTGCCGTCGCCGGCGCCCGACATGGCCCACATATCAACTGTGGCGGCCTGCGCAATGCCAGCCATGCATGAACCGGCAACGGCGAGCGTCGCGGTCAGTTTCCCGGTTGTCGCTTTCATCGCACCTCCTTGGTGTTGACAGAACGATCGCCGCATCGCTCCGCGGACGCGGAGGTTGTAGCAGCAGATGACAGTAGTCTCTTGAATTGAGTCGTCAACCCCCTGTTCGAGGGGGAGGGCGGGGCGTTTTGCAAGCGTCGCCTATCGTCTGTCTGTCGACGCCACGGCTGGCCCGCCGGAGAGGGATCCTCCTGCAGCCGAACCTGGCTCAGGGCGCGGCAACGATGACAGCTCAGAAGCGCCAGGCCACTCCGGCATTGAGCGACCACTGCCGGGTCGAGGTGGTCAGCGGGCTGTGCGCCGCCGGCCCCATCACCTTCCCGATCGAGCCGCCCCACAAGGCCATCCAGCGCGGGTCGATCTCCATCCGGAAGCCGGTGCCGATCGACACGTCGCGCAGCCCCGAGCCCGGCGTGTAGACCGGGTAGCCGCTGGCGATCGATTCGTCCGGCGTGACGCCGTAGTAGCTGCGGGTGTAGCGCCCATCGGCCCAGGTGATGCCGGTGCCGACGTTCCAGACGATGCGCGGGCTCAGGCGCCGGTCGTGCCCGATGCTCAGGTCGATGAGGTTGCCGCCGCCGCGCCCGAGCAGGTCGGTGCTCCAGCCGGCGGCAGCCTTCCAGCCTTCGTCGAGCTGCCAGGTCGCCGAGCTGCGCATGCGGATCGTGCGGCGCACGTTCTCGATCCCGGCCAGCGCAGGGCTGTCGGCCGAGCGGCGGCCGTTGTCCAGGCGCAGCGCGAAGTTCAGGCGCAGCCGCTCGGTGTTCACCGCGTCGAGCCCGAGGCCGCGGAACACGTCGTCGGCGCGGCGGCGGGTCACGAAGCCGCCGCTGTTGCTGATGCTCAGGCGCCCGTAGCGCAGGTAGAAGCCGGGTGTCACCGACAGTTTGCGGCGTGCCGAGCCCGAGTATTCCGGCGCCAGCAAGAACTGCGGGCCGATGGCGCCCTCCCATTCGGTGGCCGCAGGCGTGCTCGCGGCCGGCGCGGCCGCCGGCGCTTCGTCGGCCGCCTGTGCCGCGGTACAGGCGAAACCGAGTAGCAGGAGCACCGGGCGCATCAGTGTGTCTGGTCGTTGTCGGCACACGCGACAAGGTGCGTGTCGCAGCACGGTAGCGGGTCAGACTTAGCCGCCGCTTAAGGCCCTGTCCGCGGGAAAACCACCCGCGCCTCCAGCCCGAGCCCGGACGGCGCGGTGACGAGCTGCACGGACGCGCCATGCCGCTCGGCAATCGCCCGCACGATCGCCAGGCCGAGCCCGCTGCCGCGCTGGCCCGGCGATGCGGCGGTCGGCTCGCCACGATAGAAACGATCGAACACCCGCGCGCGTTCCGACTCTGGAATCCCCGGGCCGTTGTCGACCACGCGCAGCGTGGCCGCGCCGTCGATGTCAGCCGCCATCACGTCGACCATGCCGCCCTGCGGCGAATGGCGCAGCGCGTTTTCGACCAGGTTCTTCAGCAGGACCGTGAGCTGGTGCCGGTCGCCCTGCACGACGCGCGACGCCGACACCTGCGCCCCCAGGTCGACGCCCTGGTGCTCGGCGGTGATGCTCAGGTGCGTGACGACGTCGTTGACGATCTCGGCCAGCGCCACCGGAGCGAACGGCGGCAGTGGCGCATCGGGCTCGGCACGCGACAGCTGCAACAGCTGCTCGATCAGGTGCTGCGCGCGTTCGATGCCGGTCTTCAGCTCGGCGATGGCTTCCTGGCGCTGCGCCGCATCTACAGCGCGCTCGAGCAACTGCAGCTGCAGCTTCAGCGCGGTCACCGGCGTGCGCAGCTCGTGCGCTGCGTCGGCCACGAAGCGGCGCTGGTTCGCGAAGGCGAGCGACAGGCGCTGCATCAGGTCGTCGATGGCCTGAACCAGCGGATGGATCTCGCGCGGCGCGTCGTCGCGCCCGAGCGGCGCAAGCGAAGCGGAGCTGCGTGCGGCAAGGTCCTTGGCCGCGGCATCGAGCGGGCGCAGGCCCTGGCGCAACGCCACCACCAGCAGCACGCCGATCAGCAGCATCAACAGCAACAGCGGCACGAACATCTTCGAGGCGGCTTCGGCGGCGATCTGCGCCCGCAGCGACATCGGCTGCGCCGCCTGCACCACCGCGCCCGGGCGTTTGGCGGTGTAGACCCGGTACTCCTCGTTGCCGATGCGGGTGATCGACACACCCTCGGGCGCATCGAACGGCAGCTGTACCTTCGGATGGGAGGCGAAGGTCAGGCGGCCATCGGGCGTCCAGATGCAGACCACCATGTCGAGCTCGGGCACCGGCAGCGCCTGCTGTGTGCCCGACGGCGCGGCAGCCTGGCTGGTCTCGTAGTGGCTGGCGACGGACAGCGCCACTTGCTGCAGGTTCTCGTCGACGATCTCGGTCAGTTCGTCGCGGTTGACGAAGTAGGCCACGCCGACCAGGCCCAGCGATCCGAGGCTCAGTGCGCCGAGGATCCACACCAGCAGATGGCGCTGGATCGAACGCACGGCGTCAGGTCTCACAGACGCGGTAGCCGACGCCGCGCACGTTCTGGATCAGGGCGCTGCCGAGCTTGCGGCGCAGGTTGTGCAGATGCACCTCGACCGCGTTGCTGCCGATCTCGGCGCCCCAGGGGTAGACCGATTCTTCGAGCTTTTCACGCGACAGCACGGCGCCGGGCCGCTGCATCAGCGCTTCCATGATCGCGAACTCCTTGGCCGACAGATTGACCGGCTCACCGGCCAGCGTCGCGATCTTGCGCAGCGGGTCGAGCACCAGCGCGCCGGCGCTGAGCAGCGGTGTCGCGCGGCCCGCATGGCGGCGCCAGAGGGCGCGGATGCGGGCGACCAGCTCGTCGAGGTCGAAGGGCTTGACCAGGTAGTCGTCGGCGCCGGCATTGAGCCCGGCGATGCGGTCGGCCACGGCGTCGCGCGCGGTCGTGATCAGCACCGGCAGCGGGTTGCCCTTCTGGCGCAGCGTGTTGAGCACCGCCATGCCGTCCTTCCTCGGCAGTCCGAGGTCGAGGACGGCGAGGTCGTGCGAGCCCGAGGCGAGCGACAGGTCGGCGGCGCGGCCGTCCTGCACCCAGTCGACCGCGAAGCCGGCCGTCACCAGCCCCTGACGCACCGCCTTGCCGACCATCGGGTCGTCTTCGATCAACAGGATTCGCATGCGCTTCGATTCAAGCCGAATCGAAGCTTAGCCCGGCTGCGGGCACGCAATCGCGCCGCGGCACAATGACCGCGCGCCGCGCATCCAGATGCCGCAGGCCGGCCCACACGAAGAACGGCAACATCGCCAGCATGCACCAGCCGGCGCCGCCGAGCTCGCGCCAGCGCGCCAGCTCGCTCGCGAACTGCGGCGTGTTCGGCGGCAGCACCAGCCCGCAGAACAGGATCGCGCTCGCGGCCAGCGCCGGCCAGCGCGACGCTGCCGGCCGCGGCGCACACAGCATCGCGGCCAGCGGCGCAAACACCATCAGCAGCAGGCAGGTGTGGCGCGGATTGGTCTGCGGGCTGAACGCAAGCGCGAGCGCCAGCAGCGCGCCCCATTCGAGTGCCAGTGTGCCGAGGTAGGGCTGCGAGACTTGAGCGTTCGCGCTCGGCCAGCGTAGTGCCGGCACGCCGGCGCGCCGGTAGACGCATGCGAGCAGCAGCATGGCGCCGACCACCAGCGCGCCGGCCGCCGGCAGCGCCAGCACATGGCCGGACGCGAGCGCACGCGCGATGCCGCTGGTGATCGAGATGCTGTGCCCGATGGTGATCGGGTCGACGTTGGCCACCTCGGTGGCGAGCGAGCCCAGGCCGAGCAGCCGCGCGATGCCCGACAGCGCGGTGGCCCAGTGGTTCAGATTGGCGCTCCAGCCGGTGACCAGCGCGGGCAGCAGCGCGACGCCGACGATGCCGGCGCCAAACCAGGCGGCCGCGCGGAAGCGCCGGCGCAGCAGCAGGTAGGGCAGGTAGACCAGCGGCAGGTACTTGATGTTGACTGCCAGACCCAGCAGCACTCCGGCCCAGCGCGGCCTGGCATCGAGCCAACGCAGCGCCAGCAGCAGCGCGAACAACATCGGCACATTGGTTTGCCACATCTGCAATTCGCTGCGCAGCTTGGGGGCGGCCAGCAGCAGCGTGACGGCGGCGACGACGATGACGCGCTCGAACGACAGCTCCATCTCGAAGCGCCGCATGAACTCGGCCGCGGCCAGCCAGGCGCAGGCCAGCGCCAGCGCGAGGTTGACAACCAGCATCAGCAGCGCCGCGCTCTTGACCGGCAACAGCGTCAGCGGAATGAAGGCGAAGGCGATCAGCGGCGGATAGATGTAGCCGTGCACGCCGGCGCTGTAGATGTCGCGCCCTTCGCGCATCGCCCAGGCGGCCTGGTAGAAGTGCTCGAAGTCGCCGCAGCCGGTGACGAACACGCTCGCGAAGCCGGGGTAGGGCGCGTCGTCGATGCGGTGCGCCGCGACGAGCCAGAACCACAGGCACACGAGGCCGAGCAGGGCCCCGGCGGCGAAGGCCTGCAGTCGGCGCGGCGGCAGGGCTGGGCGGAGCAAAGGCATGAAATGGCGACAGCGTGCAAAGCCTTGCTGTGTAGCAAGGTGCGACTTAGCTGACGCTTAAGGCGCTCGGCTGCAATGCCTTCAGCGCAGCCAAACCGCAGGTGTCGCGACCAGGCCACACGCGAGACCTAGAATCCCGCCCGGTCGTCGACCGTGCCGGCCGATTCGCTGGTGCGTGCGAGCGGGCTGACACCGCTGCTGACGGCGATCCAGGCGCGGCTCGTGCCGCGCTTCCAGAAGGTCAGGCCGCAAGACGGCCTGCCGCTGAACCTCTACCGTTTCTGAGGTCAACCGCCGTCGCGCCGACGGCTCGGCGCCGCGGCGCGTAGAGTCGGTGCACCATGCCGGACCTCATTGCCCTGCTCGTCGATCACGGCGTGCTCATCGTCTTTGCCGCCACGCTGGCGGCGCGCATCGGTGCGCCGGTGCCGGCCTCGCCGCTGCTGGTGGTTGCGGGCGGGCTGGTGATGACCGGCGGGCTGTCGTGGCTCGCAGTGCTGGCCGGCTCGATCGCCGCCAACCTCATCGGCGACGGGCTGTGGTTCCAGGCCGGACGCTGGCATGGCCACCGCGTGATGAAGCTGCTGTGCCGCATCTCGCTGTCGCCCGACTCGTGCGTGCGCCAGAGCGAAACGCTGATCACGCGCTGGGGCGGACGCTCGCTGATCGCCGCCAAGTTCCTGCCCGGCGTGTCGGTGGTGGCGGCGCCGATGGCCGGCGCTTTGGGCATGTCGTGGCTGCGCTTCGTTGCGTTCGAGCTGGTCGCCGCGACGCTGTGGACGCTGCCGTTCATGCTGCTGGGCGTCGCCTTCAGCGGCCAGATCCAGGACGTGCTGAACGCGATGGCGAACGCCGGAACGGTCGCGCTCGGCGCCTTGCTCGTGGTGGTGGCGGCGCTGGTCGGGCTGCGCTACTGGCGGCGCCACAAGTTCCTGCGCGAGGTCGAGATGTCGCGCATCAGCGTCGACGAGTTGCACGAGCTGATCCACAACGGCCACGACCCGGTGGTGATCGACGTGCGCTCCGGGGCCAGCGCGCAGATCGACGCGCGGCGCATTCCGGGCGCGCTGCTGATCGAGCTGCGCGACATGCCGGGCCGCGCCGCCGGCCTGCCGCGCGACCGCGAAATCATCCTGTACTGCAACTGCCCGAACGAGGTCTCGGCCGCGCGCGCCGCGCGCATGCTGGCGGCCGAGGGGCTGGCCCGGGTTCGGCCGCTGGCCGGCGGGCTCGACGCGTGGGTCGCGGCGGGCCGGCCGGTCAGTCCGCTGACGCTGCCGAGCGCCTGAGCCGCGCCGATCTCGGGCAACGGGCCCCAGCGGCGGCTCGTCAGAAGATGTCGGGCTCGCTCACCGGTGCGCCGAAGCCGGTCTCGAGAAAGTCGAAGTCGCAGCCCTGGTCGGCCTGCAGGATGTGGCGCGAGAACATCCAGCCGTAACCCCGTTCGTAGCGCGGCGGAGGTGCGGTCCATTCGGCGCGGCGGCGCGCCAGCTCTGCGTCGCTGACTTCGAGCTGGATGCCGCGCGCCGGCACGTCGACGCTGATGAGGTCGCCGGTCTTGACGAGCGCAAGCGGCCCGCCGACATAGGCCTCGGGTGCGCAATGCAGGATGCAGGCGCCGTAGCTGGTACCGCTCATGCGAGCGTCCGACAGGCGCAGCATGTCGCGCACACCCTGCTTCACGAGCTTGGTGGGGATCGGCAGCATGCCCCACTCGGGCATGCCGGGGCCGCCTTGCGGGCCGGCGTTGCGCAGCACCAGCACGTGGTCGGCCGTGACGTCGAGGTTCTCGTCGTCGATCGCCGCCTGCAGCGCCGGGTAGTTGTCGAACACCAGCGCCGGGCCGGTATGTTGGAGGTACTGCGGCGCGCAGGCGCTGGGCTTGATGACGGCGCCCGATGGCGCCAGGTTGCCGCGCAGCACCGCGAGCGCACCTTCGGCGTAGATCGGGTTGGCCAGCGCCCGGATCACGTCGTCGTTGTGCACCTCGGCGCCGGCGATGTTCTGGCCCAGCGTGCGGCCCGTGACGGTCAGCGCGTCGAGCTGCAGGTGCTCGCCGAGCCGGCTCATCAGGCCGGGCAGGCCGCCGGCGTAGTAGAAGTCTTCCATCAGGTAGGTGTCGCCGCTGGGCCGGATGTTGGCCAGCACCGGCACCTTGCGGCTCGCCGCATCGAAGTCGTCGAGGCCGACCTCGCACGCCGCGCCGGCACGCCGCGACAGCGCCACCAGATGGATGATCGCGTTGGTCGAGCAGCCCATCGCCATCGCGACGGCGATCGCGTTTTCGAACGACGCGCGCGACAGCACACGCTGCGGCGTCAAGTCGTCCCACACCATCTCGACGATGCGCCGCCCGCAGTCGGCGGCCATTCGCACATGGCTCGCGTCGGGCGCGGGAATGGCCGAGGCGCCGGGCAGCGTCATGCCCATCGCTTCGGCGATGCCCATCATCGTCGCGGCGGTGCCCATCGTCATGCAGGTGCCGTGGCTGCGCGCGATGCCGCCTTCGACACCCAGCCATTGCGCGTTGCTCAGCGTGCCGGCGCGGCGCTCGTCCCACAGCTTCCAGGCGTCCGAGCCAGAGCCCAGCACGCGGCCCTTGTAGTTGCCGCGCAGCATCGGGCCGGCCGGCAGGTAGATGCAGGGCAGGCCGGCGCTGATGGCGCCCATCAGCAGGGCAGGCGTGGTCTTGTCGCAGCCGCCCATCAGCACCGCGGCGTCGACCGGGTGGCTGCGCAGCAGCTCCTCGGTCTCCATCGCGAGCAGGTTGCGGTAGAGCATCGTGGTCGGCTTGACGAAAGGCTCGGCCAGCGAGATGGCGGGCAGCTCGATCGGGAATCCGCCGGCCTGCAACACGCCGCGCCGCACGTCCTCGACGCGCTGCTTGAAGTGGCCGTGGCAGGGGTTGATGTCGGACCAGGTGTTGACGATCGCGATCAGCGGCTTGCCGGCCCAGTCGGCGGGCGCGTAGCCCATCTGCATGATGCGCGAGCGGTGGCCGAACGAGCGCAGGTCGTCGGGCGCGAACCAGCGCGCGCTGCGCAGGGAGTCGGGGGAACGTTTCTTCATGGCATCGGCAGTAAAGCACAAACATATCGGATTCGCGGCACGCCGCGCCGCCAGCGTGCGGGCGGGTGGGCGTGAGCTGCGCTCTCGCATGGAACAACCCGGCCACCATGCGCCTTCGACCCGTCCTGCCGCTGCTGACCTGCGCCATCGGCGTGGTCACCGAGCCCGAGGTGCTGCTGCTCGACGACGAGGTCAAGGGACTGCTGGCGGCGCGATCACACGAATGAGTCGGCGTAGGCCCTAAAAGCCGCCATATCCGAACAGCCGCAGCAATACCTCACGCGTTGCGACCGCGTTTGCGTGTCGGCACGCCCGGCGGGGCCGCGCCGCGCGGTCGAATCCGAACCCGCCGCAAGGCCTGCGCTTCTACAGTCAGCGCACTCGTTGACACGAGGAGCGGCGTGGCCCTCCAGCCTTCGAAGCTCGCACCCCAACCTTCGGAGACTCCGGCCATGAAAGACACGACGCGAACGGGCGTGAAGTACACGCTCCTGATGCTCTTCCTCATCAACTTCCTCAACTTCTTCGACCGCACGATTCCGTCGGTGGTCTTCGAGCCGATCCGCACCGAGTTCGGCCTCACCGACACGATGCTCGGCCTGCTGGGAACCGCCTTCACGCTGGTCTATGCACTGGCCGGCCTGCCGCTGGGTCGATTGTCGGACCGCTTCAAGCGCACCCGCGTTCTGGGCGCCGGCGTGTTCGTCTGGAGCCTGATGACGGCAGCTTCGGGCATGGCATCGAGCTTCGTTTCGTTCTTCCTGATTCGCCTGGGCGTCGGGGTCGGCGAGGCGAGCTGCGCGCCGGCCGCCAACTCGATGATCGGCGACATGTACCCGTCCAAGCAGCGCGCCCGCGCGCTCGGCCTGTTCATGCTCGGCTTGCCGATGGGCAGCCTGGCGTGTTTCGCGCTCGTCGGCTACTTGGCGCAAAAGTTCGGCTGGCGCGTGCCCTTCATGGTGGCCGCGGTGCCGGGCTTCATCATCGCGTTCCTCGCGTTCTATCTGCGTGAGCCGGTGCGCGGTTCGCAGGAGACCTACAAGGTCGACGCGTCCAAGCCCGTCGATCGGCCGTTCCGCCGCGTGATGGCCATCCCCACGCTGTGGTGGATCATCCTGTCGGGCGCCACCGTCAACTTCGCCGCTTACGCGCTGGGCAGCTTCCTGCCGTCGCTGATGGTTCGTTACCACCATGTCAACGTGGCGCAGGCCGGTCTGGTGGCCGCGATCGTGCTCGGCGTCACCGGCTTGCTCGGCCTGACGCTGGGTGGTTGGGTGGCCGACAAGATCCACAGCCTGTTCCCGCGCGGCCGTCTGATGTTCGGCGCGGTGTGTCTGCTGCTGGCTGCGCCGCTGCTGTTCATGGGCCTGACCACGGCGGCCGGTGACGTGCTCGGCACCACGCTGCTGCTGTCGCTCGGCTGGCTGCTGTACTTCATGTACTTCGTGACGGTCTATGCGTCGGTGCAAGACGTGGTCGAGCCGCGCCTGCGTGCGATGGCGCTGTACTTCTTCTTCCAGTACGTGCTCGGCGCCGGTTTCGGCACCGTGGTCACCGGTGCGCTGTCCGACTTCTACGGCAAGCAGGCGATGAACGCCGCCGGCGCCACGCAGATGACCGATGCGTTCCGCGCGCTCGGCCTGCAGTCGTCGATGAGCCTCGTGATCCCGGCTGCGATCCTGATCACCGGCATCGCACTCTGGTTTGCGGCGCGTCGTTTTGTCGGCGATGCGGCCAAGCTCAGCGGTGCCGCGCCGGTTGCGAGCGCCGCTGTGGTCACGTCGATCCGCGTGTCGCCCGTCCGGGCCTGATGCACGAGGGCCGACGGCGGCCCGCTCAGAGTTTCAAGGCCGCGGCGTACCCCGTCATTTCGAGGTACCCGCGGCCAACTTGTTTGCCTTGCGTGTCCAGGAGTTCGCTCAAACCCTCCCAGTAGAACGCGCCGGTGCTGCCGCGGCTGTCGAGCTCCTGGTTGTCCAGCAGGCTCTTCACGCGGTAGCTGCCGGCGGGCGTGTCGATGTTCCATTCGACGGGGTAGGTGGCGCGTGAGGACGGGCTGGTCCAGGTTCTCTGCGGCGTGAAGCGCACCGCATCGGGCGCGAAGTTTTGCGCCGCCTGACCGGGTGCGCGAAAGCTGCCGCCGGCGTAGGCCGCCGATCCATCGGCACGGCGCAGGCGGAAGACCATCAGCGCGCTGCCGTCGTCGAGGTTCATGCCGATCCAGTCCCAGCCGACGGCATCGTTGCCCATCAGCGAATCGCTCCACTCGTGGTCGAGCCAGGCTTTGCCGGTGACGGGCGAGGCACGGCCGTCGAGGCTCAGCGTGCCGGTCACGGCGAGTTGCGGCTGGCTGTAGTAGTGGCTCGCCTGATCGGCCAGCGGCCCCTTGCGCGAGAAACCCGCATCGCCTTGCAACAGCACCGGCTGGGTGGTGTCGAAGGCAAGCTCGAAGCGGAAGCCGGCACTGTCGCTGGCGGCCAATGCGCGGTAGCGGCTTTGTAATGCCGGGCCTTCGCGCTGCAGATGCCAGTCGCGCAGCGCCACTGCTGTGTCGCCTTCAGCCGCCTGCGCGATGCCGAAGCCGGCGCGTGCGATGCGCTGGTCGTGGCGCAGGCGGCGCTCTTTCATGTCGCTGACCGCCGCATGCACGAACACCAGTTGGCTGGCGGCGAAGCGGCTCGGATGGCTGGCCGGCACGCCGGTGCGCGAGCGGAAGAAGGTGATCTGAAAGCCGTGCGTGATGTCGGTTGTTTGCAGCGTTCCGGTCAAGTACCACCACTCGTTGCGGGTGTCGGGGTGGGCGCCGAAGTCGGCAGGGAAGTGCAGCGGGCGAGGGTGGATCCCGACCCCGTATCGAGTACGGGGCGGCGCTTTCGTCGGGATGACAGTAGTCGTGTTCGGCGGCACGCCTTGCGCGCCAGCGCTGGCCCATGGCAGCGCGCCGCACAGCAGCAGCGCGCGGCGTGTGATCGGGACCGCGCTCACCAATCCTCCTTCACCGCGAGCGCCATCTGGCGTGTCGCCGCGCTGCGCGCCGCGAGCCAGGCTGTCAATGTGCCGGCCGCCATCACCGCCGCGCACAGCAGCGCGAGGCGGCCCCAGGGCAGCAGCAAGTCCATCGTCCAGTGAAAGCTCTGCGGGTTCACCACCTTCACCAGCACCACGCTGACCGCCATGCCCAGCAGCAGGCCGAGCAACGCGCCGGCGGCGGTCCACACAGCGCCTTCGGCGGCGACGACCGTCAGCACCTGGCGCCGCGTCAGGCCCAGGTGCGCGAGCAGGCCGAACTCCTTGCGGCGGGCCAGCACCTGGGCCGAAAAACTCGCCGCGATGCCGAACAGCCCGATCGCGATCGCGACCGCCTGCAGCCAGTAGGTGACCGCGAAGCTGCGGTCGAAGATGCGCAGCGACAGCGCGCGGATCTCGCCCGGCGCGGCGAATTCGAGCGACTCGCCGGAGCCGTCCTGCGCCGTCGCGAGGGCGCGCAGGCTGCGCTGCAATGCGGCGCTGTCGGTGCCGGCGCGCAGCCACAGCGCCATGTCGTTGACGCGCCGGTCGCCGGTCAGCCGCTGGTAGTCGGCCGCGTGCATCGCGACGGCGCCGTGCTGGCGCGCGTAGTCGCGCCAGACGCCGGCGACGAAGACAGACACCCGGGTGCCATCGGGCAAGGGCAGTTCGATGCGGCTGCCGGGTGAGGCGCCGTACAGGTCGACCATCGCCTCGCTGACGAACACTTCGGTCTCGCCACGCGGTGCCGGGGTCGGCTCGCCGACCAGCGGCAGGCCGGTGCCGGGGTCGGCCATGCGGCGCGCCAGCAACGCGACCGGCGGGCGCTTCGGGTCGAGCACGAGGTGTGCGACCCGCTGGGTCTCGACCCGCAGCACACCCGGCAGCGCCGCTGCCGCGTCGACCAGTGCCGGCGGCAGGGCCACCAGGTCGCCGGCGGCACTGCTGGTGGCGGCGCGCAGGTACAGGTCGGCCGGCAACACGACGTCGAGCCAGCGGGTCACCGAATCGCGAAAGCTCGCGACCATCACCGTCAGTGCCACCGCCAGGCTCAGGCTCGCGACCACGCCGGCGACGGCGATGGTGGCGGTGTGGCGCTGGTGGCGCGCCCGCTCGATCGCCAGCAAGGCGAGCGGATGGTTCGTCGGCGCCAAGCCCTTGAGCAGCAGCCCGACACCGCCCGGCACACAGGCGATGCCGCCGAGCAGCAGGCAGGCGACCGATGCGTAGGCGGCGAGCGGCACTTCGGCCACCGGCGGAAGCAGCGCGAACAGCAATCCGGCGACGAGCAGTGCCGGGCCGAGCCAAGCGCTCGCGGCGTGGTCCGCCGTGCTACCCAAGCCCTTCAAGGCCTGGGCCGGCGCCAGCCGTTGCGCGCTGCGCGCCGGCAGCCAGCCGCCAACAACGGCCGCCAGCACGCCGAGCAGGCCATACGCGGCGGCAGCGCCCGGATCGAACTGCAAGGCCGGTGCGACACCGGGGAAATAACCGCCGCCCAGGTCACCGGCCAGCAGTCGCAACGCGGCGGCCGCGAGCGCGGTGCCGAGCGCCAGGCCGATGACGCTGCCCGCCAAGCCGAGGATCGCCGACTCGGCCAGCACCAGCGTCAGCCGCTCGCGCGCCGACAGCCCCAGCACCCCGAGCAGGGCGAGCTGCTGCTGGCGCTTGGCGACCGACAGCGACAGGATCGAGAACACCAGGAACGCACCGGTGAACAGCGCCACCAGCGCCAGCACCGTCAGGTTCACGCGGTAGGCACGCGACACGTTCGAGACCCGCTGCGCGCCTTCGTCGGGCGACGCCGCACGCAGTCCGGCCGGCAACGCGAGCTCCTGCAGCACGCGGTTGCGATCGGCGCCGGGCTTCAATCGCACGTCGATGCGGCTCAGGCGCTGCAACCAGCCGAAGCTCGCCTGCGCACCGGCGATGTCCATCACCGCCAAGCTGAGGCCGCTCGCGCTGACGCTGCCCTGCACCTCCAGCTCGACGCTGCCGGCGGCGGTCTGCAAACGCAGCGACTTCGCACCACCCAGACGCTGGCGGGCCTGCGCGTTGAGAAAGATCGCATTCGGGTCGAAGCTCGCCATGCGGTCGGCACCCGCATCCGGGCGCGGCAGCAAGGCCGGCGACAGCGGCGCGGCGACCAGTGCATCAAGCCCGAGCACACGCAGCGCCACCCGCTCACCCTTGGCATCGAAGGCATAGGTGTCGACCTCGACCACCGGGCTTGCGAGCGCCACCTGCGGATGGGCGGCGACGCGTGCATACAGCGCCTCGTCGAAGCCGCCACGCTGGCCGCGCAGCTCGAAGTCGGGCTGGCCGTTGACCGATCGCACCGCCGCGCTGAATTCGCTCAGCGCCGACTGGTTGATGAGCTGCACCGAGAACGCGAGCGCGACCCCGAGCAGCACTGCGAGCAACGCCGCCAGGTTGCGCCACGGGTGGTGCAGAAGCTCGGGCCAGGACAGGCGGCGCAGCAGGGTGAACACAGGCTAGCCCTGCATCCCGCTCGCGGTGAGCGTCAGCACGCGATCGGCCCGACCCGCGGCAGTGCGCGAATGCGTGACCAGCACACAGGCCGCACCTTGTTCGCGCACTTGCGCCGACAGCAAGTCCATCACCCGTTCGGCGGTCGTCGGATCGAGGTTGCCGGTCGGCTCATCGGCCAGGATCAGCTTCGGCCGGTGCACCAGCGCACGGGCGATCGCAACACGCTGCAGCTGTCCGCCCGACAAGGTCTGCGGCAGCCGTTCGCCCAGGCCCGCGAGGCCGACCGCTTCGAGCAGCGAGCGCACCCGCGCCGCATCGGGCGCGCGCTGCAGCAGCAAGGGCAGGCCGATGTTGTGCGCCACGCTCAGGTGCGGCAGCACATGGAAGGCCTGGAACACGAAGCCGAGGTGGACGCGCCGGAACAGCGCCTGCTGCGCCTCGGCCAGCGCCGTGATCTCGATGCCGGCGATGTGCACGCTGCCGTGGTCCACCGTGTCGAGCCCGGCGATGCAATTGAGCAGCGTCGACTTGCCGACCCCCGACTCGCCGAGGATCGCGACGAACTCGCCGGGGGCGACGTTCAGGTCCACGTTGCCGAACACCGGGTCGGCGCCGTAGCGTTTGGCGAGTTGGTGCAGCTGGAGCATCGGGCGATTGAACCATGCCGGTGTGCTGCATCCCTCGTTCAAGGGGGAGCTGGACAAGCGGCTTTGAAACCGCGCCCGCACCGAGCTATAGCAAGGACTCCTGCTTGCTTGATACGGAGGGCCTATGCGCAAGAATTGGTTCATCCTCTGCACGCTGCTCGCGTCGACCTTGGGCGCCCCCGCCGCCCGAGCGGCCCCACCGGCCGACCCAGTGTCCGACACCTTCATCCTGATGCTGGGCAACCGGGTTGTCGAGACCTTGACGATGAAGGAGAGCGAGGAGCCCGGGTTCAAGATCTTCGCGACGATCTTCCCGAAGGGCACCTCGATCCAGGGCGGCATCCTCACCGGCCCGGGCGAGGGCCAGAACCGCGTCAGCGACACGGTCGAAGTCATCGACCTGGGCACCAGCGACGACCGCATGATCAAGGTCTTTTCCGACGCCGACAACCCCGCCGTGCCGAACGACGGCGGCGAAACCAGGACCTTCACGATCTTCAACTTCCTCGGCAACCCGCTGCGGGCCGACCGCATCACGATCTACTCGGACATGGCAGTTCCGGTGCCCGAACCGTCGAGCCTGGCGCTGTTGCTGGGTGGGCTCGGGGCAGTCGCTCTGCGCGCATGGCGACGCAGGAATTGATCAGGCCAGCGCGGCCCGAGCGAGGCTCACCACCGTCGCCTGCGCATCGGCCGCGTCGCAGTCCACGACCTGGCGCCACGCCATGCCGCGCAGCCAGGTCAGCTGGCGCTTGGCGAGCTGGCGTGTCGCGGCGATGCCGCTGTCGGGCCAGGCGCTGAAGTCGTCGCGCTCGATGGCGTTCCAGGCCTGCCGGTAGCCGACACACCGCATCGCCGGCAACTGCGGATGCAGGTCGCCGCGCGCGCGCAGGCGCCGCACTTCGTCGAGAAAACCGGCCTCCAGCATCACTGCAAAACGCTGCGCGATGCGCTGGTGCAGCCAGGCGCGGTCCTGCGGTTCGAGCGAGATCAGCGGCGGCCGCGCGCCGGCCGGCTTGTGGTTGCTGTGAAACGCCGACAGTGGCCGGCCGCTGGCACGCCAGACCTCGAGCGCGCGCTGGATGCGCTGCGAGTCGCCCGGCGCCAGGCGCGCCGCGGTGACGGGGTCGACCTGCGCCAGTTCGGCGTGCAGCGCCGGCCAGCCGACCCGCGCCGCTTCGGCATCGAGCGCGGCGCGCAGCGCAGGGTCGGACGCGGGCATCGTGTCCAGGCCGTCGAACAAGGCCTTGAAGTACAGCATCGTTCCGCCGACCAGCAGCGGCAGATGGCCGCGCCCGTTGATCTGATCGACGAGGCGCTTCGCATCGGCGACGAACTGCGCGGCCGAGTACGACTGGCTGGGCTCGATGATGTCGATCAGGTGGTGCGGCACCGCGGCGCGCTCGGCCGCACTCGGCTTGGCGCTGCCGATGTCCAGCCCGCGGTAGACCAGCGCCGAATCGACACTGATGATCTCGACCGGTTGAGTCGCCTGCAGCGCGTCGGCGATCGCCAGTGCCGCCGCGGTCTTGCCGGCCGCGGTCGGGCCGGCCAGGCACAAGTACTTCGGTGCGAGGTCCATGTCAGGTCGGCACCACGCGCGCCGCAATCGACGGCTCGCCGTGGCGCTGCACCAGGGTCCAGGTGACGCCGGCCACGCCGACGCTGAATGCGCCGACGCCCAGCGTCAGCGGATACAGCGTGCCGTTCAGGCTGCGCCCCAGCCATTGCCCGATCGCATACAGCCATTGCGGCAGCAGCACGGCCATCGTCACGCCGCCGCCGACAGTCAGCACGCCGGCCCGCCTGCGCGGAACGTCGGGTGAGCAGCAATGCCGGTCCAGTTCCGCAGCAAGGGCGCGAGCTGGGTGGCGCGCGGGTTGCGATGCGGCAGTGTCTCTTCGAAGCGCCAGCCGATGTAGCCGAATGTTGCCGCACCGAACAGCGCCAGCACCGACAACGTGAGCTGGGTCGCAGCGACGCTCGCGCCGAGCGCGTGTCTCAGCAGCGGGAGCGCGGGCAGGTAGAGGTCGGTGGTGATCGGCTGGATGCCCAGCAGCAGCGTGAGCATCAGCGCGACCACCGGCGGGCGCATCGTTCCGGTCATGCTGCGAGGTTAGCAGGGCCGCCCGCGAGGTTTCAAAATCTGACGTTGTGGTCATGTCCGCCTGGGTAGGATCCACGATGCCCGGGCGCGGCCTGCGGCGCACCACAATTCGAACTGTCGAAAGGAACCCCATGAAGCGAAGTACCCGTTGGACCGCGAGCCTGGTCGCTGCCTGCCTGAGCTTTGCCGGACTGATGCAGACCGCACAGGCCACGCTGGTGGCCACCGAACAAGTGGCGGCGAGCGAGGGTGTGCGCAGCGCCACCGCGCAGCGCGACTACGTCAATGCGACGCTGGCGCGCGACGACGTGGCGGCGGGTCTGGCCGAACGGGGAGTCAGTGTCGAGCAGGCGCGCGCCCGTGTGGCGGCGCTGACCGATGACGAGGTGGCCGTCGTGGCGCACACGCTCGACACCGCACCGGCCGGTGCGAGCGACGTGCTGGGTGTCATCCTGACGGTCTTCATCGTGCTGCTGATCACCGACATCCTCGGCTTCACGAAGGTGTTCCCGTTCACCCGCTCGATTCGCTGAAGTCTCTTGCCGTCGTTCTGGCACTGCTGGTCCTGTCCGGCTGCGCGGTGCAGACGCGCGCGCTGCGTGAGCAGCCGCCGGTCGATCTGGCACGTTCGGCCGAGCTGGCCGGCACGCCGTTCTTCGCCCAGACGGACTACCAATGCGGCCCGGCCGCGCTGGCGACGGTGCTGGCGGCCGCCGGCTTCCCGGCCGACCCGGGCGAGCTCGGGCCGCAAGTCTTTCTGCCGGCTCGAACCGGCACCTTGCAGATCGAAATGATCGCCGGCGCGCGCCGCGCCGGCGCCGTTGCGACGCGCGTGCCGGCGACGCTCGAGGCGGTGCTGCGCGAAGTGCAGGCCGGCCACCCGGTGGTGGTGCTGCAGAACCTCGGCCTGAGCTGGATTCCGGCCTGGCACTACGCGGTGCTGGTGGGCTACGACATCGCGGCCGGCGAGGTGCTGCTGCGTTCGGGCACGACCCGCCGCGAGGCGATGACCATGCGCACCTTCGAGCACACCTGGAAGCGCTCGGGCAGCTGGGCCTTCGTGGCGCTGCCGCCGGGCCAGTGGCCGGTCACGGTGCAGGAAGCGGCCGCCGTCGAAGCTGGCGTCGGCTTCGAACGTGTCGCGCCGCCGTCGCAGGCGGTGGCGGTGTACCGCAGCGCATTGGCGCGCTGGCCGGCCAACCTGAGCCTGGCGATGGGTCTGGGCAACAGCCTGCACGCGAGCGGCGACTTGCGCGGCGCTGCCGAGGTCTTTCGCGCCGCAGCGACGCAGCACCGCAGCGCGCCGGCCTGGATCAACCTGTCGGGCACGCTGCTCGAGCTCGGCGAGAAAGGCGCGGCGCTCGAAGCGGCGCGCAGTGCGCAGGCGAGCGGCGATGCGGCGTGGCAGGTGCAGTCCGACGCGGCGCTGCAGGAAGCGCTCGGGCAGCGTTAACCGCGCGGGTGATGCCGCGAGTGCAGCGCCTTCAGCCGCTCGCGCGCCACATGGGTGTAGATCGTCGTCGTCGAGATGTCGGCGTGGCCGAGCAGCATCTGCACCGCCCGCAGGTCGGCGCCGTGGTTCAGCAGGTGGGTCGCGAACGCATGCCGCAGCGTGTGCGGCGACAGCGGCACCGCCACTCCGCCGCGCAGCGCATGCTGCTTGATCAGCTTCCAGAACATCTGGCGTGTCATCGGCCCGCCGCGCGCGGTGACGAACAGCGCGTCGCTCGCCTGGCCTTTGAGAATTGCCGAACGCGCGTCGGAAAGATAACGCCGCAGCCACGCATGCGCCTCCTCGCCGAACGGCACCAGCCGTTCCTTCGCGCCCTTGCCGGTCACGCGCAACGCCCCTTCGTCGAGGCTCAGGTGCACCGTCTTCAGGCCGACCAGCTCGCTCACACGCAGGCCGCTCGCGTACATCAGCTCGAGCATCGTGCGGTCGCGCAGGCCGAGCGGCGTGTCGACCTCGGGCGCGTCGAGCAAGGCGACGACCTGCGCCTCGCTCAAGGTCTTGGGCACGCGCAGCGCCTGCTTCGCGCTCAGCAGCTTGAGCGTCGGGTCGGCCTGCAAGAGCTTCTCGCGCAGGGCCCAGCGGAAGTAGCGCTTGAACACCGTCAGGCGCCGGTTGGTGCTGCTCGCCTTGCTGCCGGCGTGGCGCGTGAGCGCGTATTCGCGCAGCGTGGCTTCGCTGCTGTCGTCGAGCGGGCGGCCCTGCGCGCGGGCCAGCCACTCGCTGTACAGCGCCAGGTCGCGCCGGTAAGCCGCCAGCGTGTTGGCCGACAGGCCGTCTTCGATCCACAAGGCATCGATGAAGCGGTCGATCGATGCCTGGCTGGATTCGAGTGGAGTCATGGACGAAAAAAAGGGCGTCCCAACGACGCCCTTCGATTCTCACTTGCTTTCTTTGGCTCAGAGGTGGAGGGCTTTCTATCGTCATCCCGGCGAACGCCGGGATCCACTGTTGCTTCACCGCGCGTCTGCGCAGAGTGGATCCCGGCGAACGCCCGGATGACGCCAGCTTCCCTCAGTCCAGCTTGAGCTTCTGCTTTTCGACCACCAGCTTGTAGACCTCGAACTCGGCCTTGATCTGGGCCGCGAACTGGTCCGGCGTGTTGCCCACGACCAGCGAGCCGGTGTCTTCGATGCGCTTCTTGACGCCCGGGTCGTCGAGCGTCTTCTTCACCGCTGAATAGACCTTGTCGACCACGTCCTTCGACAGCCCCTTCGGACCGTAGATGCCGTAGTAGGCCATGCGGTTCACCGGCTCGAGCCCCACTTCCTTGAATGTCGGCACGTTCGGCAACTGCGCCAAGCGGTTCGGCGCGGCCACCACGATCGGGATCAGGCGGCCGTCCTTGATGAACGGCAGGGCCGAAGGCAGGTTGTCGAAGATCATCGGCACCTGGCCGGCGACCGCGTCGTTGAGCGCCGGGCCCGCGCCGCGGTACGGGATGTGGGTGACGAAGGTGCCCGACAGGTTCTTGTACAGCTCCATCTGCAGGTGGCCGATGCCGCCGGTGCCCGAGCTGCCGTAGCTGTACTTGCCCGGGTGCGCCTTCAGCTCGGCGACGAAGCCCTTGTAGTCGCGCGCCGGGAAGCTCGGGTGCACCGCGATCACGTTCGGCGTGGCTGCCACGTTGATGATCGGTGTGAAGTCGGTGATCGGGTTGTACGGCAGCTTGGGGTTGATCGCCGGGTTGGCCGCAGTGGTCGACACGGTGGCCATGCCGAGCGAATAACCATCGGGCGCCGCCTTGGCGATTTCATTCGCGCCGATCGAGCCGCCGCCGCCGGCCTTGTTCTCGACGATCATCGTCTGGCCCAGCAGCTGCCCGATCTTGTCGGCCACCGTGCGCGCCACGATGTCGGTGGTGCCGCCGGGTGCAAAGGGCACCACCAGCCGCAGTGGCTTGCTCGGGTAAGCCTGGGCCCATGCCCCGCCGCTCGAGCTCAAGGCGGTGGTGGCCAAAGCGGCGGCGATGACGAATCTGCGTTGCATGAAGTCTCCTTGCGTGGTGCGATCTGCGGGCCTGGCACAGTCAATCCGGATGGTGCCGTGCGCCGGCCCGCTTGGGATTGTGGGAACTACGAACGCCCCGCGAGTGCGCGGGCATGTGTCACGCGCCCTGCGCGAGCGCCCATTCGATGTGTTCGCGCACCAGCGGTGTGGCGCTTTCAAGGCGCTGCTGCAGCGCGGCACGCAGCGCGGCGTCGGGTCGGCTGCGCAAGGCGTTGCCGATGGCGACCGCCAGGTTGCGCTGCCAGCGTTCGTGGCCGATGCGCCGGATCGCGCTGCCTTCGGTGTGGCGCAGGAAATCGTCTTCGCTCCATTGCCACAGCGCGGCCAGCGTTGCGCCGGACAGCGGCTCGCGCGTGTCGAAGTCGGGCAGCGGGCTGCGTTTCGCGTACTTGTTCCACGGGCAGACCAGCTGGCAGTCGTCGCAGCCGTAGATCCGGTTGCCCATCGCCGGGCGCAGCTCGAGCGGGATCGGCCCGGCGTGTTCGATCGTCAGGTACGAGATGCAGCGCCGCGCGTCGAGCCGGTACGCAGCGACGATGGCGCGGGTCGGGCAGATGTCGATGCAGGCGGTGCAACTGCCGCAGGTCGGCTCGGTCGGCGGCGTAACCGGCAGCGCGAGGTCGACGTAGATCTCGCCCAGGAAGAACATCGACCCCGCCTCGCGGTGCAGCACCAGCGTGTGCTTGCCGCGCCAGCCGATGCCGCTGCGCGATGCGAGCTCGACCTCGAGCACCGGCGCCGAATCGGTGAACACGCGGTGGCCGAATGGCCCGACCGCCTCGGCCAATTGCTCGGCCAGCGACTGCAGCCGCGAGCGCAACACCTTGTGATAGTCGCGACCGCGGGCATACAGCGAGACCTGGGCCTGGCCGGGGTCGGCCAGGCCCTGCCATTCGATCGCCTGCCAGCCCTCGGGCAGCGCGCGCGGCAGGTAATCCATGCGCGCGGTGATCACCCGCACGGTGCCCGGCACCAGCTCGGCCGGACGGGCACGCCGCGTGCCGTGGCGCGCCATGTAGTCCATACCGCCATGAAAGCCGTTGTTCAGCCACGCCAGCAACCCAGGTTCGGCGCTGGCGAGGTCCACATCGGCCACGCCGATCTGGGAAAATCCCAACGCCGCGGCCCAGTCCCGCAAGCGCGGCAGCAACGTGGTTTCATCCAGACCTTGATCAACGGACATCCACCGATTCTAGAAACTCACCGCCTCGTCTGGGATGACGAGGCCGGCTGCGCCGCCAGTGCCCTCGCGCTGGCCGCCCACCCGGCGGTGCGCGGCGCCTTCATCGAGCTGCACGGCACGCTGGGCGCGGGCAAGACCACTTTCGTTCGCCACCTGCTGCATGCGCTGGGCGCGCAAGGGCGGGTCAAGAGCCCCACCTACGCGGTGATGGAGCCCTACGAGCTGGCGGGCTTCAACGCCTGGCACTTCGATTTCTACCGCTTCAACGACCCGCAGGAATGGGAAGACGCGGGCTTTCGCGACGTCTTCGCCGCGCCCGGGCTGAAGGTCGCCGAATGGCCGGAGAAGGCCGAAGGGTTACTGCCGCCGGCGGATCTGCGCATCCACATCGACATCGGCGACGGCGAGACCCGGCTGGTGCGCTTCGAGGCCGCCAGCGTGCTCGGCGTGGAGTTGTTGCCGTGACGCGCAAGCGGGCCGAGCGCCGGGCCGCTCCCAAGCCGGCCCGCGTCCCCTCGGCGGACGAGGGGCTGTCGATCACACGCCGCGCGGCGCTGCGTGCGATGGGCACGCTGGTGGTTGGCCTCGGCAGCCGCGACCTCGCCTACGGCGCGAGCATCGTCGCGGTGCGGGTCTGGCCGGCCGCCGACTACACCCGCGTCACGATCGAATCCGACGCCGCGCTGTCGGCGCGCCACTTCATGGCCGAGAACCCGGCGCGCCTGGTCATCGACGTGAGCGGGCTCGAGCTCAGCCCGACCTTGCGCGAGATCGTCGGCAAGGTGCGCTTCGACGACCCCTACATCGGCGGCGTTCGGGTGGGCCAGAACCAGCCGCGTGTGGTGCGCCTGGTGATCGACCTCAAGCAGGCGACTGCGCCGCAGGTCTTCACGCTGGCGCCGGTGGCCGCCTACCAGCACCGGCTGGTGTTCGACCTGTACCCGACCCAGGAACGCGATCCCTTGCTGGCGCTGATCCGCGACAAGGAAAGCGCCGAACAACAGGCCGCGCAGGCAGTGCAGGACGCGCTCGGCGAATTCATCGGCAAGATGGACAAGCCGGTGCTGCCGCCGGCCAACGCCGCGTCGGCACCGGCGAGCTCGGTGGTCGCTGCGCCGCCCGCGCCGAGCGCGTCGGCACCGATGTTGGCCGAGCCCGGCAGCGGCAAGGTCGACCGCCTGATCGTCGTCGCGCTCGACCCCGGCCATGGCGGCGAAGACCCCGGCGCCGTCGGCCCGAGCGGCCTGCGCGAGAAAGACGTGGTGCTGGCGGTCGCGCTGCAGCTGCGCGACCAGATCAATGCGCTGCCCGGCATGCGCGCGATGCTCACGCGCGACAACGACTTTTTCGTGCCGCTGCAGGAACGTGTGCGCAAGGCGCGGCGGGTCCAGGCCGACCTGTTCGTGTCGATCCACGCCGATGCGTTTTTCACCCCCGAGGCGCGCGGCGCGTCGGTGTTCGCGCTGAGCCACAGCGGCGCCAGCAGCAGTGCGGCACGCTGGCTGGCGGACAAGGAAAACGCCGCCGACCTGGTCGGCGGCGTCAACATCAAGGCGCGCGACGCGCATGTGGCGCGGGCCCTGCTCGACATGAGCACGACGGCGCAGATCAAGGACAGCCTGAAGCTCGGCGGCGAGGTGCTGGGCCAGATCGGCAAGGTGGGCAGGCTGCACAAGGGCCAGGTCGAGCAGGCCGGCTTCGCGGTGCTGAAGGCGCCCGACATCCCGTCGATCCTGGTCGAGACGGCGTTCATCTCCAACCCCGAAGAAGAGTCGCGCCTGCGCGACCCGGCCTATCAGGCGCAACTGGTGCAGGCGCTGACAGCCGGCATCAAACGTTACTTCGCAAAGAACCCCCCGTTGGCCCGGCAGCGCGCACTGTAGGCACGCCACCTGCCACACTCCCCGGATACCTCGGGGATTGCCATGAAAACCTTGTTCGGCGTGTTGGGTCTCGTCGTTTCGTTGTCGGGCTGCGGGGGCGGCGGCAGCTCGGTCTCGCAGATCGACCAGTTGCGCGCGCAGGCCCTGGCCAAGGAGGCCGAGGCGATCACCCTGGGCGTGGACCAGCCCTGCGTCATCGACAACATGTGCGACGGGCTGCGCTTCGCCAACACCGACACCAGTTGCAGCGCGCCGCCGGTCAAGGCCTATTCGCTGCTCGGGCCGAAGGTGAAGGAGGCCGAAGCGGCGGCCGCCGAGCAACGTTCGCTGGCGGCGCAAGTGATCGCGCTGCTGCCGCCGGCCAACCCGCCGTGCCCGGTCCTCGCCGCACCGACCTTCTCGTGCACCGCGCAGAGGTGCGTCAAAGACTGATGCGATGATCGCTCGGTGGAGATACTCGCCGAGATCCTGTTTCAAGTGCTGGGTTGGCTGCTCGAGATCGCCGGCGAGTTCCTGCTCCAGATCGCATTCGAAGGCATCGCCGACCTGATCGGCCACGGCGCCAAGGCGGGTTCGCGCCAGCGCAGCGGCAAGCCCATGCACCCGCCGCTGGTGGCAGCCGGCTACGTGCTGTTGGGCGCAGCGGCCGGCGCCGCCAGCCTGTGGCTGCTACCCGGGCTGTTCATCAAGTCCGATGGGTTGCGTTTTGCCAATCTCATCATCACGCCGCTGCTGTCGGGCGCGGTGATGGCCTGGATGGGGTCGTGGCGGCGCAGGCACGACAAGAACACGCTGCGCATCGAAACTCTCACCTACGGGTATTGCTTCGCGTTTTCGATGGCGGTGGTTCGTTTTGTCTGGGGGCACGCATGAAGAGGCTCGTGGCTGCGCTGTCGACCTCACCTGATTAGCGACGAAGCTCAGCCCGATGCGCGCAAGCAAGCACGCACAGCCGCGTCATCCCGGCGAACGCCGGGATCCGCTGCCCGAAGGCCGACGACCTCATGGGTGTTGGGCGCGCTCGCGCCGACCCCGCCGCTTCGTCGATTACGAGCTCGAGCCGCTGGCCGCGCGCGTCACGCCGTGCAAGCGCTGAGGGGCGGGCTGCTGGCGCTGCCGCCACAGTGCGCCGAACACCCGCGCGACGATGCGGGGTCGCATCAGGCTGGGCGGTTCGGCGAGCAGGTGCGCGACTTCGAGGAACGCGCGCGCCACGACCGGATCGTCGTGCGCGGCGCGCAACACCTGCGCGATGTAGCGGTTGACGAAGCGGGTTGCCGCGCTGCGCTCGCCCTGCACCGAATCGATCGCCAGGTCGGCGCCCACGGCGGTGTCCCAGGCGGTGTCGATGATGCGCGACGCGCGGCGGAAGAAGCGCCGGGCCAGTCCGGCCTCGCCTGCCGCCAGGCACTCGGCCAGCGCCTGCGCCTCGCAGGCCGCGACGCTCATGCCCTGGCCGTAGATCGGGTTGAAACTGCAGATCGCGTCGCCGATCGCCAGCAGCCCAGCGGGAAAACGCGGCAGGCGCTCATAGCGGCGGCGCTGGCTGTGCGGGAAGCGGTAGCCGATCGGCTCGCCGACGAAGCGGGCCGCACACGCGGTGGCCGCGATCTCGCCGCCCATCGCCTGTGCGCGCTGCACGAACGCGTCGTGGGTGAGCGGCGGTGCGTCGCTCCCGTAGCCGCCCAGCGTCAGCACCCAGCGGCCGCCTTCCTGGCCGATCATGCAGGCGATCTTCGGGTTGGCGTTGTTCGGCGTGCAGAGCACCACCTCGCTGCCCGGCGCGTGCGAGCTGTCGCGCTCGAGGTAGGCGGTGGCGTAGCGGATGTCAACCTTGACCCGCTGTTCCTCGGGCGCCTGGTGGCCGAGCGACTGCAGCCATTGCGGCAGGTGCGAGCCACGCCCGCTCGCGTCGACGACCAGCGCGGCCTCGAGCCGCAGCGTCTCGTCGCCGCCGATCTCGTTCAGTTCGATGCCGGTGATGCACGCCGCGTCGGCGCTGGCCAAAAGACCACGCACGTCGACGCCGGTGCAGGCGCGCACCCACGGCAGCGCCAGCACACGCCGGCGCACGCTGCCCTCGATCACGGCACGCCCGACCGCCATCGCCCGGATGCCCGACGGTGCCTGCGCAAAGCGCAACCCGCCGGCGTAGAACGCGCAGGCCGAATGCAGGTCGCCGAGCGTGCCGCCCTGCGCCACCCACTCGTCGGTGATGCCGGGCAGCAGCGCTTCGATCACCTGCAGCCCGCGCGCCAGCAGCCCGTGCGCGTGCTGGGTGTGCGGCGTCGCCTTGCGGTGCCGGTTCTCCTGCGGCAGCTCGTCGCGGTCGAGAATCATCACTTCATCGAAACGCGCCGCCAGCACCCGCGCGGCGAGCAGGCCGGCCAGGCTGCCGCCGATGACGACGGCGCGGCGCTTGCTCGGGGCCAGGCGTGAATGCGCGACGAGCGCGCTGAAGTCCATCGTGGGCATGGGTCGTCTCCATCGGTGATTGCTGCTGTTGCTACTACGCAGCAAACACGCAACTGGATGAGACGGCCCTAGGCCAGCCCTAGGCCGGCTTGCCCTTGCGGCTCTTCCAGGCGCCGAACAAGGCCAGCGCGCCCGGCAGCAGGATCATGGCCCAGATGATCTTCTCGAGGTTTACCTTGACCCACGGGATCTCGCCGAACAGGAAGCCCGCGAGTGTCAGGCTGCCGACCCACAACACGCCGCCGCTCACGTCGTAGAGCGAGAACTTGCGCCGCGTCATCTGCGCGACGCCGGCGACGAAGGGCGCGAAGGTGCGCAGGAACGGCAGGAAACGCGCCGCCACGATCGTGATGCCGCCGTGTTGTTCGTAGAACGCATGCGCTTGGTCGAAGGCCTTCTTGTTGAAGAAACGCGAGTTCTCCCACTGGAACACCTTGGGCCCGAAGTAGCGGCCGATCGTGTAGTTGCTCTGGTTGCCGAGGATCGCCGCGCCAACCAGCAGCGCGATCGACAGCGGCAGGCTCATCAGCCCCTGCGCGCACAGCGCGCCGACCATGAACAGCAGCGAGTCGCCGGGCAGGAAGGGCATCACGACCACGCCGGTCTCGACGAAGATGATGGTGAACAGCAGCGCGTAGATCCAGGTCCCGTAGGCGGCGACGAAGTTTGCGAGGTGGACGTCGACATGCAGGATGAAGTCGATCAGCCAGGTCAGGATTTCCATCGGCCGGATTATCACCGGCCGCTCTCTACAATCCGCGCATGAATGCCGTGCTGTCCGCCGCCCCGCGCCGACCGATCCGCGAGCTCAGCGACGAGCTGATCAGCCAGATCGCGGCCGGCGAGGTGGTCGAGCGCCCGGCATCGGTGGTGCGCGAGCTGGTCGACAACGCGCTCGATGCCGGCGCCACCGAGATCGTCGTCAAGCTCGCCGGCGGCGGCATCCGCGCGATCGTCGTCGAGGACGATGGCCAGGGCATCGAAAGTGCCGAACTGCCGCTCGCGCTGAAGCGCCACGCGACCAGCAAGATCGGAACGCTGAGCGACCTGGAGAGTGTCGCGACGATGGGCTTTCGCGGCGAGGCGCTGGCCGCGATCGCCTCGGTGGCCGAAGTGACGATCGCGAGCCGCACCACCGGCGCCGCGCATGCGGTGCGGCTCGACGCACGCTCCGGCGAGCTCGCGCCGGCGGCGCGTGGGGTGGGCACGAGCGTCGAGGTGCGCGAGCTGTTTTTCAGTACCCCGGCGCGGCGCAAGTTCTTGAAGACCGAGGCGACCGAGCTGGCGCACTGCGTCGAGGCGCTGCGCCGCCACGCGCTGACGCGGCCCGACGTCGGCTTCGCGCTGTGGCACGACGGCAAGCTGGTGCAGCAGTGGCGCCGGGCGCTGGGTGAGGTGCGGCTGCGCGACGTGCTCGGCGCCGAGTTCGTCGACGCGAGCCGCGAGCTGGCGCTCGACCTCGGCGTGCTGCGCATCGCCGGGCGCGCCGGCACACCCGAGTCGGCACGTGCGCGGGCCGACCAGCAGTACGTTTACGTCAACGGCCGCTTCGTGCGCGACAAGCTGATCGCGCACGGCGTTCGCTCTGCCTACGAAGACGTGCTGCACGGCGGGCGCCAGCCGGCCTACGTGCTGTTCATCGAGATCGCGCCCGAGCGGGTCGACGTCAACGTGCACCCGACCAAGATCGAGGTGCGCTTCCGCGATTCCCGCGAGGTGCACCAGGCGGTGCGCCGCGCAGTCGAAACCTCCCTGGCGATCCCGAAGGCGAGTCTTGCTCCCTCTCCCCTGCGGGGAGAGGGTTGGGGTGAGGGCGATTCGACTCCGGTCCGAGTCCAAGGCAGCCTCGGCCTGCAACAAGCGGCGATGCTCTATGCCCAAGAGCCGCCCCCTGCCTGGCCGCGAAGCACCGCGGCGCGGCCGCCACTAACGACAGGAGCTCCGCAACCCCCCACCGACGACTGGCCGCTCGGCCGCGCGATCGCCCAGATCGCCGGCGTCTTCGTGCTGGCCGAAAACGCCCAGGGACTCGTCATCGTCGACATGCATGCCGCCCACGAGCGCATCGTCTACGAGCGCCTGAAGACGAGCCTCGGCAACGCAGCGATCGAATCGCAGCCGCTGCTGATCCCCGCCACCTTCGCCGCCACTGCGCAGGAAGTCGTCACTGCCGAGGCGCAGGCCGACAACCTGCGCACCTTGGGCCTGGACATCTCGCCGCTGTCTCCCGGCGTGCTGGCACTGCGCTCGCGCCCGGCGGCGCTCGCCGGCGGCGATCTGGTCGAGCTCGCGCGCAGCGTGCTTGCCGAGCTGGCGCAATACGACGCCAGCAGCGTGATCCAGCGCGCCCAGCACGAGATCCTTTCGACGATGGCGTGCCACGGCGCGGTGCGCGCCAACCGCCAGCTCACGCTCGACGAGATGAACGCGCTGCTGCGCGACATGGAACGCACCGAGCGCGCCGACCAGTGCAACCACGGCCGCCCGACCTGGCGCCAGCTCACGCTGCGCGAGCTGGATGGATTGTTCTGGCGCGGTCGCTGAAGAAAGCCGTCACGCACGGGCTGTCCCGCACAGGCTGTCACCCCGACGAAAGCGCCGCCCCGTACTCGATACGGGGTCGGGGTCCACTGCCACATGGTGCGTCCGACTGACAGTGGATCCCGACGTTCGTCGGGATGACGACAGCGGGTTGAACTTTTGCCCGCCGAAACACTCTGCCGCCCATGCCGAAACTCACGCACTCCATCCGCTGGCGCTGGCCGCTGCTGGCCGTTCTCGCCGGCGCCATCTTCGCCGGCTGCGCCAGCCTCGAGACGCAGCAGCGCAAGTGGATCTTCCAGCCGTCGACCGCGCCGTCGTGGTCGCACGGCAGCACCGAAGGCATGGACGACGTCTGGATCGAACACCGCTCCAGCGAAAGCGGCAAGCCGGTCAAGCTGCATGCGCTGTGGCTGGCCAACGCCACGCCGAACGCGCCGCTGCTGCTGTACCTGCACGGAGCGCGGCGCAATGTCGAAGGCAGCGCGTTGCGGATCCGCCAGATGCGCGAGCTCGGGTTTTCGGTGCTCGCGATCGACTACCGCGGCTTCGGCCAGAGCAGCGACGAGCTGCCGTCCGAGCCCATCGTCTACGAAGACGCACGTGCCGCCTGGGCTTGGCTGGCGCAGCGGCATCCAGCCCAGCCGCGCTACATCTTCGGCCACTCGCTGGGCGGCGCGATCGCGGTGCAGCTTGCGAGCGAAGTCAGCGACGCCCGCGGCCTGATCGTCGAAGGCACCTTCACCTCGATCCCGGATGTGTTCCAGACCTTCAAGTGGGGCTGGCTGCCGGTCACCGGCCTGATCACCCAGCGCTTCGATTCGGCCAGCAAGATCGAGCGTGTGAAGGTGCCAGTGCTGGTGGTGCACGGCAGCAACGACAGCCTGATCCGCCCCGAGCTCGGCCGCGCGCTGTACGAGCGGGCCGGCGCGCCGAAGAGGTTCGTGCTGGTCGACGGCGGCACGCACTACAGCACCAACACGCGTGGCCAGGGCCAGTACCGCGAGGCCTTGCGCGAGTTGTTCGGCCCCGCGCTCTAAAGGCCGTGCGGGCGTGCTTCAATCCAGCCTGACCCGAAAGCACCCGATGGCCACCCTCAAGCTCAAGAAACCCGCCACCCGCAGGGCCGAGACGCGCCCCGAGCGCGCGCCGCTGCGGGGTGCCGGTTCGGCGCCGCGCAAGCGGCCGACGCTGTCCGAAGCGCAGGCGCTGCGTGCCGAACGCGAGGCGCGCTACCAGGAGCAGCTGCGCCAGCGTTACGGCGACAAGCCGCCGGCGCAGTTCGTCCGGCGCGACGAGCCTCGGCTGCCGATGGAGACAAGGCGAGCGCGGCCCGACGAGAACGCTCGACCGGCGCAACACACCTCACGTCCGCAACGCCAGCCCGTCCCTGCGGCGCCGCCTCAGCGCCCTCGCCCGCCCGGCCCGCCGCCAGGACGCAACAACGCCTTCGACACGCGCCGGGCCGCGCCCCGTGGGCCGACGCGCCCGCAGCGCGACCACGATGACGACGACACGCCGCAGCACCCCGAAGTCCCCGGCAGCATGCGGCTTTCCAAGCGCATGAGCGAGCTCGGCATTGCCTCGCGCCGCGAAGCCGACGAGTGGATCGCCAAGGGTTGGGTCCGGGTCGACGACCACGTCGTCAGCGAACTCGGCTCGCGCGTGCTGCCGGGCCAGCGCATCACGGTCGACGCGAAGGCCAAGTACCAGCAGGCACAGAAGGTGACGGTGCTGCTGAACAAGCCGATCGGCTACGTCAGCGGCCAGGCCGAAGACGGCTACGAACCCGCGGTGGTGCTGGTGACACCGCAGAACCAGTGGCGCGACGACGGCTCGGGCATCCGCTACCTGCGCGAGCACCTGCGCGGCTTGGCGCCGGCCGGGCGGCTCGACATCGACTCGGTGGGCCTGCTGGTGCTGACGCAGGACGGCCGCATCGCCAAGCAGCTGATCGGCGAAGACAGCGACACCGAGAAGGAATACCTGGTGCGGGTGCAGACGGCCGATGGCGTGCGCCTGCCCGCTGCCAGCCTGGCCTTGCTCGGGCACGGCCTCGAGCTCGACGGCCAGGCGCTGCGCCCGGCGCAGGTCGAGTGGGTCAACGACGATCAGCTGCGCTTCGTGCTGAAAGAAGGCAAGAAGCGCCAGATCCGACGCATGTGCGAAGCGGTCGGCCTGAAGGTGCTGGGGCTGAAGCGGGTGCGCATCGGCTCGGTGATGCTGGGTGACCTGCCGGCCGGGCAATGGCGTTATCTGCGGGCCGACGAGTACTTCGCGGCGATCGGCGGCAAGGCCTCCAGTTGAGCCGTCATACCGGCGAACGCCGGTATCCACTCTGAATCGAAGCGCGATCGCACAGAGTGGATCCCGGCGCGGGCGCAGCCCGGCCTGTCCTGAGCCTGTCGAAGGGCCGGGACGACGGGGCGGGGGTGTCAGCGACATTTCACCCGTTCGCCACGCCCACGTTGCACCGTGCGCGGCCGGGTCATTGCTGCACCGGATGCGCAACGATCACGCTGGTGCGCCCGCTCGCATCGAAGATCTCGACGGTCGCGGCCACACCTTCGCAGGGGCGATCGGCCGGCGGGTTGTGCAGCACCTGGGGGTCAGAAAGTTTTTCATGTCGTTGTTTCCAAGAGGTTGAGAAGAAGTCGATTGCGATCGGCAGCGCTCAGGAAGACCGTTGCCGATCCCGAGCGTGATCAATCGCGGCGCTGGCCCTTGCGGCGCCACGCGAGCAGCGCCAGCCCGCCCAGCATCAGCGCATAGGTCTCGGGTTCGGGCACCGGGTTGGCTTGGCCGTTGAACTCGACCTCGCTGAGGAACACCCAGCCGCTCTTGCGGATCAGCGTCACGCTCAGGTCGGTGCCGGTGAAACCGACCGCGCCGGCGGTGAAAGAAAACGGTGCGGAGCCGGGCGGTTCGGGGACGATGTACGTATTGCCGTTGACGATGATGGAGCCCGGGGCCATGACGCCGCCAGCGTTGTCCGCATCGTCGAGGTGGAAGGTCACCGAATTGATCGTCGTTGCCGCATTCCAGTGGAAGGTGATCACCGGGTCGTAGTTGTACCAGCCGACGTAGGGTCCGTTGCCGGGAGGCGCTTCGGTGACAAACCAGTTGTCGGTGGCGATGATGCCGTCGGTCAGATCGCCCTTGCCGCCGGACAGGGGGGCGTTGTCGCAGGTAGTGCAACCCGCGCCGCTGTATGCCTGGTCCCAGTAGTCATAGACACCGCCGGACGCCTTGCCGACGCCGTTGAGCATGTTGTAGTAGTCGGGAGCCGCGGCGCTCGCGCTGCCGGCTGCGATGCAAGCGACCAGTGCGGCCGCCAATTGAGTTCGTTTCATCTTTACCTCCAGTTGTGGTTGTCGATTGCGATCGGCAGCGGTCAGGAAGACCGTTGCCGATCCCGAGGGTGATCAATCGCGGCGCTGGCTCCTGCGGCGCCACGCGAGCAGCGCCAGCCCGCCCAGCATCAGCGCATAGGTCTCGGGCTCGGGCACCGCGCCCGTCACGCTGATCTCGCCTGTGGTGTAGAGCTGGCTCCGGTCCCATTGCAGCCCGTTGGTCAGGGTGGGTAGGTCGAACAGGTCGAAGCTGCCGCTGTGCTCGGCGTTGAAGTCGAACAGGTCGAAACGGTCACCCGCTTGCGCGCTGAAGCCCTTCCACCAGTTGAGCTTCAACTCGCCGCCGAGAAAGGCCACGCTGGCGTTGAAGATGAGCTTGGCGTGGCAGTCATCGCAGGCGCCCGGCGTGAGGCCGCCGATGTCCATGTCGAGCAGCGAACCCGAGTCGAACACGGTCGCATTGTTCAGCGTCACGAGTGCCGGGCTGTTGCCCACGTGAAAGCCGCCTTCGTAGTAGCTGGTGCCCGTGCCGGTGTAGGTGCCGGCCCCTTTGACCAGGCCGAAGAAGACCGCGGTGCTGCCGTTGGAGACACGCAGCTCGCCGTTGTTGACCACGTTGTCGTAGAACGTCGCGCTGCTGTTGCCCGACAGCACGATGCGGCCGCCGGCCAGGTTGTCGATCGCGCCGTCGACGTTGTTGTTGCCGCGGCTCATGCCGACCAGGCCCGAGTTCGACAGGCCGCCGTTGAAGCGCACCTCTGCGTCCTGCATGAAGAGTCGGCCGGTGCTGCCGTTGGCGAGGTTGCCGTCGACCGTCAACGCTGCCGCCTGGTTGGCGTTGCCGAGCACCTGCACCGTGCCGTCGTTGAAATGCCCGACGCCCGTGATTTGCAGGTGCTGGCCCGGGTTCACCTTCACCAGCCCGTCGGTGTGATTGCCGAGCGTGGTGTTGATGCGGCCGTCGCCGGTGACCAGCCCGTGGTTGGCCAGAGCGCCGGTGATGGTGACGTTGTCGGCCTTCACGGTGCCGAAGTTCCGAACCGAGGCGTTGATGCTGCCGTCGCCGGTGAGCGTGCCGGTGGCGAAGATGCCCAGGTTGCCGCTCAGTACGTTCAACGTGGCGCCGTTCTGCAGTTGCAGCGTCGGCCGGCCGCCGCTGGCGGCGCCGAGCACCAGGCTCTTGGCGGTGGCGTCGCTGCCGACGACGATGGTCTGGCTGGCGGACGGCGCGATCACGGCGTCGAGAAACTTGGTCGGCGCGAAGCCGAGGCCGCTGTCCCAGGCGCTGCCGTCGGCGAAGCTGCCGCCCTGGGTGTTGCTCCAGTTCACGCTGCCGGTCGGGTTCAGGAGCACGGCGTGGAATGTGCCGCCGATGACCGCCTGCGCAGCGATCTGGCCGTTGTCGTTGATGGAACTGGACGCGTTCACCATTCCGCCACTGCCCGGCGTCAGGAAGGCGTTGAGGTCCTTCATGCCGCTGGCCGACCAGATGAACCCATGCGCGAGGTTGCCATTCAGCACGTCGGAGTAGCCCACGATCTGGCCAGAGGCGTTGATCGCTTGGCCGCCGCTGTTCTTGCCGCCCAGCGTGCCGAGATCGATAACGCCACCATTGCGCCAAAGAACCGCGTGCTCGGCGCTGTTGCCGACCACCTTCGAGAGGCCAGTGACGGCGCCGGACGAATTGATGCCGTATGCGACGCTGGCGCTGCCGCCGAGCGTGCCCAGGTCGACCGTGCTGCCGTTTTGCCACAGCGTGGCATGCTCGGCCGCGTCGCCCGCTGTGAAGGAGTAGCCGGCAACCATGCCCGAAGCGTTGATGGCCCTGGCGCTGCCGAAGGACCCGCCCAAGGTGCCCAGCTCCGCCATCTGGCCGTTGCTCCAGAGAAAGGCGCGTGTCTTGCCGTTGGCGTTGGTCGAGTTGCCAACGATCTGACCCGTGTTGTTGATGCCGTAGGCTCGGGAGAGGCTTCCACCGAGGGTCCCAAGATCGGTGAGGCCTCCGTTCTGCCACAACACGGCGTGGCGCGTGGCGTCGGGGAGGCTCGAATGGCCGACTAGCGCGCCGCTGTCGTTGATGCTCCAAGCGATGCTAACCGTGCCGCCCAGCGAGTCGAGGGCGGTTCGTGCGCCGCCCTGCCATGAAAACGCAACGGTGGCGGAGTTCGCGTTCGCGTACCCGGCCACCTGGCCGGCAGCATTGACGCCGAAAGCGCTGCCCTCCGTGTCGCCCGGCATACCGAGGTCGACGACGTTGAACAGCACCACCGCCTGCGCCGGCGCGCCGATGCCCGCCGCGAATGCAGCAGCCACAGCCAACGCCAGCGGTTGGCGCAAGAACCGCCGCGCGGTGTTTGAAGAACGAAAGTCTGATGTCATGGAAGTCTCCCTGCGCCGGTCAAAAGCCGGCGAAATGTTGTGAGTGAAAGAGTCATACGCTGAAGGCTTCGTCACACCCGCGTGGTCGCTACGACAGGTCGCAACTCTAGGGACGGTGACGGCGCACGTCGTCACGAAACCGTCTCGTTTCGGTCTTGTTCGTGGGCCGGCCCAGCCCGAAGGCAGCGGTCACCGCCAGCGCAAGAGTCGTCCGCCTGAGGCGTCGCGGAGCGTGCCTCAACGTAGGCTTGATCCTTGATGTCATGAGAGTCTCTCCTCGGTCTGCTGGCGCCGAAACGGATGTCGGCGAACGAAGCGGAGCCTAGGGGTCGCACCCCTGGAGACGACTAACCGATGACTAACCGGCGGCCCGAAATGACCCCCCCATTTCAGGGGCCAAGCTCACCGGTGCAGCACGATCCGCGCAAACAGCGCCCGCATGTCGGCCGATGGCGACACCCGCATGGCGACCGACAACACGTCGTGGCAGCGTTGATAGACGCTGTGTGCCGCGGCGTTCTGGCCGAGCGCCAGGTGGCAACGCATCAGCCCGCGGTAGAAGGGCTCGGCGGTCTGATCCTGTGCCAGGCCTCGTTCGTACAACTGAATCGCGGCAAGCCAGGCCGACCCCGCTTCCAGATGCTGGCCATAGACGGTCACGGCTCGAGCGAACTGCAGTGCCAGCCGCTCATGCGCGGCCATGCTCCACAGCTCCAGCCTGACGGCGCCGAACAGCCTGCCGCGATAGTGTCGGCAGATGCGATCGGCCGTCTCGCGCAACAGGGTTTCGTGGCCGGGCACAAGCAGCTGACGGTGCAGCACATCGCAGTTGCGCTCGAACGCGCTCACGTCGCACCAGACCACCTGCGGGTCGAGCCAGAGCCTGCCTGCCGACAGGCACAGCGCGCCGTCGACCTGCAGCAGCTTGCGCAGCCGCATCAGGCACATGTCGAACGAGGCTTTGGGGTCACCCGCTTCGAGATCGGGCCAGAGCTGGTCGATCAGGTTGCGCACCTCGGCCCCTTTGCCCGCTTCGGTGGCACCGTGCGCGATGAGGGCGCGCAGCAGCTCGAGCGGCTTGGCCTGCGCCTTGCCCTGGCTTTGCAGTGCCTCGCCGTCGCGCTGCAACGCGAACTGGCCGAGGGCGAGGATGCGCAAGGGGAACGGCCAGGCTTCGTCTTGCCCCGGCGGTGCAGCCAGGCGATGCCACCCGATCATGCTGCGCACATAGTCGACCTCGATGCCCGCGCGCAGGGCCTCGGCCATCAGGGGTGCCAACAGCAAGTGGATCGTCGGCAGCAAAAAACCGCGGAGGTCCTGCCGCCTGCCGATCGCCAGCGCAGCCCGCAGGTGGTCGAGCAGGCGGCCCTCGTTGCCTTGGCGCCGCTCGCATTCCGCCAGCATCAAGCCGCTTAGAAATGCAAAGAGGTGGCTGGGCATTCGTTCGCCGAATGTCGCCGCCTTGGCCAACAAGGGGCGCGCTTCGGCTGTCCGCTGTGCCTGAAGGAGCGCCATGGCGCGTACGACGTGCAGGTAGGCCTGCCCAAACGCCCAGCCGCAATTCGCCAGCTCGGCTTTCGCCTGTTCGCCCACGTCGATGGCACCCTGGACATCGCCGAGTAAGAGCTGGCACTTGATGCGGCCCATCGCATACCACAAGCGTGCGCCCATGCCCGCTGTCACGGTCGCCCCGGCCGACTGCATCGCCGACAGGGTTCGCCGCGGGTCTCCTGCGACGCCGGCGATCACGGCCATCACCGCATGCAGGTGGAAATCCATGAAATGAACGTCGTGGGCGGCACCGCATTCCAGGGCGCGCTGGCAGCGCTGCGCGGCAGCTTCATGCTCGCCGTCGTTCAAAAGGCATATCGCGTACCACATGTGCAGGACGATGAGCGTCAAGGGCGACAGTTCAGGCAAGGCTTCGAGCGGCCGCACCAGGTCGGCGATGTGGCGTGCGCGGCGCGGCTCGCCGCGCCACAAGCGATAGCCGATCGCGAAGCTCGCCAGCGCAACGCGCAAAGGCGGGTCGGGCAGCGTGGCAATGAGCTGCTCGGCCCGATCGGCCCAGCGCGCGGCCAGCGGATGTTCAGGGCAGGGGAAGATAAGGCCTTCGGCGCCGGTGGCGATCACCCGTGCCTCGACCTCGAGGCTTGGATACTCGCCCAGCGCCTCGACCAGCCGTGCCACCACGTCGACCCAGGGCCGTGCGCCGGTCCAGTCGTTCCATTCCAGAAAATGCGACTGCAGGACCGCACACGCGGCCAGCAGCGCGCCCACCGTGTCGGCCTCGTTGGCGTAGCCCCGATAGGCCGCCACGAGGCGCTCGCGCGCGGCGGCGGGGTCGGCCGCCATCTGTCCGATGCCGCCCCAGTACAGCAAGCCAGGCAGGCCCTGCGCGGCTTCGGACGGCACCGAAGCGACCCAGCGCGCCAGCGTGGCCAGCTGGCCACGCGCCAAGAGAGTGGGGGCGTGACGTGCGATCAGGGCCGCAAGGGCGCGCCAGTCGGCCAAGCGGCACCACAGTGCTACCGCGTCATTCAAGTGATCGAGCGCCTCCGTGCGTTCGGCGAGCACTCGCCACTGGCGCTGCAGCGCGTCGGTAGACAGCGTGCGCTCGGCCCGCTCGCGCAAGAACGCGCGCAGCAAGGGGTGGTATTCATAGCTCGGCGAAGCGTCGTCCGACAGGTGGCGCTCGACGAAAAAATGGCTTCGGTACAGATCGGCCAGCACCGTGGCCGATTCGGAGTTGGCGCTCAACTCTTGCGCCAATTCAGCGCTCACTCGCGGCGCGAACGCGGTGGCCAGCAACACCTGCCGGGTTGCGTCGCTGAGCGAGTCGAAGGCCTGGTTGGCGAAGACGGTGAACAGCGCCGCTGCGGCTTCGCGCGCCTGGCCCGCAGCGCCCCGTTCGGCCCGCGGCTCAGCCAACTCCACCTTGAGCATCAGCACCAGGCCGGCCATCCAGCCGCCGGCCAGGTCGAGCTGCGCGAGCGAAGCGTCGGGTGCCTTCAGCAACTGAGCGATGTTCTGGGCCTCGGCGGGTGTGCAGCGCAAGTCATCCCAACCGAGGCTGGCGAAACGTGGCTCCAACTGCCAGCGCTGAAGGGCAGGTGGCAAGGACTCGCGGCTGGCGGCCAGCACGGTCAGGCCGGGCGGCTTCTCCTGCAGCAACAGGTCGAGCAGCAACAGGAAGGGCGACTCCGCGGGGGCCTCGTGGCAGTTGTCGAACACCAGCACGGTGCGCGGCGGCAGCGCCGCGAGAAAGGCGCGAAAAAAGCGGCGTGCAAACAAGGGCAGACTGACAAGGAACTCGGGCGCGAAACCCGGCAGCGCAGGGGCGGCCGGGCCGGCGGCACAGGCCAGGTCTTGAAACAAGGTGCCCGGGTCGGCGTCACCGGCGTCGACGCGATACCAAAGCACCGGCAGCTCGTGCGCCCGCGGCCAGGTGTTCAGCAGTGAAGTCTTGCCCGCGCCCGCCGGGCCGCCCACCCAGGCAAAGCCGGATCGGGCGGCGTCCAGGCGCGCATGCAGGCGCGGACGCGGATTCAGGCTGTCGGCATCCGGACGGCTGAGCTTGGCCAAGCCACTGGCGGCGACTGATGGGTTCACGCCCGTCCTCCCCAAAGGCGCCGCGGGGTTTGTCTTGTTGTGCTGCAGTCGCAGGCGCGAATCGATTCTAGGGCGAGAGCGGGCGACGCCTGCTGAAGGTCTTGGGGCTTCGGAAGGTGCGCAGCGGCAGATCCCGGATCGGCAGGTCGTCGTAGTCAGGGTCAGCGGTGCCGTCGTGTGCCCCTCATGTCAAACGTTAGATCCTGTGCTCAGAACACAGACTCCGCTCGTGCACCAGTCCGCTACCGTAGACTATGCGGCGCGCTTCGTGACGTGCTGAAGCCGATCTTTGTTCCTCCACTCAACCTCGAAGGAATTGATCATGACTCCACAACAAGTCGCTCTGGTCCAAACTGTCGGCGGGGCTCTGTTGTGGACGCTGGGTGCCGGCTTGGGAGATGCCTTTACGGAAGAGGTCAAGGCCGCCTGGACCGCGGCGTACACGGTACTCGCGAAGGTCATGACCGACGCGGCTGCGACGGCCTGATCTTCACTTTGCGCCGCGCCGCCGAAGTCGGCCTGCTTGGTCCCCAGAAGGCTAGAGCTTTGCGGTGTCGGTTGAAGGGGTGCGTTCCTCCGAAAGAGCCGACAAAATTAATTCCGGCCACAACATCAACGTTTCGTCGGAGGTGAACATGACGACCCAAGCCGAAGGCGGCACAGGCCCCGCGCTGTTGATCGTCGACGACGAGCCCGAGTTGCGCGCGCTGCTGGCCGAGTACTTCGGCCGCCACGGCTTCACCGTGCACAGCGCGAGCGACGCGGCGATGGCGCGCCGCGCGGTGGCCGAGCGAGTCCCGGCGCTGGCGATTCTGGACATCAACATGCCGGGCGAGAACGGCCTGTCGCTGGCACGCTGGCTGCGCGATGCGCACCCGCGCACCGGCCTGGTCATGCTCACCACGGCGGGCGAGTCGGTCGACCGCATCGTGGGCCTGGAGCTTGGTGCCGACGACTACCTGCCCAAGCCCTTCGAGCTGCGCGAACTGCTGGCGCGGGTGCGGGCGGTGCTGCGCCGCGCCGAAGTGACACCGCCTTCAGCCCCGGCAACCGCGCCGGCCGCGCTCGACGCATCGCCCGCCACGCGGCGCGTGGCGTTCGGCACCCGCCAGCTCGACCTCGATCAACGCCGGCTCTTCGATGCCGACGGCAGCGACATCGAAATCAGCGCCGCCGAGTTCGACCTGCTGGCGCTGTTCGCGCGCAACCCGAACCGCCCGCTCAACCGCGACCAGATCATGGAGCAGGCGCACAACCGCGGCTGGGACGTGTTCGACCGCTCGATCGACCTGCGCGTGATGCGGCTGCGCCGCAAGATCGAGCGCAACCCCGACAAGCCGGAGCTGATCAAGACGGTGCGCAACGTCGGCTACGTGTTCGTGCCAGCGGGCGACGCGGCGGGCGAGCGATGAATGACGCAGCCCGCCCGGCTGACCCGAAGGCGCGCGGCGCCGGCGACACGGCCACCCTGCCGCCGCCCGACCTCGCGATGCTGCACGCGATCCTCGACCACATCCCCGGCCGCGTGATCGTGCTCGGGCCCGATCACCGCTATCTCTACGTCAACCGCGAGTTCCTCGACTTCATGGGCCTGCGTGCCGAGCAGGCCATCGGGCACCACGTGTCGGAACTGCTGGGCCAGGAGATCTACCGCAGTTTCGAGCCGGTCGCCAGACAGCTCTTCGCCGGCGAGTCGGTGCGCTGGGAAGGCTGGGTCGACTACCCCACGCAGGGCCGGCGCTACATGCAGGAGCACCTGCTGCCCTATGCGCCGGGCGGCGGCGCGGTGCGCGCCGTGATCGCGTTCGGGCGCGAGTCCACCGAGCTCAAGCTGCGCGAGGTCGAACTGGCCGCCAAGCTGCAGGAACTGCAGGCGAGCGAGGCGCTCAAGTCGGCGATCGTCGACCACGCGCTGGCGGCGCTGATCTCGACCGACGAAGCCGGCTGCATCGTCGAGTTCAACCCGTCCGCCGAAACGATGTTCGAGCGCCGGCGCGCCGACGTGCTGGGCCGCCCGGTCAGCGAGGTGGTGATTCCGGAGCGTTTTCGCGCCATGCACCAAGAGGGACTGCGGCGCATGCAGGCCGGCGGCGAGCCGCGCCTGCTCGGCCGCCGCATGCAGATGCACGCGCTGCGCGCGAACGGCGCCGAGTTCCCGATCGAGATGGTGTTGTGGCGCACCGATGTCGGCGCCACCGCGTTCTACACCGCATCCCTGGTCGACGTGACCGAGGCGCGCAACGCGGCGAGCGAGATCGAGCGCCAGCGCGAGGCGCTGCGCCAGAGCGAAAAGTTGAGCGCAATGGGCAGCCTGCTCGCCGGTGTGGCGCACGAGCTCAACAACCCGCTCGCGATCGTGATGGGCCGGGCCACACTGCTCGAAGAGAAGTGCGACGACCAGCCCGCGCTGAAGGCCGACGCGCGGCGCATCCGCGAAGCGGCAGAGCGTTGCGGCCGCATCGTGCGGACCTTCCTGAACATGGCGCGCAGCCGGCCGACGCAACGCGGCCCGGTGAGCCTCAACGAGATGGTGCGTGCCGCGGCCGACATGCTGCTGTACGGCTACCGCACCCATGGCATCGAGCTCGAAATGACGCTGGCCGAGGCGCTGCCGCGGGTCAACGCCGACGGCGACCAGATCGGCCAGGTGGTGATGAACCTGCTCGTCAACGCGCAGCAGGCGCTGGCCGGTGCCGAGGGCGTGCGCCGCGTGCGGGTGCAGACCGGCCTGGAGACGCGCCGCGACGACCGCGAGCCGCGGGTGTGGCTGCGCGTGGCCGACAACGGCCCGGGCGTGTCGGGCGCGCTGCGCGAGCGCGTGTTCGAGCAGTTCTTCACCACCAAGCCCGAAGGCACGGGTACCGGGCTCGGGCTGGCGGTATCGCGCTCACTGGCGCGCGACCACGGCGGCGACCTGATGCTCGAGCCCGCGTCGGCGCAGGGCGGGGCGAGCTTCCGGCTGAGCCTGCCGATCCGCGGCGTGGCCGGCCCCGACACCGTGCCGGCCGCGTTGCCCGAAGCGGGCGCATCGCTGCAGGCGCGCGTGCTGGTGGTCGACGACGAACCCGAGCTCGCCGGCTTGATGCGCGACATGCTCGAAGGCGCGGGCTACGACGTGGCCACGGCCGAGTCGGGCGCGGTGGCGCTGGAGCTGCTGAGCGTGGCGCGTTTCGACGCCATCGTGTCGGATCTGCGCATGCCCGACATGGACGGCGCCGGGCTGTGGCGCGATGTGTCGGCGCGCCACCCGCTGCTCGCGCGCTGCATGCTCTTCGTCACCGGCGACACGCTGTCGCCGGACGCGCGCGAGTTCTTGAGGAGCTCGCGCTGCGCCTCGCTGGACAAGCCGTTCTCGAAGGCCGATTTGCTGGCCAGGGTGGCGGTGCTGCTGGAGTGAGGGCGGCCACCCCCTCAGATCAGAGGCTGAGAGTTTTTCTACCGTCATCCCGGCGCACGCCGGGATCCACTCTGTGCAGACGCGCGGTGAAGCGGCAGTGGATCCCGGCGTTCGCCGGGATGACGTGGCTGCGGAGCAATATCTTCTCAGCCTCTCCGTTCGACCGCGCAACAATTGAAACGAACGAGCGCCGTGTTGGCAACGCCGCTGGTACGAACGCTCGCCAGACTGGCGCCAGTCGCTTTGAAGGTTTGCAGGTTTGCACCGTGCTCGGCGACACAACCCAACCCCAAGAGGCTCCAATGAACATCTCCCTGAAATTCCTCCGTCATTCGTCGGTTGTCATCGCTTTGGCAGTCGCCACTCTGTCATCCCATGCGGCGCTCACTGTGAACGCCCTGACTACGAACGCCCTGACTGCGAACGCTATAACGGCGAACGCTTTAAACGCAACCGGTCGAGCGGCTGACGGGTTGCCGCCGGTGCCGCAAAGCACTGAACTGGGGATGTACAGCCCGAGCTCGAGCTGGGACATCTCGACGATTCGCCTGCCATCGCGCCCGGGTCCCGCGCTCTGAGCAACGCGGTCGCGCCAACACGTCCCCGCTGATGTTCAACCGGCTGACGCTGATCGTGTCGCAACTTGCGGCACTTGCGCTGCTGGGCTTGGCCTCGACCAGCTCAGCGGCCGCAGCCGTCGACGGCGAACGTCATGCGACGCCTGAAGAACGGGTGATCCGTGTCGTGGGCACATCGCTCGAGATCGTGGATGCTGACGGACGACACCGGTCCGGCCAGGCCTTGGCCGGTGTCGAGCTCGTGATGGGTGACGCAGGCGGCGCCCCGCGCCTTCGCATCCAGTCGGTGGTCAACGACGGGGCGCGCGGCGTGACGCTGCATGAGGTCGAGTCACTGGATGCGTCCGGGACCTGGAACAACGTCTGCGAACCGGATCGCGACGGCCGGCGATTGGCCTTGTTCGTCGAGGGCTACGATCTTCCCGATGGCCGCCAGGTCCGCGAGCCGGGCCGGGTGTCGATGACCTGCACTGCAGGTGTACAGGGCAAGTGCCTGCGTGCGGGCTATTTCCCGTGGGACGACAGCCGCGGCCCAGGCACAGGCGTCGAGCTCTACCAGACCTGCACCCGGATGTTTCGCGCCGACTACTGCGGCAACGGCGTGGGCTGGACCCGCAATGGCATGGCGATCGACCTCTTCGACGTGCACGCGATACAGAAGCCCGAAGAACCCGCCACCTTGCCTTTCGAGGCCGCATGGGGCCCCGCGGGCGCACTCTGCGTCCACCACACAAGGGTTCCCGATCGAATCGGGCTGAAGGAATTGATCGCGCAATGCCCGCGCCTGGCGACTGCGCGCAACGGTGAGGCATGCACAGAGGGCGCGGCCAGGTCCTTGCCTGGCGTACTCTTGTTCAACCGCTCGGCGCAGGGTGCTGTCTCGCCCACGCGGTTCGAGCCCTCGACATCGGCCGCCCCGTGAGAGTGACTGCGCCGGCCCAGATAGTCGACGCCTGGGCGCAGTACCGCGCCGGCCTGGCGCAGTCACACCGTGGCGACGCCCAAGCCGAGCCCACACTGCGCGCGGCGTACCAGCGCTTCGTCGCCGTGAACGACCGGCATGGCGCACTGCTGTGTGCCGCCGCGCTGGTGCTCAGCGGCCAGTTGCTCGGCAACTTCCGCGACTTCGCCGAGTTGCTGGCGCGGCTGCAGGCGATGAAGGAGCTGCCGCCTCCGGTGCAGTCGGCCGACGAAGAGCTGCTCGGCCTGTCGGCCTTGCTGGTCGGGCAGTTGTTCTTCGATCTGCAAGACACCGAGGTCGAGCGCTGTGTCGCCCGCATCATGGAACTGCTGCAGCGCGAGCTCGACATCAACCTGCGGCTGGCGGCCGCGCGCATGCTGCTGCTCTACGTCGACCCGCGCGAGTTGCGCGAGCTGGCCCAGCGCGTCAATGCCCTGGTGCAGCCCGAACTGGGACACAGCGCATTGACGCCCCACCGGCATGGCCATTGGCTGATCAGGTGGCGCAGCTGCCTCGGTTTCGCCAAGGAGTCGCAGCAAGAAAGCGACACCACCCAGGCCGCGCTCGAGCTGGCCCAGCGGCATGGCCTGCGCGACATCCAGTTTCTGCTCGCGTTCGACGCCGTGACCCAGTGTCTGCCGAGCGGCGACCTGGCAGGTGCCGAGCTCGCGCTGGCGCGCGCCGAAACGCTGGTCGACCCGACGCGACTGCGCGAGCTGATGCTGCTCGACGTGAGCCGCACGCGCCTGGCGCGCATGAAGGGCCAGGCCGACCAGGCCTTGTTCCGCGCCGCACGGGCGCGCAAATACGCCGTCGAGCTGCAATGCCCGGGGCCGATGTTGGGCGCCTACATCGTCAACGAAGCGCAGGCGCGGCTTGTCGCGCAGGACTTCGCCGGCGCACGCCAACAGATGGAAGAAGCCGTGCCGCTCGTGCCCGACGGATTCGCGAAAGAGGTTCGCGAAATGATCGATCTGATCGCCGCCTACGAAGCCATCGCCGCCGACGCCGCCGCCGGCCGGCCGTTGCTGGCCGCGGTGTGGGCACGCATGCGCGAGCGCCAGTTCTACGACACCTTCGAGGGCTACCCGGAGTTCGGCGCCCGCCTGTGCTTGCTTGCGCTCGAGCACGGCATCGAGCCGGACTTCGTGGCCAGCGTGATCCGCCAATGCAAGCTGGCTGCGCCCGGCCAGGCCGGCGCGTTGTGGCCGTGGCCGCTGCGCATCTACGCGCTCGGGCGCTTCGCGCTGCAACGCGACGACCTCGCGCTCGCCGTCGATGGCAAGGCGCAGAAGAAGCCGCTGGAGCTGCTGCGCGTGCTGGTCGCCCACGGTGCCACGCAAGCCGGCAAGGGCGCCGACGTGCGCGAACTGGTCGATCTGCTTTGGCCCGACCTGGAAGCCAACGCCCCCAAAGCCGCGTTCGACATGACGCTGATGCGGCTGCGCAAGTTGCTGCAGGTGGAGGGTGCGCTGCGCCTGTCCGACGGCCGCTTGTGGCTGGACCCGAGCGTGGTGTGGTGCGACGTGAGCGCCTTCGAGCAAGACTGCGATGCGCTGCAGGCGCTGTTGCGCGGCGAGGGCCACGACGCCGCGCTGCGCAGCGTGTCGCAGCGCCTGCTGCGCGGCCATGCCGGCAAGCTGTTCGGCACCCAGACCGGCGAGGCCTGGAGCGTGGCAGCGCGCGAGCGCCTCAAGCTGCGCTTCCTGCAGGCCATCACCGAGTACGGTGCCCACCTGGAAACGCAGGCCGACTGGCATGCGGCGATCGCGGTGTACGAACAAGGCGTGGCGCAAGACATGCTGGCCGAGGCCTTCTACCGCGGGCTCATGCGATGCCACCTGCAACTCGGGCAGCCCTCGACCGCGCTGCGTGTTTTCCAACGCTGTCTTCACTTGTTGTCGAGCATCCTCAAGGTGCGCCCCGCGGCTGAAACACTCGCCTTGCACGAGCGCATTCCGCGGCACTGAGACAGATCGGAA
>Ga0209515_10000460_pt1 | contig 75046 bp, 70 predicted proteins | sample Subgroupgradi54m_FD_187454 | JGI IMG/M metagenome (GOLD analysis project Ga0209515, IMG submission 187454) | Subsurface groundwater microbial communities from S. Glens Falls, New York, USA - GMW60B uncontaminated upgradient, 5.4 m (SPAdes)... ...
CGTTCTTAAGGCCTCTTTTAACCCGGATTTTGCAATAGCAAAATCCGCCCTCCGGGTCGTTGCGCGCAATTTGTTGTGCGCAACGAGGTTAACCTCGTGACCAGTGGTCACGACCGAAGGCAAATTTTGTCCCGCCATTGGCGGAACAAAATTTGGGTTTAAAGACCTGCCTGCTCAAGAATAGGATAAAAAAATCCGGGTTACCCAAGAACTTTGCTCCTTATTTCTTCGGTAACCCGGCTATCCTCATCCCGTGGCTGGTGGGGATCCGTAGGTTTTGCGTTAACGTTTTCGAAAATAAGTTATGTCACATTTTGCATTTTATTTTTTCTTACTTGAAGTATAACACCGGCGGGCTCTCAAACAAGGCAGCGAAAGGCTATTTGCGAAAACGTTTTCTTGGCCCGCGAAATCAAAATGGCAATTTGCTCTGCGCGTTTTCTCCGGCGGAAATAAGGGAGTCCTTTAAGGGAGTGTCGAAATGATCAATACGGGAAGGTGAGATTTTTTCAAAATATTTTCAAGAAAGCTCCTCACTTCGTTCGTCGCGTCTTCTTTGCTGTGTAGGAAAGAGCTTTCTAGCAGTTAGGAAAGTGTTTTATACTTTCCTACACTGTTAAAAATGTTCTTCTAAGAGGGGCGTTTTTTGAAAGGGGAAAAGCGGTGTTCCTGGCCGTTTAAAAGCCGCTTGATGTTTGAACGATGCCGCAAGATAACAAACACACAAAATACCAATCCGAGAATCACCAGCTCAAAACTCTGAGCGGTCACCACCATGAGCACCGGCAAAACCACCGCAGACAGGATCGAGGCCAGCGACACATAACCGGTGAGCAAAAAAAGGAGAGTCCATAACCCCGCACAGGACAATACGGTAACCCTTATCGAAGATAGCTTTATCATTAAACCGATCAAAACCCCCAGACTGGTTGCCATTCCTTTGCCGCCTTTAAATTTCAAAAAACATGTCCAGTTGTGCCCCGCGACGACCGCCAGGCCTGAGAGAACGTAGTGAATTGTTTGGGTCAGTTTAAAGAGGCCGGCGCAGGCCACAACCGCGATAAGGCCTTTTGCGATATCGATGAGCAGCACAACAATGCCGGGCCCTTGGCCCAGGACACGAAAAACATTCGTCGCGCCGACATTTCCCGAGCCGTGTTTTCGGATATCAATTCCTTTAAGGAGCTTTCCGAAAATGTAAGCCGTCGGAATCGACCCCAAAAGATAGCTGACAGTGAGGCTAAGAATGAGGTGTATCATTTGGGACATTAAGCACCCTGATTCCTTTCCCGATATACCCGATCCCGGAAATAACGGTTAAGACAACGGCCACCGCCCAAAAAACATAAGAGCTTTCAATTTGTAAAAGAACGCCGAGAATGGACATGATCTGAAAGAATGTCGTCGCCTTTCCCAGGCGTGTGGGTTCAATCGTTAATTGGCCCTGGACTAAATGAATGATCATCGCGCCCAGAAGTAAAATGACATCGCGGCTGATGACCGCCAGAACCAGCCAGAGTGGAAATTTCACCTGCCCCATCAACCCATCAACCGTATAAAGACAAATGAAAGCGCTGATGAGAAGAAACTTGTCCGCCAGGGGATCGAGAATGGCGCCGGCTCTGGTTTTTTGCCTGCGCGTCCGCGCGATATAACCGTCGATAACATCCGAAATAACCGCAACGAGGAAAATGGCTAAAGCGGCATACCGAAGATATTCACGCTGGGGTGAGTAATAGAGAAGGGCGAGAATAAAAAAAGGGACGGCCAGGATGCGGCCGATGGTGACTTTGTTTGCAAAACTGAGTGCCATAGATTATCTTGAAATCTCAAATCCCAATGACCCAAATTCAAAATCCAAAACGCTGCCCTATTCTTCAAGCTCAAGAAGCTTTGTCCCGTCCTTAGCGCAAGCCTCAACATTCGCGCTGTAATGTTTTCCGCAAACCGGACAGTATTTAACGCGGACCTTGTCTCCCCGGATTGAACTGACAACGCTTCCTACCGCGGCTTGAACATCCTGGGTACTTTCATTTTTATTCTTCATCGGGATTGGCGTTGTCGCGCATCCCAACATCAATAAGCTCACGCAAAATAGAATAACTGTCTGATACGGCATACGCATCCTTGGCCTACTGCACAAACCGGATCCGGTTCAGCGGCCAATAAATAACTTCCGCTTTCCCGATCAAGAAATCTTCCGGGAAAAATCCCCAGTAACGGCCGTCCTTGCTGGAAGCGCTGTTATCTCCCAGAACAAAATAATATCCTTTCGGCACTTTCACTTTTTTCCCGGCTTGGCCATATTCTCCGCGGTTATAATAATAAAGATTTTTTATGGGAGGGTCCATGACTTCTTTACCATTAATATAAATATCACCGTCACGGATCTCAACCGTCTCACCGTCAAACGCAATAAGGCGTTTAATAAAATCTCTTTTGGTGTCTTCCGGATAAATAAAAACAACCACGTCCCCCCGCTGGGGCTTACCAAATCCCGGAAGCCGCACTTTGGTAAACGGTACCTTCGCGCCATAGCGGAACTTGCTGACAAAAATCCTGTCCCCTTCAACAAGTGTCATGCGCATCGAGCCCGTGGGGATCTTAAACGCCTGAATAACAAAGGTGCGGATGACCATGGCAATGGCAAACGCGATGATGAGGGAAGGGCCCCATTCACGGACAAAGCGTTTGATTAAACCCCGGAGATATCCGAACACGGATGCTGCTTCATTATTTTGACTGATCATAGTTTTAACGCCGCCAAAAAGGCCTCCTGTGGAATTTCAACCTGCCCGAATTGTTTTAAACGCTTCTTGCCTTCTTTTTGCTTTTCCCAAAGTTTTCTCTTGCGGGTAATATCGCCGCCATAACATTTCGCGGTCACATTTTTTCCGGCCGGGCGGACTTTCTGGCTGGCAATAATGCGCCCGTCGCACGTGGCCTGGATTTTCACTTCAAAAAGCTGTTGGGGGATCAACTCTTTTAATTTTATAACGAGCGCTTTGCCTTTTTCATAAGCGCGTTCTTTGCTGACCAAACACGAAAAGGCATCGCAGATCTTTTCGTTGATCATGATATCAAGCTTGGTGATCTCCGCCGGCTGATAACCTTTAAACTCATAATCAATGGAGCCGTAGCCTTTGGTCGCGGATTTGACCATATCATTAAAATCCACGATAACCTCGGAGAGCGGGATATCAAAAATGATTTTCATCCGGTCGGAAACAAATTCGCTTTTCTGGTAAATTCCGCGCTTTCTTTTGGCCAGTTCCATCACATTGTCCATCGCAAAAACCGGCGTCATGATGGCGACCGAAAGACAGGGCTCTTCCATTCTCTTAATGTCCGAGGGGCTGGGAAGGTCATTGGGGCTTTCAATTTCATAAACCGTGTCATCACGTTTAACGACACGATAACTGACGTTGGGCGTGGTCAAGATCAAATTCAGATCATATTCGCGCTGCAAACGTTCCTGGACAATCTCCATATGCAAAAGCCCCAAGAACCCGCAACGAAATCCATGGCCAAAAGACTGCGAAGATTCGGGCTGATGGACAAAACTCGGGTCATTAAGACGAAGTTTTCCAATCGCCTCACGAAGGGCCATAAAATCCATGGAATTGACTGGATAAACACCGCAGAAAACCAAAGGTTTTAATTGCCGGTAACCTTCGAGCGGTTGGGAGGTCGGCCGCGCGACTTCGGTCAGCGTATCGCCCACTTTCACCTGCTGCGGGTCATGGACATTGCAGGTGATATAACCAACCTCGCCGCAGGAAAGCCCATCAATCTTCACAGCCTCGGGTTTAAAAACACCAATCTCTTCGATGGTGTATTCTTTATTGGTGTGCATCATGATTATTTTCATACCCGGCAACAAATGGCCATTCATCACGCGGACATAAATGATGATCCCCTTATAAATATCAAACTTTAAATCAAAAACAAGCGCCTGCAGCGGCGCGTTTTCATCACCTTCCGGGGCAGGCATATAATCAACGACCTTCTCGAGCAGTTCCTTGATTCCGACTCCCTCTTTCGCGGACACCAGAATAATATGCTCTTCTTTAAAATTAAATATTTCCTTGAGTTCTTTTTTGACATGATCAATGTCGATGCCCGCGATATCGATCTTGTTGATCACGGGAAGGATTTCCAGATTGCTGTTAATGGCCAGATAAAAATTGGCAACGGTTTGAGATTCCACTCCCTGCGACGCATCGACAACAAGAAGCGCGCCTTCGCAGGCTTTCAGAGATTTCTCAACTTCATAGGTAAAATCCACATGGCCGGGCGTGTCGATCAAATTCAAAATATAATCCCGGCCATTTTTTGATTGATAATTCAAACGAACGGCCGAAGCTTTGATGGTAATCCCCCGCTCGCGCTCGAGGTCCATATCATCGAGAAGCTGGTTTTTAAACTTTCGCTCATCAATGGCGCCTGTTGCGAGCAAAAGGCGGTCGGCCAGCGTTGACTTGCCGTGGTCAATGTGGGCGATGATGGAAAAATTTCTTATGAGGGATTGGTCCATGTTATTTATCAGGCGCTAAAAATATTGTCTACATGATTATACATTCAGTCTTTCGTTTCACGGTTACGGAAACGATGCCCGTATCGTTTTTCGGTAACGTTAATCGTCAAAAACAAACGAACGACGTTACCCTGACCGATACGGGCTTCTTAACCTTAACCGAAAAACGTAGTCCTCTTTACTTACTCAAGATAACCTAAAATCTTCTCCACCACCTGTTCAATCGATAAATGCGTTGAATCAATGACAATCGCATCATCCGCTTTCTTTAAAGGGCCGACCCTGCGGGAAAAATCTCTTTCATCACGGTCGTTAAGATCCCGTGAAAGCGCCGATTCATCAACCGCTTTCCCTTTAAGTTTTAATTCATCAATGCGGCGGCGCGCCCGTTCTTTAAAATCCGCATCGAGATAAAACTTGTAAGCGGCATGGGGAAACACAACCGTTCCCGTATCGCGGCCTTCTAAAACGCAATTGGCTTTTGCGCCGATCTCTTGCTGGCGTTTGACAAGGATCTCCCGAACGGACGGGGCGCGTGCGATATAAAAAGCATTGTTCGTCACTTCGAGTGTCCTGATTTCTGTGCTGACATCGACACCATCTAAAAGAACTTCAGGGGCTTTATCCAAACCAACCGTTAAATCAAGCTGTGTTTCCCGCGCCAGCCCGGCCAAACTCTTTTCATCTTCCAAATTCACTTTTCGCCGGATGGCCTTAAGCGTCAGCGCCCGATACATCGCTCCCGTGTCAAGATAGGCAAACCCCAAATGCCTGGCCAGTTGTCTGGCCACCGTGCTTTTTCCGGCGCCCGCCGGCCCATCAATGGTGATCACAATTGTTTGGGGAGATATTTTAGGATTTGTTGATGCCATCACGCAGATTCTTTGATCTCTTGAAAACGTCCAGGAGTCCTTCTTCGCTTCGTGCGGCAATCAATTTTCGTAAATTCGCAAGGGCTTTGACATATTGATCCAGGGACTTGAGGATGTTCCTGGAATTTGTCAGGCAGACATCGCGCCACATCTCAGGGTCCGATAAGGCAATGCGCGTCGAATCCCGCAGTCCCTGCGTGGCATAAGTCAGATGCTCGGCAGGAATGGATGACATCAAATTGTAGGCCAGGACATGCGGCAGATGGCTCACGGATGCTAAGATCTTATCGTGTTCATCAGGCGTCATGACCATCACACGGCTTCCCAATTTGGTCCAGAGATGCTTGATCTTATCGACCGCCGTACGGTTTGTTTTATTCGTCGGAGTTACAATACAATACGCCTGCTGTAATAATTCTGCGCTGGCGTTTAAAGCCCCTTTTTTTTCAGAACCGGCCAGCGGATGCGAGCCGGCAAATAAAACATGCGATGGAAAATTCTTTTGCGCCACATCGACAATTTGACTTTTTGTGCTTCCCACATCGGTCACCAGACAACCCCGTTTAAGGTCATTTTTGATTTCCGCAATCATGGTCACAATAGATTGGACGGGCGTGGCCAGGACAACAAGATCCGCGTCCTGCACCGATTTCTTAATGTCATGCGAAGCACGGTCAATGGCCCGGGCTTTGAGGGCCTGCACAAGCGATCCGTGCTGGCGGGAAACACCGACAACCTCGCGCGCCAAACGTAATTTTTTTATGGCGATCCCGATGGACCCGCCAATCAGCCCAACACCTAAAATACAAACTTTACGATAGAGCATAGTATTTTCTTTCATGGATGATCCTTAAATATCGCGCGAAACGGCCGCCGCGATTTTTTTGAGATCTTTAAGGAGTGCTTCAAATTTTTCTGGCTTTAAAGACTGCGGCCCATCGGACAAAGCCTCTTCGGGATTTTCATGGACCTCGATGATAAGCCCGTCACACCCGGCCGCGACAGCCGCACGGGCAATGTTTGGCACAATCCCCCATTTTCCTGTTCCGTGACTCGGATCGGCAATGACCGGCAAATGCGATAACTGTTTGATGACCGGAAGCGCGTTGATATCAAACGTATTGCGCGTCGCCGTTTCAAATGTTCGAATCCCCCGCTCGCAAAGCATGACTTTAAAATTTCCTTCGGAAAGAATGTATTCCGCGCTCATCAGAAGATCTTTGACCGTTGCCGCCAGCCCCCGTTTCAGTAAAACAGGTTTTTTGGTCATTCCAACTTCCTTGAGTAAAAAAAAATTTTGCATATTGCGGGCACCAATCTGCAAAATATCACTGTAACGCGCCACCAGCTCGACATGACGAGGGTCCATCACTTCGGTGATCGTTGCAATCCCGACCGTCTTTCCGGCTTCCGCTAAATATTTCAAACCCTCTTCGCCCAACCCCTGAAAATCATAAGGCGATGTCCGCGGTTTAAACGCCCCTCCTCTTAAGACGCTGGCACCGGCGGCTTTGACTTTCCTGGCGATCGCCAGAAAAGAATCATGGTTCTCAATTGAGCACGGCCCCGCCATAATAACCATTTGTTTTCCGCCGACTTTGACGCCATGGCCGATCTCAAAAACCGAATTTTCTTTTTTAAACTCCCGCGAAACAAGTTTGTAAGGCGCCAAAACCGGCATGACGCTTTCAACACCCGGAAAAATTTCCAGCGGTGTCACGCGCAAAACATCTTCGGGGCCGATAAATCCGATAATGGTTCTTTCCACCCCTCGAGAAATATGGGCTTTCAGTCCCAGCTTTTCGGCTTTTTCAACAATATGCTTGATCTGTTCTTCGGTGGCATCATGACGCAAAATAACGATCATAAAACTTCCTCCAGGGCTTGAATGAATTTCTTATTTTCTTTTAAACTTCCGATGGTCACTCGAATAAATGACTTGAGTCCCCACACTCCCATATCACGGACGATCACGCCTTTTTTTAAGAGGGCCTGTGAAATAGGAAAGCTGGCCTGGTTGACATCAATCAAAATGAAATTCGTCGCGCTGGCGATAAAGGACAGCTTCATCCGGCGCAAATGGGCATACAAAAATATTTTTCCCCTGGCGATCTCTTTTGCAGCAGCGCGATAATAAGCGCCCTCCCCCAGCGCCGCCAACGCGGCCGCCTGCGCCAAAGAATTGACATTGAACGGTTCTCGAACACGGTCTAAGAGTGAAACAATCTCTTTGCGGGCGACCCCGTAACCAATCCTTAAACCGGCCAGCCCGTACATTTTTGAAAATGTCCGGGTCACCAGGATGTTGGGATATCTTTTAAGAAGCCTGATCGTGTCCGGATAATCTTTTTGTGCCACGAATTCAAAATAGGCTTCATCAAAAAAAACCAAAACCCGCTTGGGAATGCCCTTTAAGAAGGCATCGACCTGCCTGGCCGTCACATACGTTCCCGCCGGATTATCGGGATTGCCGATAAAGATAATTTTCGTGCGGCCCGTAACCGCTTTTTTCATTCCTTCCAAGTCATATTGAAAATTATTAAGCGGAATAAATTTGATCTTTGCCCCGGCGATCTGGGAGGCGATCTCATAGATCAAAAATGAGGGCTTTGCGATGATCACGTCATCGCCCTTTTCCACAAACACTTTCGTGGCCATGACGATGATCTCATCGGAACCATTGCCAAAAATGAGTTGCAAAGGATCAACGGATAATTTCTTTGCCAGGGCCCTGCGAAGATAAAAACAATTCCCATCCGGATAGCGGTTGATATCTTTCGCGGCGCCGGCAATGGTCTTTAAAACTTTTGGAGACGGTCCAAAAGGGCTTTCGTTGGAAGCCATCTTGATGACCTCTTTTAAACCCAGCTGCCTTTTGACCTCTTCAATAGGCCGGCCCGGGATATAAGGCTTTATCTCCAGAATATTTTTTTTTGCGAATTCTTTCATTCGATAACCGGGTAGGAACCCAAAATCTTAAGAAAATTACAATGATCCTCGAGCTGTTTGAGCGCGTGGGCAACGGGTTTATCCTCCCGATGGCCTTTAAGGTCAACGAAGAAATAATAATCCCATGCCTTTTTCTTGGAAGGGCGTGATTCGATTTTGGTCAAATTAATCTTATTTTTACGAAAAGGCGTCAGTATTTCCTGCAGCGCCCCCACACGATCTTTAACAGAAAACAGAATCGAGGTGCGATCCGTTCCTGTCGGCGGAACATCCTGGGTTGCGATCACAAGAAACTTCGTGATATTGTGGCGTGTCCCTTCGATATTTTTCTTTAAAATGTTTAATCCATAAACCTTCGCCGCCAAACTTGATGCGATGCAGGCAGAGTTTTTCTTGTCTCTGGCGATCTGTGCCGCTCGCGTCGTCGAAGAGACGGCAACCTTATCCGTCTGCGGCGAATTATTATGAAGCCAGTTACGGCACTGGCCGAAGACTTCCTGCTTTGAGTAAATCGTCCTGATCTTATCCAGTGTTGTCTTCGATAAAAGATTATGCGCAATCTCAAGAATAATTTGCGAACAAATTTTCAAATCAGAATCGATCAGAAGATCAAACGTATGCGTCACAGCCCCCTCAATGGAATTCTCGATGGGGACAACACCATAATCGCAATCCCCTTTTTCCACACGCTGGAACACTTCCGAAATATCCTCGCAGGAAACGTAATGGACCTGAGAGCCAAACTTCTTGATTGCCGCCAGATTCGTAAATGATGCCGACGGCCCCAGATAAGCGATATCCAGCGGCTTTTCCAACGACAGGGAACACGACATGATTTCGCGATAAATGGCTTCAAAGGCTTCCTGCGACATCGGCCCTTTGTTAAGGGCTTGAATGCGCCCCAGCACTTCCTTCTCGCGGTCCGGAGAATAGATACTTTTGTTGTGGCGCAGTTTCTCCTTACCGATCGCCAGACTCATTTTGGCGCGTTCATTGAGAAGTTCGACGACCTTTTGATCAACCAGATTAATTTTGCTGCGCAGTTTCGCTAGGCTCATTGTAATTTTCCTTTGAAGCATCCTTTTGTGTTTTTTCCGATTCTTCCGTCATTTGTTGTAACAGGGCAAAATCCTCGAGCTTTGGCAAACCTTCCAGTGACTTTAATCCAAAGTATTCTAGGAATTGCTTTGTCGTCCCGTAAATATACGGCCGGCCGGGAACATCTTTTCGTCCGACTTCCTTAATCAGCTCTTTGCCTAAAAGATGCAAAATAACACCGTCGCAATTGACGCCGCGAATCAATTCAACATCCAGTCGCGATACGGGTTGTTTGTAGGCCACGATCGCTAAAGTTTCGAGCGCGGGCTTGGAAAGCTTTTCCTTATGTTTGGTGCGATAAAACTTCTTAACATACATCGCATAATCAGGATTGGTGAGCATTTGAAATCCGCCGGCGATCTCCATGATGACCATGCCGCTTTTTCTGTCCTGATAATCTTTTTGAAGGTTTAACATCGCCTCACGGACATCGTTGATAGTGCCGCCGTCGATAATTTCCTTAACCTGTTCAACCGCCAGAGGCTTTTCTGTTGTCAAAAGGAGCGCTTCAATGATCCCTTTGACGTAAGCATTTTGATTGTCGTCCATTATTTCTTGATCCTCTGTTTGTAAATTTCATTCAAGAGTTCTTCCGTTGTTTGAATCGCGTCCGAACGTTCCAATGCTTTTTTGATCATCTCGAGGGCTTCCGGCCTTTTGTATTGAAGCTGCAACAAAACCGCCAATGCCTCTTCCTGCCACTGCGCGGCTGGTTTTTGTACAGGAAACGTTTTTCCCTGATCCTGAATGAGGCCAAACTTTCCGACCTTCCCCTGCAGCTTGGCGATAATTTCTTTCGCCCGCTGCGCTCCAATGCCGGGAAGCGTTTTTAAAAATTCGTGATCCCCTCTGTCAATGGCCATCGCGATCTCGGAAATCGGTTTATTGATGGCTCGGACGGCGGCCCGGGGGCCAATCCCGGAAACCGTAATGAACTGTCCGAAAAAATCACGCTCAATTTCGTTAATAAACCCTACCAGCACCGGAAATCCGCGCGAAGGATCCAGTTGAAAATAATGATACGTGACTAAATTGATCATTCCATTCTGATCAATCGTTTGATCAACTCTTTGCGCGACCGACGGTGGAATATGGACTTCGTAAAACAACCCCCCAACATCAACAATTAAAACCGAATGGGTGCGTTCAACACACTTTCCCCGCAGGCGGACAATCATATTTTATTTAAGGCAAACTGGCAGTAACCGATCGCCAGCGCCAGCGCATCGCTGGCGTCCTGAGTTAATTTGCGTTCATCAACCCTTAAAACATGCGCCACCATACCGCGTGTCTGCAATTTTGACGCGCCGCCGCGGCCGATCACGGCCTTTCTAATCCGACGAACACTTTGTTCGGCAAACTTCAATTTATGCTGAGCACTTAACAAACAAATCACCCCGCGAACATGCCCCAAAAGCGACGCGGTCGTAGGGTGATGGGTATGGGTGTAAAGTTTTTCTAAAACCATAATGTCGGGTTTATATTCTTTGATGAGGTCTTCGAGATGATCGTAGATCTTTTTGATCCGGTTTTCAAAACTTTGTTTCACAACAGGGGCGATCGTTCCTGTTTCGAGCAATGTCACCTTTGCCCCATTCATATCGACAAGGCCATAACCGGTGATTCGAAGCCCGGGATCGATACCCAAAATTCTCAAAACGCGCCACGCTCTCTTTTTTAAGATTTAAGAAATTTTCTCCATCACTTCATCCGGGATATCAAAATTGGCATAAACAGCCTGGACATCTTCCTGCTCTTCGAGCGATTCCATCAGTTCCAAAACCTGTCTTGCCGCATCGCCCTCAACCTTGACGGTTGAATTGGGGATCATGGTGATTTCAGCGGTTTGTGTCGGAATTTTCTTGGCCTCAAGCGCGGATTTGATCGCCTCCAGGACATTGGAAGGGGATATGATTTCATAGGTATCTCCGTCGGATTTGAGATCTTCCGCACCGGCATCCAGGACAATCCCCATGAGCTCATCTTCATCGATCACGTTCTTATCAATGGAAATATAACCTTTTTTAGCAAACATCCAGGCCGTTGAGCCCGCGCCCGCCATGCTCCCGTTTTTCTTGTTTAAGATATTGCGAATCTCGGCCGTGGTACGGTTTTTATTATCAGTTAAGACTTCGACCAAAAGCGCAACGCCGCCGGGGGCATAACCCTCAAAAATGGTCGATTCATAAACAACGCCGGGAAGTTCCCCTGTCCCTTTTTTAATGGCATTGACAACGTTGGAACCCTGCATATTGATATCCTTCGCCCTTTGAATCGCGGCCCTCAAGCGGATATTGGTGTCGACATTGCCGCCGCCATCTTTGGCGGCCGCGGTGATTTCACGAATGACCTTGGTAAAGGCGGCGCCTCTTTTTGCGTCCGTCGCTGATTTCTTATGCTTGATTTTCGCCCACTTGGAATGACCTGACATTTTTAATTCCTCCTTAAATAAGTGCGTGGCCCATTTGAATGGATATCTCTTGAGTCCCGCCTTCGGCGGGCGTCATTTCAACTTACGATTTACGTCGCCCCCGCCTTCATGGGGCTCCGTAAATCGTGTTGTCATGAACAAGCCAATAAGCCGAGTTCTGTTCCTCTCATCATTTTATTGGCGAGATGGATGATCATTCGACTCACTCCGGAAATTACTTTCCAGACTCTTGCAGCCTACCCGGAAATTTCTACTTCGCCCCGATGCTTTCGCTCGGGGCTTCGTAGGAATCCCTACGAAGCTAAACACGAAAGTATTTAGCGGAGTAAGATAATGACGAAGCGGATAAACTTCGTAGCCCATCTTTCGATGTGCTGTCTTTCCCTATTTGGCCTTTCTCCCCGCAGAGATTGCTCGTTTCACCCCTGCAGCCGCAAAGAACGCAAAATCGTTTCGCAAAACCGCAAAATGGAATTTTTGCGTTTTTGCTTTAATCTTTTGCGCCTTTGCGGTTACAGGTATCGTCACTGTAGCTCTCCCACCATCCTCCAAAATTCTTGGCGGATGGCGGGTCCGCCACGGTTTGCGGCGGAAATCCTCATCCGGCTTAAAAAGCCGAAAGGTCCCGGATTACCGGGATGCGTTATCCTACGGAGCTCGGACTTTCCTCCCCGCGTTTAAATAGCGGAGCGATCATCTTGGCCTGCTCATTTTTTATCGATTGTGTTGCCAGCATGTCCGCTTGAGAATTCTTTTCGCGCATCACATGTTTGATATCAAAACTCTTAAAGCCCGTCAGAAGATGGCAAACCTGGGCGTTTAAAAATTTCAAATTTTCGTCACGAACTTTATAACTCCCTTTGATCTGATAAAATAGAAGTTCACTATCCGTTGTGACATGGACACTCTCCGCTTTTAAAATCAAAGCTTCCTGAAGTCCAAAAATAAGAGCGGTGTATTCGGCGATGTTGTTGGTCGCAACACCAATAAACTGCGAAATCTCTTTGATAACTTTGCCATTTTTCACTACCACAACACCAATGCCCGCCGGACCGGGATTACCCTGACAGGCGCCATCAATAAATAATTCCAGCGGATTCAAAGTTCGTCCTCAAGATAAAAGATCCGGGCGCACATCTCACAGCATAAAATTTTGTCATGCATCTTAATTTCATTGATGACCTGCTCGGGAACATTCATAAAACATCCCCCGCAGGAATTATTTCTGATCGGGACAATCGCCAGCCCTTTTTTATTCTCGACGATTCGCTCGTACCGCTTTAAATTTGTCCTGTCAACATCAACACTGGCCTGCTCATGCTTCATGGCGAGAACTTTGAGCCTGTCTTCAATCACCAGAATCAGTTCATCAATTTCCTTTTTATTATCCAGATATTTTTTTTCTTCCTGGGCCAGAGCGGCTTTTTCTTTTGCAATAGCGGCCGCAACATGATCTCCTTCGTCATACAAAATAAGGATTTTTTCTTCGATGATCGATTTGTCGGCTTTTAAACTTTCAATCTCTGTTAATCTGGCGGTATATTCTCTATTGGTTTTTAAGAGCGAAAGTTGGGAATTCGCTTTAGAAATATCCCCTTCTTTGGCTTGAAGGTCTAACTCCTTTGACTTACGTCCAACCTGAATATTTTTCAGCCGCTCTTCCAAGCTTTTTAATTCGGTTTTCTTTTCTTCAAACCTTGATTTAAGGTTCTCTAAAAAGATCGGTTTTTCACGCAATTGATCTTTGAGCTGGTAAATTTCCGTATCGATCGTTTGTAGCTCGATGAGTTTTTTCAATTGATCTCGAGTGGAAACTTGTGGCATAAATCTGTATCACCTTTTATGAATTATTAAAAACCTTTATTTCCCAATAATGGGCGCAGAAGGACTTGAACCTTCGACCTTTGCCATGTGAGGGCAACACTCTAACCAGCTGAGCTATGCGCCCAAAACTAATCCGTCGGTTTACAGCAAGCTCTGGGCCCACCAGGAATCGAACCTGGGACCCGCTGATTATGAGTCAGCTGCTCTAACCGACTGAGCTATGGGCCCGTCAATCTCTACAATTCTGACATTGCATTCCAACGCCCCCCTGACGCTCTCTAAAGATTTCAATTGAGGAAGCCGGAGCGTCGGGACTATGGGCCCAAAATGATAACAGATTTTTAGAACCCGGAATATTTTTGCAACCCTATCAATTTCAAAGCTTAAAATACGTAAAATTTGAACCTCAGCATATCATACGAGTTTTCGATTTTCAATTATAATTTCTGTCGGAAAAGCTCAAAATAGGGGCACTAAAAATAAGGGGCCCCCCGCCACGATTCTTGGCGGGGGGCCCCTCTCAGCGACACCTTAATCCGTAAACACGTCACCACTTTAAATCATTCCCTCCTCCCCACGAACTGCCGTATCGAGGAAACTTTTTAAACGGCGTGATCGCGTTGGATGGCGCAGCTTTCGAAGCGCCTTGGATTCAATCTGACGAACGCGTTCGCGGGTCACATGAAATTCACTTCCCACCTCTTCCAACGTCCGGGTTGACCCATCGGTAATTCCAAACCGCAACTCGAGAATTTTCCGTTCGCGGTCATCAAGGGTTTGCAGGACACCCGTAATCTCTTCTTTTAACATCGAATGCAGTGTTGCATTCGCCGGCGAAACTGCCTTTTTATCTTCGATAAAATCACCAAAGTGCGTATCCCCCTCATCTCCAATCGGCGTTTGAAGAGAGATTGGAACTTGAGAGATCTTTAAAATTTCTTTGACCTTTCCGATGGGGATTCGCATCGTCCTGGCAATTTCCTGAGCCGCAGGTTCGCGGCCGTATTCCTGGACAAAAAGACGTGAGACGCGAATAATCTTATTGATCGTTTCCGTCATATGAACAGGGATACGAATCGTACGGGATTGATCGGCAATCGAACGCGTGATCGCCTGGCGAATCCACCATGTCGCATATGTTGAGAATTTATAACCACGTTGATACTCAAATTTCTCAACCGCACGGATCAAACCCATATTCCCTTCCTGGATCAGATCCAAAAATGAAAGCCCGCGATTGATATATTTCTTGGCAATACTGACAACCAAACGTAAATTGGCCTCCACAAGAAGTTTTTTAGCTTTGTTGAATTTCGACTGCCGTACTTTGATAATTCGCAATTGATCCTTAACATGATCAATAGGCTCACCCAATTCCCTTAAATACTGTTTCTTTTCCTGTCGAAGCTTTGTCAGTTCTATCGTTTTTCTCTGTGATTTAATAATCCTGTCGATACGCTCAATGTGATCAATGAAATCATCAATTTTTTTGACAATATCCTCATTGACAGTCGATGTCAATTTGAAGGCGGCAATGATTTTTGCCGAAGCGTCGGTCCCAACACGCGAATGACGCACCTGGTGGATGAGCGATGTCAGGTCTTTAATGAGTTTCGGCCGTCGTTCAAGTTCATCTTTGACCACATCTTCAACATTGATTTCTTCCTTCAAAACACTATTAATAATATCCAGAGCCTCTTTGCGGGCATATGTTGTTTTAAACAAAGCTTCCGCAAAACGCTTTTCCGCCTCTTCAATGCGCCTGGCAAGACTGATTTCATCTTCCCGGGACAAAAGTGAAATCGATCCCATTTGTTTTAAATACATCTTAACAGGATCATCCAGAGGCAAGAACTTATCGGTATAACTGTTTTCCTCTTTGACCTGCTCCTCGCGGATGCGCCGAAGATCATCCTCTTTCGATACTTCCGGGGCCTCTCCATCGTTTTCAAAATCATCTTCGGAATCAACAACTTTGATATCTTTCCCATCGAGAATATCAAAGATTTTATCCAGCTCCTCGGAAGAATCAACATCATCGGAAAGCGTTGAATTGACGTCATCATACGTGACGTATCCTTTGCTTTTCCCTATCAAGATTAATCGATCAACATCCTGTTGGACGTCTTTATTTTTCATCGGTTACCTCTTCACCATTTGGTTAAATTCCTCTTTGAGCTCATTTAACCGATTTTCATCTCTTCTGTGCTCCGCCAGCTGGATCTCTTTGAGAAGTTCCTGGCGCTTCAATTTTAAACGACAACTTTTAATTTTATTAACACAATCCTGCCGCATCTTTTCTTTATTTTCAACAAACGCTCTTTCTGACGCCATGATCTGTGAAACAAATTTCAAAATATTCTCATCCGTCAGATTCTGCAAAACACTTGCCGCCTTAATATCCCTGCCACCCTCAACCATGTGAAACATTTGATCGATCACAGCGCGAACCCGCACATCACGAAAGTCCGATGCCGCAATCTCACCTTTCACGTAAGGAACGAAGGATTCGTCCTCAAGCATCAACCGCAATAAATTTTGTTCGGCACTATGAGTGTCAGGATCTTCGGTTTTAACCGCCGCCGGTTGAGAAGATGCCAGAGACGGATTTTTTATCTTCCTGATTTCCGTTGTTAACGCATCCTCGGAAATGGAAAGGACAGAGGCAAGCTTCTTTAAATATTCTGTCCGAATAATCACATTTTCAAAGCGCTGGATCGTCGGAAACATCTGCGCGCAAATCCTGGCTTTTCCTTCCGGAGTTTTCGCATCAAACCGTTCTAACAACGTTTTCATTTTGAAATCAAAAACCGAAAACGCTTGAGAAACCCGTTGTTGAAAGGACTCCACACCAAATTTTCGGATAAAAGAATCCGGGTCTTCGCCATCAGCCAGCGCCGCAACTTTGACATTCATCCCTTCTTCAATCAAAAGGTCGAGGCTGCGGACCATCGCACTTTCGCCTGCCGGATCCGCATCAAAAAGCATGACCACATTCTGTGTGTACCGGCGCAGCAATCGAATCTGTTCAATGGTGAGCGCTGTCCCCAGCGACGCGACAATATTATCAACTCCGGCTTGAAAGGGAATAATAAAATCCATATACCCTTCGACGATGATCACAAAATCCTTTTGCCGGACGGCTTCCCTGGTCCAATGAAAACCATAGAGGTGGTTGCCTTTTGTGTAAACAGCCGTCTCGGGAGAATTGACATATTTGGCTGCCGCCTCTTTTATGGCACGCGCGCCAAAACCAATACAGCGAGACCTCACGTCAAAGATCGGGAAAATGATTCTCTCGTGAAAACGATCATAATAGCCTTCACGATTATCTTTAGACACAATCAAACCTGCTTTTTCGATAGTTTCTAAAGAAATATTCTTATCTTTTAAAAAATGAAGCAAACTATCCCATTTATCTGCAGCAAAGCCCAGCTTAAACTTCTTAACGATTTCCAAATTAACGCCGCGGTCTTTTAAATATTTCACGACACCGCTGACATCACTGCCCGGTGAAACTAAAATCTGATGGTAAAACTCTGCCGCCAATCCATTGATATTGTATAAATGTTCTTTTAAACTTAAGGCCTTGCTATCGATACCTTCTTCAGGAACAGAAATGCCATATTTCTGCGCGACCATCTTAAGCGCCTCGGGGAATTCCATACCTTCCTGACGCATCACAAAACTAACGGCGTTTCCCCCAACCCCACAGCCAAAACAATGAAAGATCTGTTTGTCGGGATTGACGACAAACGACGGTGTTTTCTCATGATGAAACGGACAAAGCGCTTTAAAATTGCGACCGACACGCTTGAGCGGGATATAGCCTGAAATGATTTCAGCGATATCACATCGGTCCAGAACCTGCGATATAACCTCTTCGGGAATGCGTCCCATATTATCGCCTGACTCTTCTAAATCCCGAACATTCAATAAACTCGATAAAATCTTTTTTCAATAATTTATCCAACAACAGATTCATGCCCAAATTGTCGCTGGCCATGTGTCCGGCATTCACCACATGAAGATGTTCGGACTTAACTCGATTGTAGTGCTCTTCGGATAAATGCATACACAAGAGCGTATCGATCCCCAGCTGGGAAAGCCGGGCAAAAATCTCCTTTGATCCTTCCGTTCCTCCGGTCATGTCGACAAAAATCCGGCCTGCTTTATCGTGGGATTTTCCGATTAAGATCTTCGGACCTGCTTTGTGCCGCTCGCCATCCTGATATTCAGGCTCTTTCAATAAAAGATCAATGATACTTTGCAAGGTCTTAGGTTTTTTCGCATCCATGATCTTTTGCAAATATCCTGCCACATGATTATCAGCCGGCGTATGGCAACACATCATGGGAATATTGAGCAATTTCGTCGCGTCAACAGCACGTGTATGATTTGCTGAATGAAGCCGGCGATTAACCTCATGAATGCGCTTGCCCATAAGCGACCTGGCAATTTCCGCCTTGAATCCAAGATGTCGCAAAACATCTGTCTGCAAATCCATGACATCATAAAGCCCTGCGAGCGCTACTCCTTCGGGATGATGTGCCAGTATCAAATCAATATTTCGACCATCTTTAGAGAGCCTGTCCGCCAGCAGAACTTCAGCGACCTCCATATCAATCCCAACCAAAATACGTTTGATATGAGTTTGGACATCTCCGTGAAGAATGCGCGTATCGGAGAATGGATTTGTTAAGCTCTCTTTATCAAACAATCGTTTCCTGATCGACGACAGCTTCCGAAAGTTCTTTCGCGTCTCTGATAATTTCTTCTTTATTTCAATCGGGCTGCGAAAATCTGCTTTGATTCCTTCTTGAACAAACGTGCGATAGATATCAATGAGTTTCAATGTCAAAGACCTTTGGTATATTATTTTTCTTTTGAATGAAATTCCCGCAATTTCAAGGCAGACGTATTAAATTCTTCTGCTGCAAAGAACTTGCTAATCACGCTATCATACGACATTGTATAAATCGTGATCGCAAAACCGGCGACTTTCGGAGCCGTCAAAGATTTTGCCAGATTCTTGTTAAAATAATCCATGTTAAGAGTTCTGATCATAAGAATCGCCAGGCTGCAAATGACAGCCGCGCGCAAAATACCGAGGACGCCGCCACCCCACTTATCAAATGCCGAATGAGCCTCAACTTTAAAAAGAACCGCAAAACCCTGGCGAATCAACATAAAGACCAGAGAAATAATTCCCCACAAAAAGCAAAAGGCGATAAAATCACTCAGCCCTTGAGGCAAATTAATCCTACCGCCAATGAGATTCGAAATAAAACGATAATAATGCAGCGTAATAAACGCCGAAAAAAAGGCGCCAAGCAGTTTAAAAAACTCCGTAACAAACCCCTGCTTGACTCCGATATAAACAAGCCTCATGAGGATTCCCCCCATAAGGACATCAATCCAATTGAGACTTCGAATTATTTCCATAAAATAATTTTTTAGGTTGAAAGATGCTGAAGTATAACATACGCCCTCTATGATGTCAAGAAAGCGCTTTCCTTAGAAACCGGCCCGACAACTAATGTAACTCATTGTAATCAATTATTTTACAAACTATTGATTTATAATAAAATCAACGCCGTCTTGACAACCCTTTAAGAAAGTGATATCTTTCCATACACTATGGATCAGCACTTAAAAGACGATATAAATATTAACACTCTCCAAAAAAACTTAAGCCAGGCGCGCGAAGAACTTGCGATCCTCTATGACATCAGCAATGCGATGCGCACAACCCTTGAGCTCAATCACATCCTTCATATTATTTTAACCGGAGTCACCTCACATACCGGTTTTGGATTTAACCGTGCCATCCTTTTTTTAATCAATCAAAAAGAGCGCACCTTTGAAGTTCGCATGGCCATTGGCCCTCAATCGGGTGAAGAAGCGGCAAGGATCTGGCAACATATTGAAATTGAGAAAAAAGATCTCGATGATCTTATTGCACAATATCAAACATCCCAAAATCCGGACACCTCTTTTTATCAAAGCATCAAACATCTTCGTATTTCTCTTCACAGCCCTGAGGGGGGATTACTGGCCAGGGTCTTTGAAACTGGATCTCCTTTGCATATCCATCACACGGATATTCACAAATATCGTGAAGATCCTCTTTTGAAAGTTTTTTCATCACATGAGCTTGTCATCATGCCCCTTAAAGCAAAAGACAAGGTCAATGGGATCATCATTGCGGATAACCTTTATACACAAAAACCCATTACCTCGGATGACTTAAAAATTTTTACAATGTTCACCAACCAGGCCGGACTTGCTATTGAAAATTCACAGCTTTATGAAATAGTTGTTCACAAAGGACACACCGATTCTTTAACATCCCTTTGGAATCACGGGTTTTTTCAATCAACATTTCTTAAGGAAATCGATAAAGCCAAACACAATCATAGCCCTTTAAACCTTTTGATGATTGATATCGATAATTTTAAACTCTTGAATGATTCCCTGGGGCATCAGAATGGCGATATTGTTCTCACGCATATGGCAAAACTCCTTAAAGAATTGTCGAGAGACAAAGATTATGTTTGCCGATATGGCGGAGAAGAATTTGCGATTATTTTGCCAGAAACAAATCATATTCAGGCGTTTGAAATTGCAGAACGAATCCGAGAAAAAATGGCATCAACAACATTTCCCATCAATTCACATCAGCAACCTGTCACATTAACGATCAGCATCGGTTTTGCGGGCATCCCGGATGATGCGGATAACAAAGAAGAATTGATCTTGAAAGCCGATAAAGCCATGTATACGGCAAAATTTATCGGAAAAAATAAAACCTGCCCCGCGAATTCTCAAATCGACTAAGCCGCAACAGCGGCTTCTTCATCCTTTTGTTTTTCTTTCTCGGACGATTGTGCAAATTTTACCGAGACAATTTTCGACACCCCCGTCTGCTGCATGGTAATGCCGTACATGATATCTGCACTCGCGATGGTCTTTTTATTGTGCGTGATCACCACAAATTGTGCGATCCTGGCGAAATCTTTTAAGAGGTAACTGAATCGACCCACATTGGATTCATCGAGAGCCGCATCAATCTCATCCAAAACGCAAAATGGGCTGGGGCGCACTTTAAACACTCCAAAAATGAGCGCGATGGCCGCCAATGTCTTTTCTCCGCCGGACATGAGAGAAATGTTTTGGAGTTTTTTGCCTGGAGGCCGGGCAATGATCTCAATACTTGATTCCAAAACATTCTCGGGGTCAGACAAAAGCAGCTGCGCCTCTCCCCCGCCAAAAAGCATTCGAAAATAGATTCGAAATTCTTCGCTGACCTTCGTAAAGGTATCCAGAAACAATTGGCGGGTCGTGCGGTTGATCTTTCCGATCGTTTGTTCCAACGAATCTTTGGCAGTTAAAAGATCACTTTGTTGTTTTGTTAAGAATTCAAATCGTTGTTTGAGCTCATCAAATTCTTCGATGGCAACAAGATTCACGGAACCATAGGATTCACACTTTTTGCGAAGCTGCTCAATATCGACAGCGGCCTGCCCGGAGTTAAACTCTTGGGCTGACTCTTGAGTTTGATCCTGAGCCAGAAATTCGTCGACATTAACCTTATAAGTTTGCAAAAGCCTGTCTTTGATACTCTTTTCATCAAAGGATATCTGTTGGTTTTGTAATTGCTGATTGTGAGTACGTAATTTTATTTCTTCGATCTGTTTATGCAGGCCGTTGACCTGACGTTTAAGTTCGTCGATCCGCTTGATGACATCGGATTTCTGAAATTCATGCTGTGAAATGGCCTCAATCAACGAGGTGCGCTTGCTGTTTAATTCTTCGATTTTTAGCGTTAAATCTTCGCTTTCTTTCCGGATTTCGGAGCGCTTGACCTCATGGGCCGACATATCCTGTTCAAGCCGCTTAACCTCATCGAAACTGGCCAGAAAAGCCGCCTCAAATATTTTCAGGTTTTCCTGTTGGTCGCTTTGATTATTGAGCGACAACTCGATCTCAGTTTCTAATTGGGCGATCGAAACCGTGGTTTCTTCACGCTGTTGACCCCACCATGCAATTTGGTATTGCTTTTCTCTAATCCCGTTTTGAATCCCGGTCATTTGCAGACTGATCTCTTCGAATTGATGACTTAGTTCGTCTTCCTTGTTTTTTAGCACCGCCAATGATTGACGTGATTCTGTTAACTCAAAACTGACAAGCTCCATCTCACCTGTCAATTTCTTAAGCTCATCGGCGATATTGTTGCGCTGTGCTTCATAACTTGAAAATGTTCTTTCAAGATCATGAATGGCGGCTTGAATATCTTTTAGTTGTTGCTGCTCATTTTGCATTTCAAGACTGCTACGTTCTTTTTCGACAACTTGAATATCAATTGCGCGTGATAATTCATCAACCTTTTCTGTAATCTTATGCGGATCAAGCTCAATAAATTTTGTCTCGCAAATGATTTCATAAAGCTCCTGGCCTTGCAAACTGGAAAGTTTTTCCTTAAGAAGAGGAATGGCATGCAAATCCACCGGACGAACATCCTTGATCTTTCCGATCAGGCCGCGGCCAATCTCCAAAGGAGTCGACGACAAAATCGTATTCTCCTGCGCGGGCTCTGATAGGTCATGATACTGCACCTGAAGCTTCTCGATGAATTCACGCTGAGACCTTAAACCCAACACCTTTCTTTCTAAATCATCAACCGTTGTTTCAATGGAATGCTGACGCTCTCGACACTGATCAATTTTCTGATTTTTGATTTCCTGTTGATTCTTAAAATCGTGAACCTTTTCCAAACACTCATCAATATTCTTCTGGATCGTCATCAAGCGGCTATCAACATCGCTTCTCTCAGACAAAATCTTATCATTTTCCAAATCAAGCCGGCGTTTGCGAGCCAGGCAACCCTGAAATTCTTTCATAACCTCCGTCATATCATTTTTGACTTTAACCTGCTGTGATGTCAGGTTAAGAATATTCTCTTCGTCTGCCTTGATTGTTTCTTTAGCCGCCTTTATCTTGTCGGCGATTGATATCAAACTTTCTTTTTTTGTAGCAAGCGTTTCTCGATTGGTTTGTAAACTTTGTACAAGGGCGCTTAAAGCGCTGTTTAAACTATCGATCTTTTCCTGCTGCAATCGCCCGCGCTCTTGAAGCTGGGCGATTTGATATTTGATCTTCTCATCACTTTGAAGGAGGCCATGAATTCTCTCATCATTAAAACTGATCTGCGTATGATGCAGTTCGATATCATTTTCAATCCGGATATCTTCACTTCGCACATTGTTCATCTGAATTTCGATCCCGTTTAAAACATCGGTTTCCTGTTCGATATTTTGTTCGAATGTTTGGGCATCCTGGGCAATACGAAGCTCCTCTTCTTTTAAACTTTCAAGAATCGTGCTGAGTTGACTGGCCTGGCTGACATAATTTGCAATCTGAAATCGGGCGAATTTCACTTCTAAATTTTTTAAATTCTCAAATTCTTCCTTGTACCGCCGCGCTTTGTTGGCCTGGCGTTCGATGGAGGCGATTTGACGCTTGACCTCTAAAATAATATCGTTAATGCGTAAAAGATTATTTTCGGTGTCCTGGAGTTTACTTAAAGCTTCTTTTTTCTTGGATTTGTATTTTGTGATTCCGGCGGCTTCATCGATGATAAAACGGCGATCTTCGGGGTGCGCGCTCACGATCAGATCAACCCGGCCCTGCTGAACGAGTGAATAAGCCTCCGCACCGATTCCTGTTCCCATAAATAATTCAAGGATATCTTTTAAGCGTACGACTGTTTTATTGAGGAGATATTCGCTTTCACCGGAACGAAATAGCCGGCGCGTGACCGTCACTTCATCATATTCTGTCAGCAACAGGCGTGATTCATTGGAAAATGTCAGGCTCACTTCGGCAAAACCCAATCCGGGCTTGCTGTCGGTGCCATTGAAAATAACATCTTCCATCGCGGCACCTCGCAACTCTTTGATGCTTTGTTCACCCAACACCCAACGAATCGCATCAAAAATATTGCTCTTGCCGCACCCATTAGGACCGACAATCGCAGTAATGCCGGGCTCAAAATTCAAAACGGTTTTTTCAGCAAAAGATTTGAAGCCAAATATTTCAAGTCTTTTAAGATACATGCCCTCTCCTTTTTTTAATTTTTATGCCCCAGCATTCCCTGCACGATTTCAACCGTTTTATTGAGTGATACAAACTTTGGAAGCGTATCTTCTGGAATCGCAATACGGTATTTCTTTTCAATCCCTGCGAGAATTTCCAAAGCCATCATGGAATCCATTCCCAGATCTTTGACAAAATGCGCATCGCCATTGATCGTGCCCGGCTCCACCTCTAAAATTGTCGCGACCAATTCGCTAATATCTTTTTGAACATTATGTTTTGGCATAATCCCTCCTTTTAATGATTGCTTTCCAACCACGCATCAATTGTTTCTCTTTTAAATCGCCATTGACCTACCGCTTTGATGGCTGGAATTTTTCCTTTTTTCAACCAATCATAAACGGTACGTTTTTTAACACGTAAATAATTGGCGACTTCTTCAATGGTCATTAAACGATCAAAAGCCATAATAATTTTTGCTTGCTCCTGTCAACCCATTCGACTGTCCCCGGTCTAAAGCCCGGGGCCTGCTCAGGGTTGACACTGAGCGGCCTAACCTTACCGCGCCCTGCCCGCCCCGGCTGTAGCGATTGGCGGGCCGGGGAAGGGCGCGGCTTGAAGGCCGCCGAAGTGTCAACGATAATAAATTGAAAAAATTGTGAAATTGATAAGTGTCAATTTAATGCAATAAATTACACTTGTCAATGTTTATTACGTTTATTTATCATTAATAATCAATTTAAGACATAAAATGTCTAAAATTGACTACAAAGACAATAACAATCTTATTATATGTGATATCTTACATATTATGACATTTTATACAGATTGGCTATTACGGGAAGGGAAAGGCTTTGGAGAGATCAGGAAGCGATTTTTACGTTGGGATCAACATCAGCGTCGTAATTGACGCCAGAAAATCCAAATCCAAAAAGTTTTAAGAAATCACTGTGATAGCCTTCAATATCAGCAACTTGATTAACGTTCTCTGTACTGACACTTTTCCAAAATGCTGCGACTTCGGCCTGGACATCATCTCGCATTTCAAGGTCATCAATGCGAATGCGCCCTTTTTTATCAACCGGAGCTGGCGTTCCTACATAAAGCATTTGCGAAAAAAGTCGATAAATCTGTTCAATGCAACCTTCATAAATTCCGCGCTTTTTCATGGCCTTATTGAGCATAACAAAATAAAGCGGGATAAACGGAATCGCAGAACTGGACTGCGTGATCAGGGCCCTGTTGACAGAAACAAACGCTCTTCCGCCTTTTACCCTCAATCGTTGATCCAGCTTATGAGCTGTCGCTTCCAGATGATCTTTTGCGGCGCCAATAGTCCCGCTGCGATACACAGTGCGCGTGAGTTCCGGCCCTATATAAGAGTAGGCAACCGTAACAACTTTGGGAGAAAGTAAATTCTCTTTCTGAAGCGCATCAATCCACATTTCCCAGTCTTCCCCACCCATCACAGATACGGTTTGTTGAATTTCAGTTTCGGTTGCCGACTCAAGCGTAATGGTCGTCACCTCGCCTGTTTCAAAATTAATTGTCTTATTGGTATAAGGCGCTCCGATGGGTTTAAGAACTGACTTATCAATTTGTCCCGTGCGCGGATTGATTCGCCTCGGAGAGGCAAGGCTATAAATAACACAATCCACCTGTCCTAAATCTTTTTTTATGGCATCACAAACTTGTTTTTTGATGTCATCAGAAAATGCATCGCCATTGATACTTTTAAAATAAAGCCCCTGAGCTTTGGCAAGTTTTTCAAAGGCAACAGAATTATACCAACCCGCCGTTGCCGTCCTTTTATTTTCAGCCGGTCTTTCAAAAAAAACGCCAACGGTCGCCGCGCCGCTTCCAAATGCTGCCGCAATCCGTGAGGCCAGCCCATACCCGGTTGAAGCGCCAATAACCAAAACTTTTTTGGGACCGTTGAGAATTGGTTTTTGGCTTTTGACATAATCCATCTGTTCTTGAACAACACGCTGACAACCCACCGGATGGGCTGTCGTGCAAATAAATCCGCGAATTTTCGGTTGAATGATCACAACAAACCCTTTCTATTTTGAAAACGCCGTTTTCTTGGCGACAATCACAATACCGGAAGTCGTCACGTCAAAACGCTTGCGTTCCAGTCCAAGATCATAACCGATCTGGGAGTGCGGCGGAATGACAACCTCTTTATCGATGATGGCATTTTTTATCTGCGAATGCTCACCAACAACAACGCTTTCCATCAGAATCGAATCCGTAATAGTCGCGTGATCCCCAATTTTAACATTTGAGGATAAAATGGAACGGTGGATCTCTCCACCCATGATCACACAGCCACCCGCAACCAGAGAATCCACAACAAATCCGGTATTTTTATGTCCCTCGGATTCTATGCTGGCGATTTTGATCGGTGGATACTGCTCGTGAAACGTGCGAACAGGCCATGATTTATCATACAAATCAAATTCGGGATTGGGCCTGACCAAATCCATATTGGCCTGATAATACGCATCCCGCGTCCCGATATCGCGCCAATATTTAGGTTTCCCATTTTCATCGATAAAGTTGTAATAACAAACCTTGCGCTTATTTTTAATCATCTGGGGGATGATATTTTTTCCAAAATCATGTTCCGATGTCATCGATTTTGCATCAACGGAGAGTTCGTCGAATAAAACATCTTTACGAAAAAGATAAATCCCCATGGATGCAAAAATGGTATCCGGTTTTCCAGGAACTGTTTGTGGATCTTGCGGTTTTTCCTGAAAACCAGTTACAAAACCTTTTTGATCAACTTCAACAACACCGAAATTGATAGAATTGTCTTTGGGCACCTCAAGACACGCCACTGTCATGTCGGCAGTCATGTCCTGATGACAGGAAACCATTTTGCGATAATCCATTTTATAAAGATGATCCCCGGCAAGAATTAAGACAAGTTCGGGATCGTCATCATGAATCGCGTAAAAATTCTGATAAATGGCATCTGCCGTTCCTTTATACCACTCGGCACTGATGCGTTGTTGAGGCGGAATGACATCAATGAATTCCCCCAACTGTGTGGAGACAACATCCCAACCGGAGAGAATATGTTTTTGCAGAGAAAAAGATTTGTATTGAATGAGGACAAAGACCCGCCGAAGGCCGGAATTGATACAATTGCTCAAGGTAAAATCGATGATTCGATAAATGCCGGCGAATGGCACAGCAGGCTTGGCCCTGTCTTTCGTTAAAGGATTGAGCCTCTCGCCCTTGCCGCCGGCCAATATAAAAGTTAAGATTTCACGCATTGATCATAAGAGTTTAAAAAAGTATTTCTGACGAAGCGAACTGTATTATAATTAATGATATTTCGTTTTGCAAGACCCCAAAAGCTTATTTGAGCGATTCCAAACTTTTTTTAAACTCTTCATTTTTGGGCTCCAGCGATAGAGCTTTTCGGAGAGATTCTTTAGCCTTGTCCTTGATATTCATTCCTTTGTAGCATAAACCGATCTTGTAATAAATCGCAGCGGAATTTTTTTTTGCAACTGAGGCCATTTCAAAAATGGTTTTGGCAGCCTCATAATTTCCATTCTTATAAACGATATCCCCAATTTCCTGAAGATCGTGGGAGTCTTTTGGGTTTAGCTGATGTGCCTTTTTTAAGATGTCCGCCGCATCCGTATATTTTTTGTCTTCGGCATAAATCTTTCCAATGAAGAAATAGGCTTTGGGATCTTTCGGCTGATAACGAATGATGGCATTGTATTGTTTGATGGCGTGTTCGTTGTCGCCCAAACGATAATACGCCAGCGCGAGATTGGAACGGATATCAACATCGGATGACGCATACATGGCAGCAATGCGAAAATGTTCAAATGCTTTTTGGTGAGCATTTTTTTTGCCATAAATTTTTCCGGAAATCTTATGAAGCCCGATAGAATTGGGCATCACCTTAAGACCGGCCTGTGCCTCCGCGAGTGCTTGATCATCAAATCCCAACGACTCCAAACTATACGCCCGGTTTACGTTTTGGTAAGGAATAACAAAACGTGGCCCCAATTTTTGAAGATCAAGCTCTGGAACCTTCCATTTTGATAAATCAATTCGGTATCTGGTAATGACATCTTTATAATCCGGAATATCTTTTAAAAAGATGAGGGCATCGTAACCAAAGTAAACGAGAACCCAATCCTTGTGTTTGTACAAATAATTCATCAGCTTATCAGGAGCTGGTTCATAAACCGTATTCAGTAAAACACCTGTCAATTTGTATCTGTCGATCGCATTTTGCAAAACCTCGGTATTTCCCTCCGACCAAATCTTCAGATAATACTTAAAGAATTCGGGGCCGTACACTTCCGTCCTTCCATCAATGAAGACTTTAATATCCGGCGACACCATCCCTAAGAGATACGCCCCCGAATTAAAATCATTGAAAAAATGGCCTTTGACTTTATTTTTGACTAAGAACTCGACCGCTTTGTTAGGATAACTGCGCTGCGTAATCCCGCCAAATTCACTTTTAAGTTCATACTTATCAAAATCGAAATAACCTTGATAGGATAGATTGGAACCAAATTGGATCATGTAAAAAATAAGAAATATTTTCAAAAAACACATCGTCATATATTGAAATTTTTTTTCCTGGACATGCCAGGGAAAATAGTCTTGCAACGAAATACTTCCAAAATTAATCACGCAGGTTAAATAAGCAACAAATGCAAAATAGACAAGATTGCGAATCGCCACAACTGAGATCAATAGGAAAATCAACCAGAGCAATAAATCTCCAATATCAATTTTGCGCCGATTCAGAAAAAGCCCGACGGCAGAAAGAAGGACTAAAAGACGGTAATGGGGAAAGGGCTCCAGGGTCAATATCGCCCAGCCCTTAAAAGGAGACTGGAGCTCTTGGATATGATTAAAAAAGATCTTTGATTTCCCGGCGATATTAAAAAGAACGCTCATCGGATAAAAAGCCCCTTCGAACGTCTGCGGATTAATACAGGAGGCGAGAACAACGACGATAAGGATTTTCTTTAAGCGATGAAATTCTTCATCATTTAAACGCCCGATCTGATTCCATTCCCATGGTAAACGCGCGTGACGTTTGAGAGATTCAGCAGCAATCGCAATGAGGACCAACAAAGGGCCGAAGAAAAAGAATCCATGGCAGTTCGCCCAAAGAATCTGAATGATGACCAGCACGATAAGAGACCCTTTCTTGTCAAGATGCAGCGCTAGGACATGGATGTATAAAGCAAAAAATAAAAGGCTAAAAATATCGGGCCGGATGGTAAAGCGCATTTGATAAACCAGGGCAACCAGAATGAGAAAGAACAAACCACTCAATTGTTTTTCTTTGTTATACCCTAAAAACAATAAAAGTAAAAATGTCAGGCACACCACCATCACCTGCATCGTAATAAGGCCATCCGCACCGCTAAAATGATATGTTAAATAGGCAATGACCTGAAAAAGCCACTCGTGATTCACCCAGGGTTTTCCGGCAATCGTGCACGATAATACATCAACGCCGGGAACATCATGATGCTGGACGATATATTGCCCCATCCTCAAATGCAACCACAAGTCCAGGTCCTTGATCTCAATGTTCGCACAAAACACAATGAGTCCAAACAAAACAGCAATGCCGATTAATCCGGCGACATAATCGGCCTTTTGCCAGATGCGCTCTGATAGACTTGCCGGTTTTTGCGCAATTTCAGAATGAGTGGATGACATGATGTCCATTGGCAATATGAGTCAGTTTTGAATGATCGTTTAAGAAATGATTTTGTGTTTGATCAGAAACCTTGTATTCCATCGCCGCTGACAATAGCTCTTTGGTGTAGGCGTGTATCGGATTGTTCAAAAGTTCCTGCGTTTCGGCCAGCTCAATGATTTTTCCCTGCAACATCACCGCAATGCGAGTGCTGATTTTTCGGACAACACGCAAATTATGGGAAATAAACAAATATGTTAAACCTAATTTGTTTTGTAGATCTTTCATGAGGTCGAGAATTTGGTCCTGAATCAGAACATCAAGCGATGATACCGCTTCATCCAATATGAGAAATTTTGGATTTGTTGCCAGGGCCCGGGCAATGGCAATTCGCTGACGTTCCCCTCCGCTGAACTCATGCGGGAAGCGATTAAAAATATTTTCCGGCAGGCCGACCATCGCAAATAATTCGAAAATACGCCCTTCTTTTTGCTGAAGATTAATTTTTTTATCAAAAACCATCGCCTCCAGCATGACACGCTTTATGGTAAACCGCGGATCCAAACTGTTAAAGGGATCTTGAAAAACCATTTGGATTTGCTGTCGAGCGGTACGCAGCTTTCGACCGGATAAATCCGTCAAATCCTTACCATCAAAGATAATACGCCCGGCATCAATGGGCAACAACTTTACGATTAATCTTGCCAGTGTTGTTTTCCCGCATCCTGACTCCCCCACCAAACTTAATGTTTCGCCTCTAAAGATTGTTAAGTCGATGCCATTGACAGCTTTGACAGTATCCAGCGTTCTTTTAAAGACTTCTGTTTTAATGGGGAAGTATTTCCTGACATTTTGCAATTCTAAGATCATTTTAAATCCCCGCCGCTTGAATAAGTTTTTTGGTTGTTGAATGATCCGGGTTGTTCAGGACATCCTGCGCTTTTCCATTTTCCACCATTTGTCCCTGCGATAGGACAACGACACTGTCCGCCATGGCTTTCACAACACCAAAATCATGAACAATGAGGATCATGGAAAGTTGAAATTCTTTTTTGAGTTTTTTAAAAAGCCCGATCATTTTCGCCTGCAATGTGACATCGAGACTGCTGGTTGGCTCGTCGGCAATAATGAGTTTTGGTTGTGTGCTGATCACTTGCGCGATCATGGCGCGCTGGCGCATCCCCCCGCTTAATTGATGGGGATACTGTCGAACGATACGTTTCGGATCGCCGATGCCGACAATATCCAAAAGTTCTAAGATCTTTTCCTGTCTCTGTTTTCTATTTAAAGCCGTATGGTATTTTAAAGATTCTTCAATTTGAAAACCAATGGTAAAAAGAGGATTAAATGCGCTTAAGGGATCCTGAAAGATCATCCCGATCTGTCCGCCTCGTAATTTCACCAATTGTTCACGACCAAACTCAACGATATTTTCGTTTTGAAAGTATATTTTCCCATTCGTCATCTGCATGGCGGGAGATAATAATTGTAAAATGGACAGGCCGATCGTTGTTTTTCCGCTTCCGGAAGCTCCGACAAGAGCCAGGGTTTCTAACGTCTGCAGGGAAAAATTTATATGATCAACAATACAACGCTCATCTTGCTGTCCTCTAAGCTTGATCGTCAAGTCCTGGATGTCGAGCAGAGGACGGCTCATGATGACGGCCTTTCCCCTTTAAGCAGCGGATCAAGTTCATCACGCAGGGCATCGCCCAGAATATTAAAACAAATAACAGCCGTAAAAATTAAAAGTCCCGGGATTAAAATCCACGGAGCAAATTGAATTTGGACAATACTCATCGCTTCTGATAAAAGATTCCCCCAGCTGGCAAAGGGGTCCTGGATACCCAGGCCTAAAAGACTCAGGGCCGACTCTCCTAAAATATATCCCGGAATAGACAACATGATCGCAACGATCGAATAAGAAAAAGTGTGCGGCAAAATATGGGTCAGGATAATACGCATGTCGGAAATTCCGATCGTTTTCGCAACGAGGACATAATCTCTTTCTTTTAAGGACAGGCTCATTCCCCGAATAACGCGCGCCAAACTGGCCCAGCCGATAAAAGAAAAAATGATGACGATAAAAAAATAAACTTGAAGAGAGCTTAAATTCGCCGGGACCGCGGCTCGAAGCGCCAGCATCAAATAAAATCCGGGGATCATCATAAACATCTCACAGACTCTCATCAAAACGCCGTCGACCCATCCACCGTAATAACCCGCGATCCCTCCGATGAGGAGCCCGATAAAAAATGATATGGCAACTCCGACGATGCCGATGGTGAGTGACACCCGCGCTCCATACAAAATGCGCGAAAATAAATCTCTCCCCCGGGAATCCGCACCCCAGATGTGCAATCGCCCGGGCAGGCCAACGCCAAAGGCGTGGCGATTGCCCTTCACCACCTCCAAGAACTTATACGTATCCCCTTCGACAAATAGTTTTAACGGATATTTCTGACTTTTGTCTTCAACATAAACACGCTTGTGAAATTCATCAAATGTTAATAGCATGCCATAAACAAATGGCCGGCTCGGTTTTCCTTCGTCAACCATATGGATTTTCATCGGTGGACAATAAGAATAATTACGGTCCTCATTATCAAAACGATAAGGCGATAAGATATCCGCAAATAATGCTCCAAAATAAAAAAGGATCAGAACGCTCAGGCAAATGCGCACCGCTGGCTTTTGCCAGAGATTTCCCATTGCGATTTGAAAAGGTGTTAAAGGTTTTTTATTTTTTTTCATAACGAATGCGCGGATCAGACCACGCCAAAAGAATATCGGCCAAAAGATTTCCCAGGAGTAACAAGATCCCACCCATCAACATGCTGGTCATGACAAGGTAAAGGTCTTTCGCGCGCACCGCGGTCAGCATGACCGAACCTAAGCCGGGCCAATTGCAAATGATTTCAATCAAGGCCGCACCGCTTAAGATATCAGAGAGATGATAGCCAAATATCGTGATCAAAGGGTTGATCGCATTGCGAAGCGCATGAACATAAGTCACGCGATATTCCGGCAAACCCTTTGCCCTGGCCATCAAAACATATTGTTGCCGCAAGGTATCAAGCATATTGCCGCGCATGATGCGCTGAAGGCTGGCGATCGACCCTAAAGAAATGACAATCGTCGGAATCAAAAGATGTTTGAGAAGGTCGATAAATCTTTCAATCCCATTCATGTCATCATAATAAACGCTTTGCATCCCCCCGAGAGGCAATCCATGTGTGCGGCTTGCGACATACAATAAGAGAATCGCCAAAAAGAAACTGGGAACAGATAATCCCGCAAAGGATAAGAAGGAAATAATTTTATCGGCCCATTTGCCTCGGTTCACAGCTGCCCACACACCCAAAGGAATGGCGACAAGCCAGGTTAAAAGCAGGCTCGACAATGACAAAACAAAAGTATTCCACAATCGTCCACCGATAACATTGACAACCGGACAATTGTAAAAGAAAGAATAGCCGAAATCGAAATTGAGGGCATTTTTAAGCCAATAAAAATATTGTTTGAAGGTGGGTTCGTTTAAATGATAAAGATTTTCGTAGCGGGCAATCGTGTCCCCGGATACTTGCGGATTCAGCTTGAGCGTATCAAAATAATTTCCCGGTGTGATTTGGATCAAAATAAAAGTCAAAAGTGAAATCCCCAAAAGAAGCGGGATCGCGATAAGAATTCGACGGATCATAAAAGAGATCATCGTGTGGAAGAGTCCTTTTTGATCCCAAATTTTTCCCCCGCCAACGGCGGGACAAAATCCGGGTTGATATAAATTTCTTCTAAATTATGAAAAGCCCCGCCGTAACTGGTGGGATGACAATTTTCGAATTTATTTCGAACGGCAAAAATATTGGCGCTTAAAACCGTGTGAATAACGGGGAGCTCCTGGGAGACAATCACCTGCCATTCATCATAAAGTTTCTCGCGTTTTCGGTCGTCCAACTCTTGAACACCGAGGTTATAAATCTCATCAATCCGTTTTTCCCAGGACGTTTGCGGTGAACTCTGTTTGGGATTCCATAAATGCAATTGCCCATCGGAGGACCAGACATTTTTTCCAAAATGCGGCTCAATCCCGCCGGTTAATCCCATGATGATGGCATCCCAATCATAATTTGACGTTAACTTACCAACCAAATTATTAAACTCCAACGCTAAAAAGTTGACCTTCATCCCCAGCTGTGTCAAATCATGGCGAATGATGGCGGCAATTTGCATGCGTTCGGTTGAACCGGAATTGGTATACAGGTTAAACTCGAGTGGATTTCCATCCCTGTCTTCAAGGATACCGTCCTTATTGCGGTCAACATACCCGGCCTGTTTTAAAATTGCGCGCGCCTGGTCCAAATTGTACTCGTATTTTTCCACATCAGGATTATAAAAAGATCCACTGCTGGGACTCATCGCAGAATCCTGCGGATAACCCAGGCCGTTCATCAAGATCTTGATGATGCGGTCTTTATCAATCGCATGCGCCACCGCCCGCCGAAATTGAACATCCGTAAACCATTTTAACTTTTTTCGATCAACGAAAGGTTTATTGGTTTTTGGATTAACGTTCGGATTTTGATTAAATGCCAGAAAATTGCTTCCAAAATCCGGGCCGGTATCGTAAATCGTAAAGTTTCTTTTCGCTTCCTGCGGCTTCAGCAAAGGATAATCCGCGCCGCGAATTGCGCAGTAATCGATTTCGCCTTCTAAAAATTTTAAAAGGGCAGTATCCTGATTCTGTACGATCAGAAAAATAATTTGTGAAACAAAGGGAAGCCCTTCACCGGATTCTGATGTTCTCCAATAATGGGGATTGCGTTTGAAGACAACGCGCTGTCCCGGCCGATATTGCACCAGGCGAAACGGCCCTGTCCCGATGATCTCTTTGGGGTCTGTATCAATCCCCCAGGTAAAAGCGAATTTTCCTTCTTCAACAGCCTTTTGCAGTTTGTGTTTGGGCAAGATTTCTTGCGACATCGCACGCAAAAACGGTGCGAACCTGACGGGAAGTGTGAACTTGACCGTCAGGTCATCCACCTTGTCAACTTGAAAAATTTTTCCTTCAATCGTAAACGCATCGCGCGAGGACGTCGGGATTTTCTCGTTATAAATCAAATCATGAAATGTAAAAACAATATCATCCGCGCTGAAAGGTTCACCATCCTGCCAGGTCACACCCGGCCGAAGATGAAAGATCCACGATAATCCGTCTTCACTCACATCCCAACTTTGTGCAAGATTGGGCTCAACCTGCAGGGTGATTCCGTTGGTGCGCGTTAACCCTTCAAAAATTAAATTTGTAATGGCCGTGGTGGAAGTTTCCTGGGCAACAATGGCGTTGAATGATTTGGGGTCGGAAGTACTGGCCAGGACTAATTGACCGCCATACTTTGCAGTTGAAGAGATGGGAGTTTCCGCAAAAAGCAAGGCGGAAAATAAAAAAAGGTTACAGGCAGGAATTAGCAAATACCGGAAGCAAAGCGAAGAGCGCAATTTAAGGCTTGGCTGGCTCTTGAACACCCGGCCTGCTGGCAGCGTCTGGGGTTGGAGGATTCGCATTCTCTCCTGCTGGATTCATTGGAACTGCTGGATTGGCCTGCGCGTTGGATTGAACGGCTGGAACGGCTTTTTGTTTTGCCTCTTTGACCGGAAGTTCAAGTTTCTTTAAATTTTTGAAATCTTCTTCCTTAATCAAGGATTTTCCGGCGCGTGAAGAATGATAGGCTAAACTCAAACAGGTGATGAGAAAAACACAACCGAAGATCGTTGTCGCCTTAATGAGAACAACGTTTGTCTTGGCGCCAAACATGGATTCTGCGGAAGAAAATTGCTCGGTTAACCCGCCGCCTTTACCCCTTTGCATCAAAATAATCGTTAGCAACAACAGACATATCATGACATGAAGAAAAACGACGATTCCGATCATAAGTGCCTTTCTACTTTTTTAAATGGCAAGAGTTTTTTATGATATTTACAAATGAATCTTCTTGAAGGCTCGCGCCCCCGACCAATGCTCCATCAATATCGGGTTGCGACATGAGTTCCGCGGTATTGTCCGGTTTGACACTGCCGCCATACTGAATGCGGGTTTGCGATGCCAATTGTTCGTCATACATCTTCGCAAGAAGCCCGCGAATAAATTTGTGAACTTCCTGAGCTTGCGTGGGGCTGGCGGTTTTGCCTGTCCCAATAGCCCAAACGGGTTCATAGGCCATAATGACCGTTTTAAATTCATCCGTAGAAAATCCGCTTAAGCCCTCTTCACATTGCTTTTTGATCACATCAAATGTTTTATTGGATTCGCGCTCGTAAAGATTCTCACCTATGCAAACGATCGGAATAAGCCCGTATTTGAGCGCGGCTTTTGTTTTCTTTAAAACGGTTTGATTCGTTTCGCCAAAATACTGGCGTCTTTCAGAGTGGCCAATAATCACATATTTGACACCAAGCTCTTTTAACATCGGCGCGGAAACTTCGCCGGTAAAAGCTCCCGAATCCTCCCAATACACATCCTGCGCACCCAATTCGATTGGCGAATCATGAAGGATTTCTCCAACGGCGGTGAGCGCTGTATATGCCGGGCAGACAACAATATCAACCTGACTTTCCGTATTGAAATGCCGCTTGAGGATGTTGACAAACGTCACAGCGTCCAGTGATGTTTTATTAAGCTTCCAGTTTCCGGCAATGATGATTTTTCTCATAAGTTTTTCTTTGATGACTTGTCGTTTAAAGCGGCAATCCCGGGAAGGGTTTTACCCTCCAAATATTCGAGTGCAGCCCCGCCTCCGGTGGAGATATGCGTCATCCTGTCTTCAATTTTAAATTTGCTCATGGCCGCGGCCGTATCCCCGCCACCGATGATGGAAACACAGTCCTTGAGATTGCCGATAAACTCGGCGATCTCCTTTGTCCCCCGGGCAAAAGCGTCGTTTTCAAAAACACCGACAGGGCCGTTCCAAACAATGGTTTTGGCTTTCGCTAAAATGTCCTGAAAGTTCTTAATCGTTTTCGGGCCGATATCAACCGCCAGCCACCCTTCAGGAATGTCCGAAACAATTTTTAAATTTGCCGTGCTATCAAAAGCCTCTGTCACCACATGGTCAACGGGAAGGACAATGCTGACATTTTTGGCTTTGGCCATTTCTAAAATCTTTTTGGCGACATCAACTTTATCAGCTTCAAGTTTGGAATTGCCGATGGCTTTCCCCTGGGCTTTAAGGAAGGTGTAGGCCATTCCTCCGCCGATTAAAATCGAATCGGCTTTGGGAAGCATGCTCTCAATCATGAGGATCTTATCAGAAACTTTGGCGCCGCCTAAAATAACGACAAAAGGTTTTTTAGGAGCGCGGACGGCTTTGTCCAAATAATTGATTTCTTTCTCCAGGAGAAAACCGGCAACGGATGGCAAGTATTTTGTAATGCCATCCGTTGAAGCATGCGCGCGGTGCGCGGTTCCAAAAGCATCATTGACATAAATATCGGCAAACTTTGAAAGTTCTTTGGCAAAATGGACGTCGTTTTTCTCTTCCTCTTTGTAGAAGCGCAAATTTTCAAGCAAAACCAAACGCTCCCGGGCAGCGTTTACTTTTTGCTGTGTTGCTTCGCCAATACAATCATCAAGAATCAAAACTTTTTCCTTTAAGAGCTCTTCTAAACGCACGCCAACCGGCTTCAATCTCATGCTATCAACCGGCTTGCCAGCGGGCCTGCCCAAATGGCTCATCAAAATAACTTTAGCGGCGTTATTTTTAAGAAGAAATTGGATTGTTGGAAGGGCCTCACGAATCCGGCGGTCATCTGTGATCTTTAAACTCTTATCGAGCGGAACGTTAAAATCAACCCGCACGATAATTCTTTTCCCTTTGAGATCAATATCCTTGATTGTTTTCTTGTTCACGGAAAATTTTCTCGGCCCGTGACGGCCAAAAATCGTTTTTTAATGGAAAATGATTGCCTCATTATATCCGAGAAGATTGGTTTGTCAACGCTCGGGATAAAACCCTAAACTTCGATCCGCCGCCCTTTTTGCCCATCAAACATAAGGTCTTTACGGACTTTCCATTTGTTCAAAACATATTGAAAAGTTGTTTTTAAAACACCCAGGCCGTAGACAAGGCTTCGGTGAAAACTGATGGAAGAACAATCTTTATTATAATTGCTGGGCGCAGAAATTTCACCGATACGAAAATCAAAATAAAATATTTGTGTGAGCATCTGGTTATCAAAAACAAAATCGTTGGAATTCTCCAAAAGGGGCAATTTTAAAAGAACCGCGCGTGAAAAAGCACGGCAACCGGTGTGATACTCGGAAAGTTTTTGTTGGGTTAACATATTCTCAAAGGCGGTTAGCAAACGGTTGGAGATATATTTGTAGACGGGCATCCCTCCTTTTAACGCATAACCTCCCAGGATGCGCGAGCCCAAAACAACATCAAACATATCCGATGAAATGAGTGCCGCCATCGCGGTCACGAGCTTTGGCGGATATTGATAATCGGGATGAAGCATCACAACAATATCCGCTCCTCGCTTTAAGGCTTCATGATAACAGGTCTTTTGATTTCCTCCGTAGCCCAAATTTTTTGCGTGGATCACAACCGGGATATTAAGCGCGCGGGCAACCTGAGCGGTTTTGTCACACGAGTTGTCATCGACCAAAATCACCTCATCAACAATGTCTTTGGGGATCTCATCGTACGTTTTTTTAATAGTCTTCTCGGCGTTATAGGCCGGCAGGACAACAATAACTTTTTTTCCATTGAGCATAGATATTTTCCTTAACGACGGGCATTTAAAACTTTGATGATTTGATTAAACGCTCGAGCTTATCTGCCAATTCATCATCTTTCGCTATACGTAAAATGACAACTGTTTGGTCGGCATAATTTTTATCTTTACTCTTTACGTAAGCAACACCCAGGTGATAAAAGAATAAATTATTACGGACCTGAACCGATAATTTAAAATTTGCAATAGCTCTCTGATAATATCCCAATTCCGTATACGAAAGCCCCAAAAAATCAAATCCCTCTAAAAGGCCGGGATCAAGCAAAACGGCTTTTTCAAAATAATCAATTGCTTGCCGGTAATCCTGCTTATGATAAGCCAAGATTCCCAAACGATAATAACTGTAAGGAAATGCGGGATTGATACGTATCGCCGTTTGATAAATCTTTTTCGCCTTTTCCAATTGCTGATGGCCTTCCGCTTCTAATCCCAAATTATAGAAAACACGCGCATATTTATGATGAGGCATAAAGCGCTCGATAAGACAGGCGCCCAATAATCCAAATAAGATCACAATGGTAATTTGTCGTTTGTTCATAATTTTTTAGGATATCAGCCGCAATCCTCGCAGATTGAGAAATCTTTTTTGTCGATCAATTCCTTATTTTTTAAATACCAGGCAATGGTTTTCTTTAAGCCGACTTCAAATTTCATCCGGGCGGTAAAGCCAAATTCTTTTTTTGCGCGGGTAATATCCAATTTCCGCCGGGGCTGGCCGTCGGGTTTCGTTTTATCCCAGATGATCTTTCCAGCAAACCCCGTTTCTTTGACAATCAACTGCGCCAAATTTTTAATCGAGATCTCCAGGCCCGAACCGAGGTTGACAGGTTCCGTCTTATTATATTTTTCCGCAGCGATGACGATGGCGCGCGCCGCATCTTCCACATAAAGGAATTCGCGCGTTGGTTTTCCCGTTCCCCACACGGCAATAGAGGATTCTCCCCGTTCTTTGGCATCACTGCATTTTTTGATCAAAGCCGGAATGACATGCGATGACGCCTGGGGAAAAAAATTATCTCCGGGGCCATAAAGATTGACGGGCAAAAGAAAGATGGAATTAAACCCGTATTGGGTTTTATACGCTTGCGATTGCACCAAAAGCATTTTCTTGGCCAGCCCGTAAGGCGCGTTGGTCTCTTCCGGATATCCACCCCACAGGTCATCTTCCTTAAAAGGGACTTTGGTGAATTTGGGATAGGCGCAAATGGTGCCGATGCCGACAAACTTTTTTACCTTCTGCAATCGGCAGGTCTCCATGAGCTGAGTTCCCATGATCAAATTATCATAAAAAAATTCACCCGGCTTATCACGATTGGCGCCTATTCCGCCAACCACCGCCGCCAGGTGAATCATAATATCCGGCTTTGTGTGATGAAGAAGTTTTTCAATATCAGCTTGCTTGCGTAAATCAAATTCCTTTTTACGTACGATAAATAAAGACCCGCATTTGCGTTTCTCGAGTTCCCGGACAACATACTGGCCTAAGAATCCTTTTCCGCCCGTTACGACGACCCGCTTGTCATTCCAGAATCCCATTGCGTTTGTCCGCTCCTTTTGTTCCATAAAGCTTTTTTTCAATCCACTGCATGTCGCTATCGACCATCATCCTGACAAGTTTTTTAAATGTCACTTTGGGTTTCCATTTTAAAAGACGTCTGGCCTTGGAGCCGTCTCCCAGAAGGCAATCGACTTCGGTGGGGCGGAAATAACGCTTATCAATGGCGACATATTTCTTCCAATCCAGGCCTGCATAATCAAATGCCTCATAAAGGAATTCTCTGACGGAATGCGTTTCTCCTGTTGCGATCACATAATCATCCGGTTTATTCTGCTGCAGCATGAGCCACATCGCCTCCACATAATCACCGGCAAAACCCCAATCACGCCTGGCATCAAGATTTCCCAAGTATAATGCCTTTTGCACACCGTGTTTGATCCGGGCCAGGGCCATCGTGATTTTGCGGGTGACAAAGGTTTCTCCGCGGCGCGGGGATTCATGATTGAATAAAATTCCGTTACAGGCAAAAATATGATGGGCTTCGCGGTAATTGACGGTGATCCAATAGGCATAAACCTTGGCAACGGCATACGGACTGCGGGGATAAAAGGGTGTTTTTTCACTTTGCGGAAAATCTTTCGCCTTGCCATACATTTCTGAACTTGAGGCCTGATAAAATTTTGTTTTAATCCCCGAATCACGGATGGCTTCCAAAAGGCGCGTTGTCCCAACCGCCACTGTTTCCGCCGTATATTCCGGTGTTTCAAAGCTGACTTTAACGTGGCTCTGGGCTCCAAGATTATAAACTTCATCCGGGCAAACGGTTTTAAGGATCCGGTTAAGAGAACTTGCGTCGGTCAAATCGCCATACACCAAATGCAGACGCACATTTTTTTCATGAGGATCCTGATAAAGGTGGTCAATACGATGTGTATTGAAGGAACTGGACCGGCGGATGATCCCGTGAACTTCATAACCTTTTTTTAATAAAAACTCACTCAAGTAGGATCCATCCTGGCCTGTAATCCCGGTAATCAGAGCTTTTTTTACTTTTGTCATCATTCATCCTTTAAACGTCAGGCCAAACTGATATCACGGGCCTGGGATTTGTTTAACAGTGTATCACTGACCGAAAGCAACCCGGCCATATACCAAAAATAAATCGACAATTGCAGCGAATAAAAATCCGTATCAAAGAAACTATGAATCAGGAATGCCAGCATGCCGGACATGAGGGCCAATGTCACATACGGCCACATATCATGATTAAACGCGGCTGTCCTCAAAGTTAAAAATGGTTTTTTCAAACTGATAAACATCATCCATAAAAAACACCCCAATCCGACAAATCCCAGCTCGGCGGTGATTTGGATATAGCAATTGTGGGCGTACGTTGGAGCCTCATTGACATTAAGGCGGTAGGCCTGAAAAACACCCATAAACACATTGGGTCCGTGGCCAAACAATGGCCGGTCTTTAATCATGGCGCAACTTTCCTTCCAAAGCTCAGCCCTGCCTAAGAATGTCCCCTGAACATGATGAAAGTCGATCCGCAATTTTTCCTGGGTATCGGTATCTGAAAAAAGATAAAGGGCCACCATTCCAAAGAACACTCCTAAACAAACATACAGGATCTTTTTTTTGTCCAGGATAAAAAGGAACATCAGGATCCCGATAAAAATCCCCACCCACGTTTCCCGAGAAAGCGTAATAACGGCCGCCCACAAGGAAAGCGCGAACATGAGGACAGCCAAAAGAAAATAACGCGACCTCCGAAAAATCAGTACCCATGATAAGAATAACGGCACCACGAAGGTCAGGAATCCGCCAAAATTATTGTAATGTTTAAACCCGGCCGTGGCCCCTCCCCCATTTAACAAATGGCCAAAAAAGATGTCTTTGCCCGAGAAATGATACTGATAAAACGCATCCAAACAACTCGAAAAAGCCGTAAAACTTAAAACCCCCAAAGCAACGAAAACATGCTTCGGCTTTTGGAAAACTTCGACAACAAGAAAATAAACGACAAACCACTCCAGCGTCTTATAAAAAAATCCACGTATGGCCTGCGGGAAAAACCACGTCGCCAGAAGTGAAAAACCGCACGCGAGGATAAAATAGCCGATGGCACCGTTTAGATAGGTGTGTTGGACCTTAAATGATTTCAAAAACAAAGATAATTTCTCTCGTCCGTTCTTTTTCGTCAGGCCGGATGAAAAAAACAGGGTGAACCTTTTGAGAATCCATAAAAAAATTGAAAAAACAATACAGGTCTCAACGATCGCAGGGCTATAAGGAATCCAGAAGATGACGCCATATAATAAAAATCGAATGATGTTGTCGATGCGTTGGCAAAAAAGCGAACTGTTCATAAATCCTTTAATAGGCTCCCCGGCCCTTTAAGACGACGGGAACCGTTTGCAATAAGATGTTTAAATCCAACCAAAACGACCAATTATTGATATACCAGATATCCCATTTGACCAAACGCAAAAAAGAAATATCACTGCGTCCGCGAATTTGCCATAATCCCGTGATCCCGGGCCGAACTTCCAAACGTTTAAGCTGCAGCAGATCGTCCCGTTCCACCTGATCGATGGGAAGCGGCCGGGGCCCCACAAAACTCATCTCCCCTTTTAAGACATTGATGATCTGAGGAAGTTCATCGAGGCTGTAACGCCGCAGGAATCGGCCGAACTTTGTGATGCGCGGATCTTTTTTCATTTTAAAAATAGGCCCGTCAACTTCATTTTTATCACGCAGTTTGTGAAGGGCCTTATCTGCGTCTCTGACCATGCTGCGGAATTTATACATATGAAAAACCTGTCCGCCCCGGCCGTAGCGCCGCGAAGCATAATAGACCGGTCCGGAACTATCGAGTTTGACCAAAACAGCGATGACCACAAACACAGGGAAAAGCACGATCAAGCCCATAACACTTAAAAAGAAGTCAAACAACCGCTTGCCCGCCTGTTTACGGAAAATCTGTACATCGCTATATTCCAGAATGGGAATAAAACCAATGTTATATTTGACAAACTCACCCGTGGTCAGATCAAACCCTTGCGGGACAACGCGAACCGCAATTCCGAGATCTCGGGCCTGTTCCAACAAATTTAAGAATGCTTCCCCATCATGGTGAATGGTAATAAAGATCTTATTAACGAATTCTCGGGGCGCAATCGATGTAAAATCAGAAATTTTTCCTAAAATCTTAATATCCTTGTCTTTGGGGTTGTTGACCCTGAAATCATCCAAGAAACCCACCACACGAATTCCCAAACCGGGTTGTTTATGGATTTCATTTAACAGGGCCACACCCACCTTTCCGGCACCGATGATAACGACATTGAAATTGTTATATCCCTGCGCAACCAGATACTCAACAAAGATCCTTTTTAGGACACGCCACAGCGACAGGACAACCACCATACCGACGGCTGCTGCAAAAAAAACCGTGCGGGGAAACCCCTGGAGCTTCAAGGCATAAATACCCAGTGTGGTGACGATCGATGAAACGATGACCGATTTGACCACCAGCCAGATCTCAATGCCCTCCAAGACTTCGCGGCGCGTTTGATAAAGGCTATTGCCGTTTAAACTAAAAATGGTCGTTAAGATCCATAGGGCGATGATGTGTCGAAACGGATTTTGCGGATCTAGGATAAGGCCGGTGAATGTGATGGGAAAACTGATAAGCTGTTGACGCAAAAGGCAGGCCGCATACATCACACAATAAAGACAGATGACATCGATCATGATATAGAGGGCCTTGATCATATAATGGCGTGCGTGTTTCATCATGGTCTCGTAACTTTTCTCGGGATGATCAAATCTTGCAAAACATAAAAAATAAATTGCGTGTTGCCAAACAGATATCTTTTCCAAAGCCGTTTGGGTTCAAAACACAATCTAAAAAGCCATTCTAAACCGGAGCGCCTCATCCAAAGAGGGGCCTGTTTTTTTGTTCCGGCTAGAAAATCAAAGGCTGCCCCCACACCGATTATGACGGGAGCAATCAAACGGATGCGATTGCGCGCCATCCAAAAATCCTGTTTCGGCGATCCGAGTCCGATCCACAAAATGTCGGGATTGCGGCGGTTGATTTCTTCAACAATGACATCATTTTCCTCTTCAGAGAGGTCGCGAAACGGTGGAGAAAATTTTCCGATAATGCGCAGCCGTGGAAATTTATTTTTTAATTCCGCTTCCAGTTTACGGCAGGTTTCTGTTGTGCTTCCATAAAAATACTGCGTATACCCTTTTTCCTGACTCATCCGGCAAACGGCCTGCATCAAATCCGGGCCATAGGTCCGGGACATATTCTTTTTTCCTTTAAGCTTCCCCAGCCACACCAGCGGCATCCCGTCCGGCGTCACCATGGCAGCCGTATTGACAATACTGCGATATGTTTCATTTTTCTGACAATCCACGATTGTCGATGCCGGAGCCACGCAGACATACACGTGTCGACGGCTGCAAATCCACTCATCAATCTGTTTTGTTGCGGCATCCAAATTGATGGCGCTCACACGCACACCGCAAACATTAAACCAATCCATCTTTTCCTCTGTTTTGATGAAGGATTGCTTCATACTTTTTTATTAAAGATTTCACAATCAAACGCCAATCATACGTTTTGACAATCTCGCGCGAAACCCGGCCGGCTCCTTTGAGCTGGCCTTTTTGTAAAATGGCCGTCACGGCCTTTGCAATCGTTTCGGGCTTATTATTTTCTATAACCATGCCGTTTTCATGGCCGCGCAAAAGCCAGGGCTGAGCGGTTGTTATCATCGGCAAACTGCAGGCCATAGCCTCCAGCGTGCTTAAACTGGATCCGGGATAGGAAAACGCGCAAATATAAATGTCAGACATCCGGTAATAATCATAAAGCTCATCTTCCGCAATATTCCCGAGGAGAAAAACATGACCCCCCAGATCATTCTCACGCATCAATGCTTCAAGCTCCTCTTTTTGATATCCATCCCCCACAACAAGAAGTTTGATGGAAAAATCCTTGATAAGGGCTTTAACAGCTAACATGATCTTATCAACACCTTTATCAGCCCTGAGCCGATTGACGGATATCAAAACAATGTCCTCCGGCTTTAAACCGATATCACTTCGTTTTAACTTTGCTGCCTGTATCTTTTGATCAAGGGCCGACAAATCGAGTCCCACCGGACAAACATCACACCTGTCATTTCCCAGCCGAAAAAGCTCGGCAACTTCCTGCTTAAAAGACTCATCTTCCACAAAAACCAAATCGGCACGATTTAAATTTTCCGCCATTGGCCTGGCCTTTAAAAAATATTGCCACGGATATTGTAATATTGTTTTCATATCCGCAAAAGGTGATATTTTGATTTTCTCCTGTTTGATGAATTGTGTCTTTTTTCCAAAAAAACTCAAAATATTCAGCGGATTCGATGAGATCGGATTTGTCAGATAATTATCGGTAAAGATTGTTGCGATAACCGGCTTTCGATTCTCAAGCTTGGAATACTGCAAACCTACCATATCAAAGCCATGCAAAAGATCAAAATCATTTCTTTGCAGATACCGGCTTAAACTGGCGCTAAAACGATGAACGCCCAACCACCCGATCGGATATTCCAGATATCGAAAGATCGATGGTGCTAAAAGAGTGTATCGAACTCCGTCAACCGTTTCCGTCCGCGGCTTTCCGCCATCGAGGGGTGCCACAACCTCGACATCCACCCCCTCACCGGTCAAACACCGCGCCAGATGGTAAGTATTCTTTTGCACGCCGCCGACGGGATGAAACGGATAAATACTTTTAGCCGCCAGGATAATTTTCATCGCAGGTTAAAGGGTGTTCCTTGCAACAATGGCCACATCCCAGGTATTTTTACGGACCGCTGCGTTAAAACTTAAAAAAGGATGACAGCTTAATACTTCAAAACCGGCGCGTGTTAAGAATTTCCGCATTTCCTCAACAGCAAAGTAACGGACAACGTGCTTTTCATCAATTCGTGAAACAATCTTACCTTTTTCTTCAACCCGGCATTTGTAATGAACTTCACAATGCCGGCGGACCGGGATCAGGCGTGTGGTTGAGGCGCGAATAACCCTTTTGCTGCCGCTTTGAAAGCCCTGGCTCTTTTGGGGAGTAAAATATTTTTCAACCGCACTCTGATTCCAGAAATCAAAAATAAAAAGCGAGTTTTGTTTTAAATGGTTTTTAACATTTTGCCATGTTGCCTGCAGATCATGATCGGTCAGAAGATAATCGACGACAGAAAACATCGCGATCACCACATCAAATTTCTTCGGGATTGAAAATGTTTGAAACCGGCCTTGATGATAATCGATCTTCAAACCCGCCTTTTGGGTTTTTGTTTTTGCAAAACTTAGCATCGCCTGCGATGCATCCAGGCCGGTCACGTGATAACCCCTTTGCGCCAGGGGGATCGCATGATTTCCCGTCCCGCAACCCATATCGAGAATGGTGACGGGTTTTCCTTTAGAATATTTCTTTAAGACTGCTTCAAGATAGCGGCATTCTTTGCGATAATTTTTTTTCTTATAAAAAAGATCATAATATTTCGCGTAATCGCCAAAGATCATTTGCGGCCATCCTGTTTTATTTGAGCGATCGACTCGCAAATATATTGAATCTCTTTTTTCGTCAACCCCCCTCCCGAGGGGAGATAAAATCCGCGCCTGGCGATATCTTCCGCAACCGGATATCGTCCTGTGGCGAGTTTCATTCTTTTCAAAACCGGCTGAAGATGCATCGGCCAGAAAAATGTCCGCGTTTCAACTCCCTTTTCGCGAAGTTTTTGTATTACGGCATCCCGGGTTAAACCAAAATCTTTATTGACGCAAAGTCCGTACATCCAATACACATTTTTTGTATTCTCTGTTTCCATGGGCAGCGTCAATCCTTTGATATTTCTTAAAAATGAATGATAAAGCCTGGCGTTCTTTCGACGTCGATCTACCAGTTCTTCGATTCTTTCAAATTGCGCGAGGCCTAAAGCCGCCTGGATATTGGTCATGCGATAATTAAAACCGATTTCCTCGTGCCAGTAGCGGCGTTGTTCCTGAAACGCCAGGTTGCGCAAGCTGCGGCAACGCCTGGCAATTGTGTCATCATTGGTGACAATCATTCCACCTTCACCCGTTGTGATAATCTTATTGCCATAAAAACTAAAACACCCAACGTCTCCCAGGCCGCCCACTTTTTTGCCGTGATATTCGGCTCCGTGAGCCTCCGCCGCATCTTCGACGACGGATAATTTATATCTCCTTGCCAGCTTCCGGATGTCATCCATCTTGCAGGGGCTGCCATAAATATGGACGGGCATGATCACTTTTGTTTTCTTTGTGATCTTTTCTTCAATCTTGCTGACATCGATATTCCACGTTCCTATTTCTGAATCAACAAAAACAGGCCTGGCACCACAGTAAATCGCTGCAAAGGCTGTCGATGCTATCGTAAAGGTGGGCATAATGACTTCATCGCCTGACTTGATTCCAAGCACCACCAGTGCCAGATGAAGCGCTGTCGTTCCGCTCGTGACCGCAATGCCATAACGACACCCGCAGTAACGACTGAACGATTCTTCAAACTTTCCAATATATTTTCCACCGGATGAAATATAATTTTCATGCAAACAATCGAGCAGGTATTTTTTTTCATTTTTACCAAGAAGTGGCGTGCAGACGGGGATCATGATCATTTTTTCAAATTGAGAGGTTTTTTGCTTTCCGGCATATAAGGGCCCTGCTTGATTTCAATCATTTTGGTGGGCTTCAGAAACTCAAATCCGTGCCCGCCTTCCATCAAAAGTGCCATGTCTCCTGCTTGCAATATTTTTGAGGCAATTTTCTTGTCCTTTCCATCGTAGAAGGTCGCTTTCACTTGACCATGCTCAATGTAGAGAACTTCGTGCAAGGAGGCTTTTCTTTTGATCGTGACGGGACAATGTTTGTGAGGAGGGATCTTTTTACCTTTGGGATGATTGTGTTTGCCCATCTGAAGGGAAAAATCATCGGGGGTGAAAAATTCAACTGCCGCAGGAGCCGTTTTGCTTCGGATAATGATTGCGAATGTTTGATGTTTGTTTTTGATCTTCTCAACTGACATAGGATTCCTTTAGCTATTTTTAAAATTGTGCATCATCATAACCTTTAAGGCCTATTTTTTCAATCTTAATAAATACCCTTTAAGGCCTCCGATGGCATTGGCGCCCTCCAAATCATAGCCGCCCTCAAAAAGGGATTTCAATTGACTCTCCGTTCTTAAATAACCGGCCAGGGTTAATTGTCGCCCCTGGACCTTGCGGTATATGTAACGCAAAGTCTGGCGCAAGATCTCCGTACAGGTTAAAATCTGAGCGGGAATAAAAAGGATATTCGAAACTCCCGCTTTTTGCATGCGTCGAAAAATGCTTTTCCATTCCTCATCAGTAAATTCCGTATCGATCCGATAAAAAAGTTCAAGAGCGTTGTCCTGCGATCCTTCCCAGGGATCTTTAAGTATATCAAAAATCCGTATTTCTTTAGCCCCGACAAACACGCTCTTTAACTTCTCAATTGTCTTCGGAGTAAAATCAGAAAGATAAAGCTCAAGTTTAGGATTGGACTTTAGAAGACAATATTCTAAACAAGCGCATCCCGCGCCATAAGAGTTAACACGCCCAAATCGATTGCTCATAAAATCAACGATGGCCTTGGCTCGCTTTCGTATTTCGACACTCTCAAAACATTTTTTCTCCCAAAGACGACGGTCCGTGGGCATCCCATAAGGAGAATTGTCATCGCTTAAACGCAAAAGATCCCAATTCCGCGCGGTATTCAAATATCCGTCCATAAAGGAGGATAGATGTTCAAAACATTCATAATGACGGATCGTGATACGCATCATGTCAATTAATGTTTAACCAAAACAAAATCAATCGCCTCCATAAAGCCTTCCACCATTCTTTCCTGCGTCCAGGCTTTGATTTTTTCATTCGCGGCCTGGCGCATCCGCACCCGTAAGGAGTCATCTTGCAAAATAATTTCCAGGGCTTTCTTTAAACTCTCCGCGCTTTTTTCGTCTACGATAAAGCCGGTCTTGCCATCTTCCACAAGTCCGCCTGCGGCCGCGCCAACCGCGTTGGTCGTGATGACCGGACAGCCTTGATTCATCGCTTCGTTGACAACCAGGCCCCAGGGCTCTTTAAAATCTTTCGTCGTGATCGATGGAAGGACAAAAACATCGGCAGCGGCATAATATGGAAATAACTCCGTATTGGCGATATGGCCCAGAAACAAAGCTTTCATCCCTTTTTCCTTCATCGCTTTTTCAAAATCATCACGCTTTGAGCCTGTCCCGATAAAGACCATCACGAAATTCTTGTCCTTGATCTTTCCTGCGGCTTCAATCAGATAATTCAACCCCTTGGCATCTTCCAAGCGCCCGACGTAAAGGATGATCTTTTCACCTCTTAATTTAAGCTCATCACGCGTGCATTGCTTTTTCTCATCCGAAACATATTGGTTAAAAAGCCCATTATCAATAGCATGGGCCGCCGTGAATATCTTTTTATGATCTACCCCGAAATCCATAAGATATCTTCGGATATGTTCCCCATAAACAACAATGGCATCACTATGGGTGTAAATGAACCACGTGAAAAATAAGGAGATCTTATGAAAGGATGTTTCCGGGTGTGACCAATGGCCCGTCCAAAATATGAAAGGTTTGCGACGGATTTTCGCAATTAAAAATACCAGCGGAAGCGCAAAACGATCATCAATGGTTTTTAAAATAATGTCGTAACGTCTCCACAGCAGGCAAAAAACCCCGGGTGTGATACGAAATTTCGGTAAAAGAAAAAACCCATTTAAATAATGGCCCTTAAATTGGCCCTGCCACATCTTGTTCTTCTTATCCCAGTAACGTTCCCCTCCCCCGGTAAAATAAAAATCAACATCATGCCTCTTCGACAATAGCTCAAAGGGCCGGATCACATAATGCGGGCAAAAATTCGTAATGAATGCGATTTTGGGGGGCATGTTTTTAAGAAGACGATGCCGAAATCAAGTCGGATGGCTGCTGTGATATCCGATCAGATAGGATCCGGCGGCGCCCGATTTTTCGAAAATGTTGCCGCCTTAAGGTCCTGAAGATATTTTGATAGCGGTTGTCATTATTGGTATTGGTGATCGAACAGGTCTTGCAGCCGTTTAATTGACCGCGCTGATTACGGAACATCAGGCCCAAGAATTGCCGCCGGGCCTGGGAGTGCCAAATATACGAAAGTGAGTGCTCTCGCAAATCCGCATAGTCGGTCGCCCCTTTTAAATCCATGCAACATTTGGAAATCGAACCTGATGCCGATAAGGACACATTATTAAACACGAACGTACAAAACCCTTTGGCGGGCTTCCAGGCTTCGCCTTCTTTGTGAAAAGATTCGTTCCATTGTTTAGGAACCCAGAACCGGACATCATCCACGGCCTTAAAAAACTCTTTGTACTGTGCGCTTAAAGGATATTTCAGGGATTCCTCATCGCGGCCATTATTAATTTGCAAGATCACCGGATGCCCTAGCTCTTTGTTCATTCGAATCAGCGATTTCATATTTCGTAAGACAATCGGAAATTTCGCGCTGGGCCGTAACCGTTCAAAACTTTCCGCATCATGCCCATCCAAGCTGCAGATGATCTGCCGGATCGTGCCCGAACGTAAAATAAAATCAATCTTCTCTTCATCGAACAAAACCAAATTTTCATTGAGAATAATATGCGGACTAAAATGGGGATTCTCATCCATATAGCGGCGGGTGATATCGACAACTTTTCGAAATTCCGGATAAACCAGAAATTCCCCGCTGATGGGCCATTCCATGGTTTTGATGCGATAGCGGAGGTTTTCACTGACCTCCTTGATCAGTTTCTCATAAACAGCGAGTTCCAAAAATTTCGGACGGGTATTTTTCTCAATATAACAATATTTGCAGTGCAGGTTACAGATCGAAGAGAATTCGATCGAAAGGATCTTGATGTCACGTAAAACGTTAAAACCCGCCACCTGCCGAAGATAACGGAATAGCCAGGACAGGTAATGGCAAAACCAGATGCCTTTTTGGCCTGTCGCTTTTATCGGTGCTAATAGATTCAGGACTTTCGCACTTAGTGTCTTTGCGCCCGCCCCGCCGCTTCGTCCCGCAGCGCTTCTGCGGGACGGGCCGGGGAGGCTGAATATTTTGACCGGAGATCGAAGTCCGTCTGCCAAAGGCACCGACAATTGGCGGGCAGGCAATCTATTTAAAAAGACTGCCGCGTCGTCCACCGCCTTCGGCGGAGTCCTCCTCGCAATGACACCAGGAGAGCATTCAAACGCGTAAGTTCTAAGATTGTTCTTTTGATCTTTCATTTCACCAGCTCCAAACAGATCACGGATTCGGATGCCGCCGGGCCGGACGAAGTATCACGTTTGGTGTCATGAACGTCAAAATAACGGCTCTCCAAACAATCTTCTTCTTTGGCATATTTCCAACCGTGGGATGTGTATTTAAAAAAAACTTTCTCTGATTTTTGTCCTGAAAATTCAGCCATCAATTTGGTCACCATTCTACCATCAAAGACCTGGAACCAGCCATGGTTTCTGTGCTTTCCAAACGGCATCGTCAAATAAAGCGTCCCGCCTCCTTTGAGAACACGTTTGAACTCTTGGACGGCTGTTAAATACCCCTGCGCGTCATTTTCCTTTTTAGCATCATCGGTTGTATAGAGGAAGGTGTTGTCCATGCCCACATGTTCAAGCGTGGAGATGCAAATGATGGCATCGAAGAATTCATCCCTGACATCCAAATGCCGCAGATCCTGATAAGAATAAATGACCTTCGTTCGCGTTGGAAAACGCCCCTCATCAGCCAGGGTCACAAGGGTGAGTTCACGATTGGAAAGGAGCGGAAGGTTGAGAATGTCCGGATGATTTAACGATGAACCCGCATCCAGAATCGTCATATCGCTTTTCTTAAGCCGGGAAAAAACCCACGGGTACTCAACAACCCTCTCATCAAAACCCACCCCATACCCCGATGGCAAACGGTGACCACTAAAAATTTTTAAATTGGTATTAACAATATCGCCAATAAAAGAAAACTTGGCCACCGAATACCCCAGGCTCCATGGTTTTTGCCCCCTGATCTTATAGAGTTTGATAAGAAAGATCTTCAGAATCTTTGTTTTCAGTAAAATCTTTTTTAAAATTCTCTTTAAAGGCATTGTCTTTATTTCAAGTTATTGGCTTTTAAGAGTTGATGGAAAACGTTAAGCCTTACGATGAAAGTACGCGTTGTACCAGCCTTTGTATTGATTTCCCAATTCCAAAGTTTGCTCAAGCTGGCGCAGCCAAAAAGGTTTGTTCCTATCCTCTTTTTTGTTTTCACAGACAAAAATATAACACCAAAATAACGCACTGATTTTCAAACCCAAGAGTCGCGTTAATATCTGGAGAATACGAACACTGATTTGCACAATACGTAGAAAAATTGATACGAGAAATGGTATTTTTACGTTTGCTGTGAGCCACTCGCCGATATTATCCTTATTAAAGACTGGCCCCCACGGGCAATACTTTTTAACCTTAAAGAAGTTTTGGCGTAAAAAAAGGCGGAAATGTTTTGCACTGATCAACCCCGGATAGATCATGATATGGCCGCCATAGGGATTGGGGATGCTCATGATCAGCCTTCCTCCTGGCTTTAGAACCCGCTGAATTTCTAAAAGCGCGAAATAGGGATTTTGCAGGTGTTCAAACACTTCCAAACAAACCACGCTATCAAACTGATTGTCGGAAAATTTCATTTTTGCTGATGAAATATCAACAAGCTGGCAATCGGCAACAGCGGATCGTATTTCTTTCAGAGCAGACTCCGAAGCATCGACAGCGTACAAACGAATATGTTTGTGCTTATGAATATGGCTGGCCAATTCTCCCCACCCAACGCCCACTTCGAGAACATAATCACCGTCGTGGATTTCATCAATAGCAATTTTCAAGCGATCCGTTAACGCTTTTTGCGAGTCCTGATAAAGTTTTTTTGATTCTTCAATAATTCCCATAAGCGATTTACGGATGAGAAATCCTATTTTTTAATAAGGACACAAAGTTTATTGAACTCATTTGAAGAAAAAACATCGGTTGTGTCTTACGACTCAAAAGATTAGAAAAAACAGCCGCAATAAATTGCGCGGCGACCGTCGCCGCGGCAGCGCCATTGATCCCATAGCGGGGAATCCAATAGAGATTGAGTAAAACATTGACCGCAGCGGCCAGCAGGAGATACGGCGCAGAAAATATTTGCAGATTCTCGTTGATCATCCAGCGTGTCCTTGCCACTCCTAAAAACACGAAGACATTAGACCAGATATGGATCGACAAAACACTGACAGAAGGTAAAAACTGATCGCCATAAAGCATCTTGATGACCCATGGCGCGAAAATCGCCATCATAAACGAAATACCAACACCCAGATACATTAAAAGTGATAACAGGGCTTTCAAGCGGTTTCGATAAAGGATGTTATCGTTCAATCGGGCATTGACAATCGCCGGAAAAAGAGAGCTGGTCAGCAGGATAGGAATAAAATAAAAGACTTCGCTGACCCTGACCGCCGCTGAATAATATCCAACGGCCGCCCGCCCTATCATGTCTTTGATCATAATCTGGTCGATACGCATATAAATGGAAACGGCTATGCCCGATAAAATGAGCGGCCACGAATCAGCAAACAACCTTTTTAAAATAACCCAATCGACTTTCCAAGGCATCATATTCTGTCGCGTGTGTTGATAAAAGAAAATAAGCCCCAGACCAATGACAATGCTTTCAATCAAGATCACAGCGCTAAAATAGATCAGTGATTTTTTAAGATAAATGAAAATAAGGCATAGTGCTGTCGTTGCAACCAATCCCAGGAGTTGGGAATAAACGGTGTACTTCGAAAGAACATGCGATTGAAAATAGTAATCAATGCCATTGAGCGATTGAAAAATCATCCGAAGGGAAAGCAAAAACATCATTTGAATCATCATCGTATCGGAATGACGAAAGGATACGATGCCAAGGATAAGAAATGCCGCTAAAAACGCGCCCACAAGCTTAATAAAAAATGTTGTCCCGAGAATTTTATTCTCAAGCGTTTTGTCTTTAATGAGTTCACGGACAATAATGGAATCCAGCCCCAGATCGGAGAGGATATTAAAAAGAAAAACAAAACTGAGGACATAACTTAATATCCCAAACTGTTCCGGCCCCAGATAGCGCACCACCATCGCCCAGATAACAACGTTAACAACACTGCGGACAACTTTCTCAAATAACAGAAAGCCTGTGTTACGGGCGTAACGTAAAAATCCTCTGGAGAATTTCATGACGAAAGAACTTTCTTTTTTTCCGTAACCGCGTGGTTGTAAATGTTTTTCAAAAACTGATAATTCTTTTGGGCCGAATATTTATTTTCATATTCCTGGCGGGCATTGACGCCCATCAGCTCAAGCACTTCTGGATAACCAAACATCCATTCGGCAATCTTTGCCAGATCACGCTCATTGCCAGGCTCAAACAATCGTCCCGTTCTACCGTCATCGATAAGGCTCTCCATCGTCCCCAGTTCACTTGCCAGAACGGGAATGCCATAGGCAAACGCCTCGGCAATAATGCGCGGGAAACTTTCATAACACAGCGAAGGAACAATGATAAATCTTGCCCCTTTCATATAGCGGGCAGCATTTTCTTTAGATTGGAATCCGAGAAACTCAACATTGTTGACCTTTTTATCTTTAACAATATTTTTTACTCTTTCCATCAAGGGGCCGTCTCCCATAACTTTTAAGGGCGCGGCCGAAACATATTGCCAGGCCCTGACAAGGATCTCAATGCCTTTTTCTTCACTCAACCTTCCGGCGTAAAGCGCGTAACCTTCCTCTTTTTCCCGCTTTCCGGGATCGGGGTATAGAAAGTTTGGTTTGACAAAAATCTTCTCCGGAGGTATTCCGCCTTCGATAAACTTTTTTTTCCCGAATTCTGTCGCCGTAATAAAGGCATCGACCATCTTAAGCCACGTCCCCTTTTTCCAATGGTGATCGATCATCGCGACAATCAGGGCTGTTAAAATCCGGGAATTTTTATAACACCCATACCGCACGCCACGCCACAGCGTATGTTTCAGGCATTCTTCGCAAATATGGTTTTCACGAAAAAAAAGCCCGTTGGAACAAAGCAACCGGAAATTGTGCTGGCTGTGGACAACGGGAATATTTCTTTCCTGACAGGCCGCATACACCGACGGCGTCAGCAAAAAGAAAATATTGTGCAGGTGCACAATATCGGGCTTAAATTCATCGATGATCTTTTTAAATTCACGATAAGAGCTTTGCGACCACCGGTAAGAAAACAACAGTTTTAGTTTTTCACCCGGCGATAAAGAATCAATCTCGGTATTGTTGCGCTCATAAAGCCGGACATCTTCGCCGTAGCTTTTCAGCAATGCATATTCCGTTTTCACAACCGCATCTTCCCCGCCGGGATGCTGATAACGGTTATGGGCGATGAGGATTTTCATGAGACTTGATGAGCGTGAAATGGGTTGCGGTAAAAATCAAGGGTACTTTTAAGGCTATCCTTCATTGAAACATGCGGCGACCAGGTCATGGCCCTTTTTAGTTTTTTATTCGATCCGGATATATCAAAACTTTCCGAAGAGAGATCTTTGTCTTCTTTGACCACAATCCCTTTGACCGTCGAAAGACGAATCATCTGTTTTAACAATTCTCCGATTTCATAGAGCCGTCCCGAACAAATATTATAAAGCTCACCGGATTTCCCATGGGACATAATTCCTAAAAGCGCTTCACAGACATCACCAATATCGAGAAAATCCCTTTTCGTGTTCAACCGCTGTGTTTGAATAATGGGCTTTTGCTCCCCCCGCTCTATCGCAGCGAGTTCCTGCGCAAACCGCCCGATGACCAATGTTGAGGGAACGCCTGCCCCTAATATGTTAAACATCCTTGCCACAACAATATCCATTCCTCTTTTGGCATGCATGAGCCCATAAGAGGTTTGCATATATTTCACAAAGCCATACCATGATGCCGGCCTGGGGAAAGTCGTCTCGTCGACTTTTAAAGAGGTTTTACTCACCGGGCCGTATTCCGCGGCCGTGCCAGGAATCAAAACACGCGGCCGATATCCCGGAATTTCACAGATCGCCTGAAATAATATTTTTGTCGTCGTAAAATTGGATTCGAAAGTCTTTTGGTCGTCCGTCTTTCGTCCTCCCGCCAGATGGAAAATGTATTGAGGCTTCTGATTTAAAAGAAATTTTTTCAGTGCCTTTTGATCACAGAGATCGAAAGCCCTGATCTGCTTTAAGACTCTGCGCCCGATGCCGGAAAGCCGACAGGGAATTTTCTTGTTTTGAATATGGGCCATCAAGGCGCTGCCGATAAAACCTGACGCTCCCGTTATGAGAATGGATTTTGGTTTCATAAAAATGAAGCCCTGCCCCGCCTTTGGCGGGGTGGTTTGAAGGCGTAGGCGGATCAAACTTCCGCTTTCTTTAAATTTTTAGCGTAAACTGTTGTTAATCCCAGGAGGCACCAAAAAGGAACGGAATAATAGGGCAATTCAAAGATCACTAGAAAATTCGCAATCGTCATCCAATAAACCAGAATGCTCATCAGCATAAGCCCAACAATGGATTTCATTCTGACAAATTGCTTCGTCAACTTGACGATAAAGGCAAAGAACCAAATAAGACACAACAATCCAACCAATCCTGCGCGATAAAGAACATGAAAATAGGAGTTATGCGGCGTAATCCATCCGTCGCGCATCCATTCTCCATACGCCGAAACAAGGATCTCAAGGGAAATGGAGCGCTGTGGTTTTCCGAAACTGATTCCTTTTAAGAACGATGAGGGATTCTGACACATCTCCTGAAACATATCCCGCCAAATAAAAAGGCGAAAGAGCATATTGCCGTATTCTTCGTTCAACGCCCTCTTACTGACCGTACTCTGCGGCTTCGATTCGCCATCTTCAAGATGCTCGACCATATCTTTGGCACGCTGAATAATCGCATCATTGGAAAATGTGTTCGCTTCAGCTTCAGATTTTTTTGGCTTACTTTCTTGTAATGGTGAATCAATCTCCCTGGCCTTGTCGGCACGGCCCCTTTGGGATAATGCGGCATTTTCTCCGGTTGGAAAGCGTTGAGTCATCGCATGATTGTTCAACATATTCGCTTTTGCCTCGGATCCAGGCCTCGGCTCCGACACTGATTGAACATTATTTTTCGTTGTACGGGTCACCTCTTTAGCGGATACGTCCGCGCTTGAAACGCGCTGAACAATCGCAGGATGACTTAACGTTTCCGCCTTTGCCTCGGATCCAGGCCTCGGCTCCGACACTGATTGAACATTATTTTTCGTTGTACGGGTCACCTCTTTAGCGGATACGTCCGCACTTGAAACGCGCTGAACAATCGCAGGATGACTTAACGTTTCCGCCTTTGCCTCGGATCCAGGCATCGGCTTCGACACTGATTGAACATTATTTTTCGTTGTACGGGTCACCTCTTTCACGGATACGTCCGCACTTGAAACACGCTGAACAATCGCAGGATGACTTAACGTTTCCGTCTTTGCCTCCCATTTTGGCGGCGCCTCCTGTGTGGAATCCGGCGCAGCCCCGCCGTATTTTGGCGGGGCGAAGACGGATAACTCGGCTTTGTCTTTTATTTTGAAGGTAATATCCTTATCGGATATATTTGTTCCTGCGCTCCTTAAAGAATGATCGGGGTTTGTAATTTGAGGGGTTGATAGAGTTGATAGAGAAGTTGTCCTCGTTTCATTTTTTTCATCACAATATTTTCGATACGCCTTGAAATCAATGTCTTTTTGACTATAAATCGTATGCATCACGTCATTGATGAGGTTTTTGATAAATGTATCTTCCGGGGAAAGGTTCGTAATATCATTCAACATATTTTTGGCATCCCCCAGGGGCATCGGATGGCTTTTCAATTGTTTCAAGAAATCTAACGCTTTTGTCATCATTTTTGATCGTTTTTCTTCCAGGGCATCCACGGATGCCTGAGTTGCCTGATCAGCAACATTTAACAACCGGTCCATGGCTTTCTTTTGGAAGACAACATCATCAATTCCCTCTTTGAAGACAGGATAAAGATTTTCCCTGGCGTCACGAATCGCCCGGATAATGGAAATTCGATTGATCTCGATATTGTAGTTGATAATGCCTTTGACCTTTTTCTCATTGAAATCTTTCGCATTTTCAATCCGCAACGATTTCGCACCGGCCGGATTGACTTTCAAAAAAACATTATCCGATAAGCTGACCTTGTCAGGATTGTAAAGGCCGTAAGACAGGGGTTTGGGCTTAAATGTTTTCTTTTTCTCTTGAATGATCCTGTCATCTTCTTGAAATTGCTTCCAGAGATTTTTTGGAGATGTCAGAGCTTCAATCTGATTCTTCCCTGAGAATCTTAAAAGGCCAAAGGCAATAACCAGTGAAACGATCGGCAAATAAAGCAGCGCCTGTTTTTTTCCTATCTTCCCAAACGTGACGATCAAGAAACTTCCCAGATAAAAGAACGCCGCGATGCTTCCAACGATATTCGATTTCGCATCTCGAAAAAATTCGCTACTTGGAAACAGGATAAAAATCAGGACAAAAAATACCATTCTCAGCCATATCAGACGCAGCTTGAGCGTGAGGATGATAAAAATGATAAAACTGGTGTATAAATAATACGGTGAGAAATTGATTGTTTTCTTAACAACCATAAACGCGATTAATAACACGAAAAGGAGATATTTCGTAAACCACCCTCGCCGGTAAAACTGATACGCTAAAACAGCGAAAAGCGGATAATAAAAAAGGGCGGCGTTACGAAATGCCAGGGGCCCATACGCCGCGTATCCCAAAAGCGCCTTTAAGACAACCCACCCGCCGTAGACCCAAACAATCGTCTGCCATGATTCCCACGTATCGAGTTGGCTTTTCCGGCAACGGACAAAAAGAATAAGTAAACAAAAACCCAGGACTATTTCACCAATAAAAACCGGAAAGTTTAAAAACGGCAGATTCACATGATATTCGGCAAAGTTCGATCCAAACAAAGAATAACAAAAACACAAAAGGCTTATCAGGAAAAATCCTGCTCCCTCTATGAGTTTTAGGCTAATGAATTTTTTCATAAAATGTTTTTCTAACCAAGCTGCAAACGGCCGGGGAATTTTAAACGCGCCTTAAACTGAAGCCAATGTTGATGCCACCGAGGAAGCTGTTTTGTCAGCCCTTGCCCTAAAAACGTAAAAAGATAAATCACAAAAACGATACTGCCCTTTCCGTGCCTGGCCATATCGTCGCAGCAAAGGCGGCGGGCCTTTGCAAAATCTTTTTTTTCAATGCTATCAAAAATGCATTTCACAGTCATTATTTTCATAAGATTTTTCCAATGGCTTTTTGTCCGACTTTCAGGCCACTGAAAATTCGCCCCCAAACGGGCAAAGCCCTCATTTAAAAGGCCGTCAACCTTCGTTAAATCTTCGCTTGCCAGGCTCATCGGCTGATAATCAATTTTGGCAATCAAAAGCGCATCTTCCTGTGAAATCGGATACCGGGCAAGCGCCGCAAAATTCCTCATAATAATGTCCCGAATTTCAAAAAGTGTTCCCCGCTGTTTTTCCTGGATGCTCACCGAACTTGGATGGACACGAATGGCTACCAGCGGCTTTTGCGTGCTTGTGATTTTTGCCCCGGCACGCAAAAGCCGCGACCAGAGTTCATAATCGGCAGCGACTTTCAAAGCCTCATCGTACCCTCCGGCTTGCAACATGACATCCTTTTGCATCATGCACCCCACGTGATTGATGGGTGTTGATGTCAGAGATCTCAATAGCGCGTCTTGTTGTGTCATCGATGACTTTAACAATCGCTGAATCCGATTTGCCATATCGATGATCACCGCCGTACAACTGACAACGGCAGCATCCTGACATCCTTCTAAATACTTCACCTGTTCTTTCAACCAATCCGGGAAAGCCAGGTCATCACAATCGATGCGCGCGATGAATTGCCCTTGCGCCAACTTAAGGCCGTTATTTAAAGAATGCGTCTGTCCTAAGTTGACATTATTTTTCACGATACGAATTCTTTTATCCTTAAAAGATTCCAGGATCTTAACCGAATCATCTATGCTGCCATCATCGATAATGAGAAATTCAAAATCAGAATAAGCCTGCGACAGGATACTGCCTGCACTTTTTTTAAGATACGAAGCGCCGTTATAAACAGCCATCAGTACGGTGACTTTTGTCATGGTGTCATTGAAATTCTTTCGCCAGATCAAGGACAATGTCATCATCCGGGCTGCCGACCCAGCAACGGTATGAGGTGCGTTCAAAAGGGAAAAAATGTCCGTCATTAATGAGAGCTGCGTATTTTATAAACCCATCCGGTATTGTGTAGCGGGGTTTTTGCGCGTCATGAAAAAAAATGATCCCCCGGGGCTTAAGGCAGGCACGGGCCACCTCCAAACATCGCTTGCGAAACCGCCCATCGATAACGATCATGTCAAACTTTTGATTTAACGAAAGCGGCCTGTTGATGTAATCAAACTCTTCCTTCCTTTGAGGGGAAAATTGCCCGCACACACCCGGATTTTTCCAATCCCACCCCTGCTTTTCCCAAAAAGGGATGAAGGAGCATAGATGAAGCGTAACCTCATTGTCTATCCGTGAATTTAAAATCAGCGTCTTGATCTTTTCATGCCATGGCCTGTTATTATCGATGGAATGGAAATGAAAGGGAATCTTCTTCCCTTTTAAAAACCTGGCAAAATAATATGTGGAATACCCTGTCCCGTATTCAAAAATATCGAGCCTGTCATCGAACTTTCGTGATAAAAGAATGGTTTTAAAAATCTTGCGGTCTTTTAAAGTCAGCGCCGGCCATTTTAACCAGGCGTGCCATGCCATGGTTAATGAAAAAGCGGATATCATCATTGATGTTTCCTTGAAACGAAAACTTCTTTTCCAGCCAAATACGTTAAACAATTCTCAACCGCCTGTATTTCCATTTGAACACGCGATTCACAGGTCAGCGTTGCAATATGCGGTGTGAGGATAACATTGTCAAGTTCACAAAGCTTCCCCGCATAAGGCTCCCGAGAAAAAACATCAAGAGCAGCGCCCGCCAAATGCCCCGTCTTTAAAGCGTCATAGAGCGCATTGTCATCAACCCAAGAGCCGCGTGAAACATTCACGAGCATGGCGCCTTTTTTCATCCGCGCGATTTCCGCCCGGCCAAGATAAAATGGGCTTTCCTTCGCAGGCGAAATATGGATGGTGAGCACATCACAAACTCCCAAAAGCTTTTTTACGGGAACGATTTTAATTTTATGACGTTTGGCCCAGGCCCGGTCAACCGCAACATCCGCGCCATAAACATCCGCATCAAGTTTCTTTAACAGCCGGGCAACCTTTTTACCAATACGGCCCAATCCTAAAATTCCTACTTTCCTGCCCGACAAAAGGAATCCGGCGTGTTTTTCCCAACGCTTTGCCCGCAAGAGCGTCGTGTGCAAAGTCAACTTCTTTAAAAGATCAAAGATCATCGCCACCGTCAATTCGGCAACCGGCAAAATGACAACATCAGGCGTATTCAATATTTTAATTTTCTTTTCCTGAGCCTTCGACAGAGAAATATTATCGATGCCGGCTCCTGCTCGGCTGATACACTTTAATTTCGGCAAGTTATCGAGAACTTCATTATCATAGGGTTCAACACCGGCAATGATGCCGTCGCAATCCCTGGCATATTGAATAATCTCGCTTTGAACCAAGCGTCTTTTAAGCGGATTAACCTGAAAATCAAGGCCGCTTTTTTTAAGAAGCTTCATCGGTTCATCGCCAAATTCGGCGAAGGTCGAGAGGGCAATAAAAATTTTTTGCTTCATTATTTTAGAATCTGTTGATAGATCTTTTTCTGAACGGGGTCTTTTTGAAGAATGTTTTCAACGATGCCGACATCATCCGGCCGGTCCACGCCAACGGTCTTTTGATTGTAAACAACGCCGTAGATGGGAAAGCCATGCTCCAGGATACGCAAGAAATCTATCGACTCAATAATCTCCATGGGAGTCGGCGGCATATTTGAGAATTTCTTTAAAAACGATTTGGTAAACGCGGAAATTCCGGTTTGCCGGTAAACCGGCACAGCTATTTTTTTTCGAAAATGCGGAATACCGGCGCGGGAATAATACATGACTCGATTCTTTTGATTCACGGCGGTCTTGATGATATCAACGTTGTTGTAATCGTCTTCACTTTGTAAAGGAGATAAAAGATTAACGCACAAAACCTTTTCGCCTTTTAACATCGGTTTAATAAGCGGCTCAACAATTTCGGGAAGAAAAAGCGGTTCATCCCCTTGAACGATTACGACAATATCGGCTTTCAGTTTCTGCATCGCCTCTTCCACACGATCTGTACAACGCTCGTGCGTATCTTTGGTCATGACGGCCCGGCCGCCATGTTTTTTAACCGCGTCCATGATTTCTCGATCGCAGGTGGCCACGTAAACTTGATCAATGGATTTACTCAAAAGAATTCTTCGGCGGATATGCTCGATCATCGGAAGATTAAGGATCTTAACCAGCGGCTTTCCGGGAAACCGCGACGATCCCATGCGGGCGGGGATGATGGCAATAATCTTCTTTCTATTAGAATTTTTCATCTTTAATTATTGAGGATGAGATGTGTGATTGGGTTGTGGGTCGGGATGTGGGGTTGAGGATGAGTTTTACCCATCCCCACCCTCATATCTCGACTCAAAACTCACAACACACCCACATCCTCCGATATTTTATTGCGGCAAAACCCCGCAATCAACGTTAATCGATTGCCCTGTAATTACCGACGCCGCATCAGATGCCAGAAAAAGACAGGTTTTAGCAACTTCACTGGCCAACGGCAAACGTCCCAGAGCCGATTGTTTCAAAATAAATTCTTCAAAATACGAATCGATATCTTGGCCCTTTGTCGGAGATACTTTACTTTTGAGCGCTTTCATGAGTCCCGGCGTTTCAATATAAACCGGGCAAACGGCATTGACGCGGATTCCTTTGTTTCCTAATTCTTTGGCCAAAGCCTGAGTCAACCCCGTCACTCCAAACTTTGAAGCGCAATAAGCGGAGTTATTCACCGAACCGCGTTTTCCGGCGAGGCTTGAGATGTTAATGATTGACCCGCCTTTTTTCATAAACCTGGCGGCAGCTTTGCAACCCCAGAATGTTCCTTTTAAATTCACATCAAGCATTTCAGAAAGAAATCGATTGTCGATCTTTTCAATCGGATTCCACGCGGAAAATCCGGCGCAGTTGATGTAGACATCAACGCGCCCAGTCCATTTATTAGCAGTCGTAACGAGTTTATGGTGATCGTTTTCTTTGCGAGCATCTATTTGCTGAAATTTGGCGCGCGGCCCAAGCGAAGAAACAAACCCATTATCGTGCCGCGCGCCAATCACGACATGATAATCGTCTTTGTAAAATTCTTCGGCAATCGCCGCGCCGATGCCTTTCGTGCCGCCGGTGATTATGACTGTCTTTGAATTCATTGTCTCAGTAAATAGTAAATAGTGAATAGTAAATAGTTTTTTGAAAGGTTTTTGACTATTTACTATTAACCATTAACTATCAACCCTCCTTTTTTACTTTCAAATCGTCATCCCCGTAAACCCGCCATCGACACAGATCTCTGCGCCGGTAACAAAGCTCGCCGCATCCGAGGAAAGCCACAGAACCGCACCAACTAATTCTTCGGGTTTGCCGTAGCGGCCCATCGGCGTATGACCCAAGATCGCCGCTTCTCTTTTCTTGTCGATAAAATGTTTCATGCTCCAGGCGGTCGGGAAAAATCCGGGGCGAAGCGCATTGACGCGAACACCCTTCGTTGCCCATTCGCGTGCGAGGTTCTGCGTGAGATTATTAATACCTGCCTTCGCGACCGAATACGTAAAAGCCTTCGATAATGGCGGGCCGGATGATGCCGAGGACATATTAATGATCGATCCTTTTTTGCGCGAGACCATGTGCTTTCCGAAAACCTGGCACGCCAGAAACGTTCCGGTCATGTGCGTCTCCAAAATAGCGTACCATTCCTGAAGCGTAATATCAAAAAACGGCGTCGGCACGTTGATGCCGGCACCGTTAATGAGAACATCAACGCGCCGGTAAGTTTTTAAAATATTTTCCAGGGCTTGTTCATGACTTTCTTTTTTTACAACATCCATCTCAATAGCAATAGACTTTCCGCCACCTTTTTTGATCTGCCTGGAAACCTTATCGGCATTCTCAAAATTCTTATCAAGAATAGCCACGCTTATTCCCGCTTTCGATAAGCCGCGCGCCATCTCGCTGCATAAATACCCGCCGCCGCCAATCACAACAGCGACTTTTCCTTTGAGATTAAATAATTTTGATATATATTCCGGCATTGTTTTTCCTTTCGCGAAAGCTTGATGTGTCCATTGCGGGACAACCCTATGTTACCCCCCCGAAATCTTCAGCGAAGCAGCCCCCGCAGGGGGTAATCGGGGGTCTTAGTTCCCTGTCACCCCCGAAATCTTTTGTCGGGGGTCTTAGTTCCCTGTCACCCCCGAAATCTTTTGTCGGGGGTCTTGTTTTTGAGGCCCCCGACTAAAACATTCGGGGGCGACGGTATTTTTTAATTCCCGCTTAAAGATTACGGGAATGACTCAGGTTAGAGGAGATGCTAAACATCCTTCACATTCCCGATCATATTGTCGCCATCCGCCCAGCCCAAATAGGATTTTGGTTTTAAGATCTGGCTTAGTCGGTTGGCCACTTTATAAAGAAAATTTCTTCCCGGGAAAAAAGGCAGCGTGCCTTTTTTTGATTCTGCTTTGATGGTGTTGATAGCTTCTGTGGCATCTGGCGCTGAAATAATATTCAGCTCTGACCCCAAATGAACCAGCGACGCGGCCAGATCAAACATCCGGTAAACAAGGCAGGTTAAAATGCTTTTAAAAAGCTTGGACCTGGCGAAATCGGCATCCGCCGATTTCGCCAATAATGTTTTCATACTTTCTTTTGTCCGAAAATAAAGCGCATCGCCGAAAACCAACTGGCCTTTGCCGACGTAATCATAATAATCTTTTCGTTTCCAGAATGCCCGGCGCAAATCAACGAGTTCAAAGCCATGATCCGCCATCAACGCGTCAACATCGCGAAAAAGGCACTGGCCTTTATAGATCTCGGCAAACTCCACTTCGATATTGGCACCAAATATTTTTGAGAGAGCTTCGTTTTTTCCTCCCATTAAAATCTTTAACTCACTCCCCTGCGTATCAAGCTTGATAAAATCACAGTCGCTGATTTGATTTTCCTTGATGATCGCATCCAAACTCTTGACCCTTGCTGCCGGCAGGAATTCCTCTTTGATCACATCATGCCGGCTTTCATCTTCAAATTGGCTGAGAAAATCTTTATTGGGAACATAAAACGAAGATTTTCCGGCCCCGCGCGCGATACGGTATTTGAGATCTTCCGAACGTTCCCAAAGCGCGTAATTAAAATACGTGATTGTGGGCGAGCTAACAAGTTTTTTAAACTCACGCTCATCCGGTTCAAAAGCTAAAACTTTCATAACACCGGAAAGGGCACTCCACTTCTTTGGAATCCCCCCCATCGCTCCGACATCAATAAAAGTCAACGGGTAAGCCCTGTCAATGTGATCGTTGAAATATGTTATGAATGAATTCATTCCTTAAGTGAAGCCCTGGGGGTTTCTAATGTGTTTATATAATTTTTAATACCCTGCATGTCAGGAAAAACGGGGATGTTGATACCGGTAAATTCTTTGCGATGTTCGCGGCCAATAAAGGCAACACCGGCACCATGGGAAGCCTTGTAATCTTCAAGGCTGTCGCCGATAAATACCAATTGTTTTATAGAAAGCCCTTCTTTTTGCATGATATCGATGAGCGCATCATTTTTAAGCCAGGGATAAGCGTAAATACCATTAAAATATTTCTTAATATCCCGGGCCTCAAGAATACGGTTGAGTTCATCTAAGGGGTTGATGGAAACCAGATACAGCGGCGCTTTGGCCGAACATTCTTTCAGGAATGCCAAAGCGCCGCTGACAAAAGGGCATTCAACAATTTTTTGAAAAATCAGCTGTGAGAATTTTTCTTTAAACACTTTTTTATCTTCTGATCCAAAAGGCTTTTTTAAGATCTCTTCGAAAATATAGCGGAACTTATCAAAACGGATGGTGGCATTGTTGCTGCGATGATACGCGAGGATTTTATCGAGATGCTGCGGATATTCTTTAAAAAGTTCCTCGAAGGCTTGATCTTTGATCCCGACCGATTCTACAATAACGCCGTCAAAATCAAGGGCAATGGCTTTGATATTCATAATGTAAATTTAAACGAATGTTTCCGACGTTGCAAAGGTTATTGACGTTACCAAAGTTACCTCAAGAAAATTGATAATCATAGGTAACTTTTATAACCCCGGTAACATCGGCAACATTGTGATGGGTTTTTTATTTTGATTTATAAATGATCCCCTGCATCCGCTGGGCCCACTTCCAGAGCAAAAAGATATCGGACGATAAAATGATAAAATTAAAACCATTTTGAAAAGCGGCCTTGATATTTTGGCTGTCAGGTTCAATGATCTGCGTCCCGCAGGATTTCTTTAACCGATGACAGGCGTCGATGACACGTTTGGCGGCCGCTTTGACTTTGGGATGCTCGAGCTGCCCGGGAATACCAAGCGAGCCTGACAAATCATAAGGGCCAACCATAACGCCATCAATGTCTTTGTTTGATAAAATTGTTTCGATGTTATCAACGCCTTCGATGGATTCGATCTGGCAAATAAGAATGGAGTTTTCATTCCAGCTTTTCGTATAAGCGTCAAAATCAAAGCCATAGCCCTGCGCGCGGGCAATACCAAATCCTCTTTTTCCCTTTAGCGGATATTTGACGTAAGAAAGAAGTTTTTCAACGTCCTGTGCATTTTGAACGGTCGGCGCGATAATCCCGTCAGCGCCGGAATCCAAAAGCCGTTTGATCATTTGATTGCTATGCGTCGCGATACGCGGAAAACAGAGGGAACCTCCGGCTTGCGCCGCCGCAATGATGCGCTGGGATTGTTCCTGGCTGATCGTGGAGTGTTCGATATCAATGCCAATAAAATCAACGCCGGTTTTGCAAAATATTTCCGTAATGGAAGGATGCGCAAGCGATGTCCAGGCGCCAAAGATTTTTTTAACGCTTTGGAATTTTTGTTTTAATTCTTTTCGCCTCTGAAAGATGTCGTTCAAATCGCCGCCCCGCCCTTCGCCGCATCATCTAAAAACATTTTTACGGTTTCTTTCGAATACGGGTGAACGATCATGCCGTCTAAAAATTTGGGGACAACGGTCACGATATGCGCGCCGGCTAAAAGCCAATCCGTAACATTCAAAATTTCACGTGTCGATGCCGCAATGATCTTCGCTTTCAACTCATATTTATCCAAAAGCGTCCGCAGTTTTTGAATTTCATGAACAGAATCATAACCCATATTGTTGACGCGCCCCGACAAGATGGAAACATACGTCGCTCCCGCCATCGCTGCCAGGAAACACTGCTGCGCGCTCATCATGGCGGTGACGTTGATGCGGATGTCGTGTTGGGTTTCCAGCTCATGGATGACTTCGAAATTGTCCAGCTCCCCTTCGGGGCCATGAACTGTAATTTTGACAACGATATTTTTTGCCCACGACGCCATATCCCTGGCTTGCTTTAACATTTTATCGCGGTCATTCGTCGTCACTTCAACGCTTAATGGGTGAGGCGCGATAAACTTTGCAATTTCAATCGAGCGGTCTTTTAAACCTTTTAAGCCCCCCTTAACGCCCTCTTTAAGAAGGATCGTCGGGTTGGTCGTCACCCCCCGCACAATTCCCATGCGGTAATATTTTTTAATCTCGTCTAAGTTCCCCGTGTCTAAAAATATGGCCATAATAACCTCGAATGTTGTATTTACTTTTTAACTGTTGATTCCCATTTATTGCCCATTTGCATCATTCTCGGATCACAAACGATCAAATGCCAGATGACGGCTTGAAATGATTCGCTGTGCGGCGTCATCGTATCAGGATTAACCGGTGGAACAATGACACACGCATCGGCGACTTTGGCGGTAAACCCGCCGTCGCGGCCGACAACGCCTAAGATCTTTGCTTTCATTTTTTTTGCATACTCAAGCGCAAAAACAAGATTGGCGCTGATATTCTTTTCCTTGCTTCCGCCGCCAACTGAAAAAACAAAGACCGCGTCTTTATCATTTAACCGTGAACCTTTAAGCCATCCGGCAAAAACTGTTTCCCAACCTTCATCATTGGTGCGGGCTGTCAACTCCGAAACATTATCGGTCGGCGTATAGGCCTCAAATCCAGCGATCTTTCGAAAATCATTGACCGCATGCGAAGCGTTCCCGGCGCTCCCCCCCACTCCCAAAAAGAAAAGACGGCCGCCGTTTTTACGGACCTCAAGCAAGATCTTGATCATCGATTCGATTTGCGATTGATCCATTGTCTTTAAAATCGTTTCGGCATCTTTGAGGTATTGTTGAATGTGATTCATTTTTCTAATTTCTCTTACTTGTCATTTTATGTCACCCCCGAAATCTTTTGTCGGGGGTCTTAGTTCCCTGTCACCCCCGAAATCTTTTTTCGGGGGTCTTAGTTCCCTGTCACCCCCGAAATCTTTTGTCGGGGGTCTTAGTTCCCTGTCACCCCCGAAATCTTTTGTCGGGGGTCTTGTTTTTGAGGCCCCCGACTAAAACATTCGGGGGCGACGGTATTTTTTAATTCCCGCTTAAAGATTGCGGGAATGACGCCTAACGTTTCCTCACCACAATCCGTCCGTACGAACTTAAAAGATTCGACTGCAGGAATTCCTGAAAATTCATCCGCGCGTCTTCATCTCTGCTGGACAACAGATACCGCGCAAACCGCGGGATTTCGATTTGCGGATTATCTTTCATGGCTTTTAAAACCAGATCCGCGTCCAAAATCCCCGGTGTGCTTAATTCCAGGATCTCAAAACCATTGCGATCAAATAATAATTTCAAACCTTCAATGGAAAAAACGTTGAGCCTGTCCGGCGGATACAAATTCTCAGCCTTTTCCCAAAGGACTTGCAGATCAAAACCGGAAATCAAAATATTCGTCATAAAACAAAGGCCGTTCGTTTTAAGAAAGCTATAAACTTTTTTGAGCAACCCCTCCACATCCGCCGTCCGGTCACAAACCTCAAAAAGCGAAACCACGTCGGCCTGACTTTTCAGTAGAGGCGCACGGCCGTGCGCCTCGACTTGCCACCATGGTAAATCCACAAGATCGATCTCACCGTCGAAACGGATTGCGTCCTTCGGCATCAAAGGATGAATGATCGTCTTTTGTTTAAATTGTTGGGCCTTGTGAAGTTCTTCGATATAACCGAATTGATTGGTGTTGATATCGATATAATGCCGGGCTTTTGGGAAATACTCGAGCGTTGAATCTAAGATCCATTGAAAGCGCGGCTTGATGATCTTTTCCTTGCGCTTGGCCTGGGTTTTTAAAGAGAGTTGTTCGCGCCAGAAGATCGCGGATTTGGAATTTTTATAAAAGTCATCGAGCTTTTCATCGCTCGGGCGCGGTGAAATAAAAAGCGTTTTGCAATGGCCGCATTCATTGTAGGTGAGCTTAAACTTCTCAAAGCTTGAGGAAATCTTTTTGGATTGGCACGCCGGACAGGGAGAGCTTTTTAAGCTGTCTTTCGCGGATAAAATTTTTATGACATCGTCTCTGGTCAGATCAATATACCGGCGGATCAAATCCGAGGGCTTGAGGTCCGCATCGTGATATTCGTCAAAAACGACTGTGTTCTTCATTGAATTTCCCCTGCCAGAGGCTCAAGCCTGCGTCGTGATAAGCCTTATCGATCATTTCCATAACCTTATAAGCATCTTCCGAAGAGCTGACCGCAACGGGCTTGTTGCCTTCAACACAGCGGATGAATTCTTCAACTTCCAAATTCCACGACAGGTCGCGGTCAAAGTAAGTGACTTCCTCCGATGGGTTTCCCACCGCATGTGTTTCATCTTCGAATTGCCGGCGGCCGATAATGAGTTTCTCGCGGCCGTAACTTCCGGTCTTTGACAAAAGCCCCTCCACAATCAAATACCCTTCTTCCATGATGATATTGATGCGAAAAGAATGTTTCCAAAATGTCGCCGAGGAATGACAGAAGGCGGTTTGTTTCTTTTTGTTCTGCAAGATGACAAAGGCATTGTCTTCCATTTCAAACTTCCAGAAATTATTACTGGCAAAAGCTTTGACCTGCTCGAAATCCCCGCAGAAATAACGAAAAAGGTCCATCATGTGAATGCCCTGGTCCAACAGGATCCCTCCGCCGGAAATGGTTTTATCGTTACGCCAGGATTTCTGAAAATTGACTCCTCCCGATTTTCCGTAAATCCCGCGCAGGCAAACCACCTGCCCCATGCGGCCGCTATCGACGATGGCCTTGGCCTTGAGAATTCCGGGATGAAAACGATGGTTAAAACCGAACATGAGCTTGGCCCGTCCGTCCTGTTCTTTTTCCGCTTTCATGATGTCGCGGATATCATCGAGATTCCGCCCCGGGGGTTTTTCGCAAAACACATGTTTACCAAGCTGCATACTTTGAATACAAATTTCCGGAGAATAGCGGTTGGGCGTACAGACAAAAATAATCTGGGCTTCTGATTTGAGGACATCTTTGAGAGAAGAAAAAGTGCGGGCGCCCTCGATTTGGCCGCGTATCGCGTCATCGGCATCGTAAATGCCGATTAACTCCAGCGTATCGATGGATTCCGCAACGCTCTGGCGGATTTTACCCATATAGCCGTAGCCAACGATGGCGCACTTGATTTTTTTTAGAGCTTGAGAATGTTGTTCCATAAACGATTAATAAGCCAAGTTGTTCAAAACAAAGCAACTTTCGCCTTGCAAGATTTTTTATTGTAGCAAAGACGAGGGCAGGACGTCAATTAAAGTCTATATAACAAATTTTTGAAGGTTTTCGGGGGAAACGGGATGAAAATAATTAGAAAGATAGGTTTTGGCCCGGGCAAGCTGCTGATTGTACTCTTCATCTGATAAAGAATAAATTTTCTCAATCACCGTAGACAGGGCATCATTTCGGGTGACAACCCATTTTAAATGAGGGCATTCAAATAAGGGGTCGAAACTGAGCAACGACCCCATGTCAAAATGAATGACCGGCTTGCCCATATTCAAGGCTTCCATCGCAACCGTGCTTCCCCAATAAATAACAATATCGTTATTTTTAAGATCATCTTTTAGGAGGGGCGCCCCGGCTGTTTCGCTTTGCGAAGCAAAGCGCTGGGGCGCCCCTGCCCCTGCCTCCGAAATCCTAAAATGAGATCCTGAGGGGTCATGATTTAATTTGTGGCGAAATTGTTTCAAGGGCAAAACCGGATGCGTACGAATCGTCACCTGATAACGCCCGTCATCTTTGAGCTCCTTCACAACATAATTGACAAGCTTGTAAACATCAAATATTCCCTCCAGAGCAACTAAGATACGATTGGTGCGTTTGCGTTGGGGCGCATCTTCTGAAAAGAGATACTGAAACCGCAGCCCGCACGATGATTGAATAATATTCTCTTCATACGTCCCATATTTTTCCATAATATTTTTGGGGGCTTCTCCCACCGTTAAGATGCGATCCGGCCGCGGAAGGTTCTTCTCATAAATACTCGGGAACATATTCAGAGAAGCCTGCGGAACGACCGTATGCTGATAGCCGATCACTTTTGTCGCCGGAGAATTCTCTTTTAGCGCCATCAGGCACATCTTTTCCCAGGGATTGTTTTCGTAAGTCATGATAAAATTTTTGATACTCACTTCCTTCGTGAGTTTTTGCGTGGCCCGATAATGCATCAGCTGATAAAGTTGTATTTTGTAACCGGTTGATAAAAGTTCGTTGCGGATGATGTCACGGGCATCATACTCAAAGAAGGAGACTTTCCATTTGACAGAAGGCCGGTAAAGATAAGCACCGAGCGCTTCGCAAATAATATCTTTCCATGATAAAAAATATTCAAACGGAACAATCAGCAGAGATAAACGCCGGATGTGTTTTAAAGACAATGGGAAATTTCCCAGGATATTGGCAAAAATAATAACGTCCTTTTTTTCTTTTAAAAATTCCACCAGAGGGCCGAAAAAGGCATCCGTATACGCGGGTTCGCCGCCCATGACAAACGAAGCATCATAAATAAACGTCTTGATAACATCACAGGGCTTTTTTTTCTGAAGTTTCGATCGCAAAACCCTTCTTAATTCTTTGCGAGACAACCCGGCGCGATAATAAAGTTTACCGATATGGTAACCGGAGGAACATATTTTTTTCGCGGACACCCAAAGAATCTCCAGCTGTTTCTGAAAATGATTTTCGATGCAAACACATCCTGTATGGCGTGCTTTCAACGCCAGGCGAATCGATGGCAGAATCACCCACGAGACATTCACAACCAAAAGTTCATTATAATCCTCTTTTTTGATAACGTTCATAACCGACAGGAAGTCTTCGAAATGACGCGTAAGGTTTGTCGTAAACCGATTCTTCGACGATAGGTCCAAAGCTCGCCATAATCGTTCATCGTGATGGGCGTTTAAATACCCGACCGCATCGTTGGCGGCATTTAAAAATTGTTCTTTCAAAGGCCCTTTTTCTGAAAACGGTTCTACGATCTTGATATTTTTTTCTTTTAAGAGCCGTAAAATATCATCACTGACCTCTCCTAAAATGAGGCACTCATAAGTGCGGCGTTTTTTAAAAGAACGGCACTTGAGGATGCCCTTCAGAAAAGGTGTCTGCTGGATGATGGTCACTTGCGGCATGGTTTTTATGAAGGAGTTCTCGGATTTTCAATAACTTTATCTTTTCCCCATTTTTCCCGGTAACGATCAGAAGCATCCGCCATGGCCTTATTTTTAGAATGGCCCTTCTTTAACCCTTCCAGGACATCGTTTAAATAATCCCCCATGCGCCGGGCGGCCTGACCGTCACGAAAGGGGTCAAGCTCACTCATAAGGGGTGACCAATCTCCAAAACCGGGATTGTTTTTCTTATCTTTCCGGTATTCCTCGGCCGCGTTCCACAAATGATCCCAATCCTTAAAAATCACGCGGCCCTCCTTCAATTCATAAAGGCGGCTGACATTCCAGCCTTCCCTGTCCAAAAGAAGAGTGGGCACGCCACAGAGAGCCGACTCAAAACCTGCCGTTGCCGAGAACATATGCCCGTGGACAGCGATATCACAGGCCAGTGCGGCTGCCGACGGAGGATGAGGCGCATGAAGCAATCCGCCTTCAAACATAAAACAACGTTTTGTTTTGATCGCTTCATCCAATAATGGGCTGACCGGCCCCAAACGCGCGCGAAGGGAAATCGCGTTTTTTGGTTTTAAGATAAGGCCAAAATCTTGATGTGTTAATATTTTATTGAGAATAAAATGATAATTTTGTCTGGTCAATGCGTGGCCGGGCAACCAGCGTTCATCCGAGGCAGAGCCTTCGTCAAAATAGGCCATGATCTGCCGGGCTCCGTTTTGCTGCAAACTCTCTCGCAAAGCTTTTGCCTCATCTTTTAAAAAACGCGGCCGATGGTCACCCAAATATCCTGTCATGACGTAATTTGAAATGCGGGAAAGTTTTTCGCTATGAAAACTCAAGCGCGAAAACCCAAAGACAAGATCGGCACAAACCGCTGTTTCCGGCGATGGAAATTCTTCGAAGGCCCTTTGATAAATGACATTGACTCCGCCTAAGGTATTCAAGGCTTCCCCTATCACACAATGCAGGGCATCATATTTATACCAAGAAACGAAGATCTTAATATGACAGGTTTTAAATAACCCCAACCAAAAATGATATTCATTTTGAAAAGAATTCCATTCTTCACGAAACCATGTGTGCTCCGGGCATTTTAAAGAAGAGATCTGAGGCGGGCCCGGAGATTTTTGAAATTGTCCCGGCCATCCATAATAGGGTTTTGCAAATGATGAAAACGATGCCTTGGGATTCAAACTGATCGCCCGCGCGCCCCAGTGAGAAAGTTCTTGTGCCATCTTTTCATCGCACGGATCACGGGATATGTTAAACGTTATGATGACATCTTCCCCTTTGATACCTGATTGCTGGCAAAAGGAAAGATCCGAATGACATTGCGGCGAGTTAAGATTCAACTGGCCATAATACTCAACGGCCATTTTGCTTTCTGAGGCTAATAATTTGTCATCAGGCGGTGTTTGGGATAATGGCTTCCTTCCGATGAGCTCTTGTATCCAGGTGATGGTGAATTTTAATAAGCCTTTGTCATGAATATAGAATCGAATGCTTTTCAACAATCGCATATGACGGGTTAATATTTTTGTAATAATAAATGGGGGATGAATTTGAATTTTGGGAAGAGCTTTGATAATGACGTTCTGAGTTTGCGCGTAAGCCGCAATTTCTTCAAGCCAGACCCTCCTGTCTAAAAAAAGATAGCAGCGGCGGTTCTTTTGATCGGATTGCCGTCTTTTCCAGCCGCAGATGTGAATGATAAAAAGGGTTTTCCAAAGCGGGCAATACCCGGGGAGATCGCTAAGAACAGCGTGTTTTTCAAAATAAGTTTTTAACCAGGGTGAAAGGCCATCGTGGTCTCGGATGGAAACAAGAACTTCATTTTTAAAGATTTCCTTTTGAATTTTTTCTAATTCGAAATAGGTGATCTTGAGCCGTGAAAGATTTCCCTGTTCATCGTGAACATCCATCAGGCGAAAGTTTAAGGGTTCAGCGCAAATCCCGAAGAGTTTTCCAAAAAATGAAGTCAAATAGAGTCCGGGAGTGGTGGCGTCGATAAAATAAAGGGTTGCGGGGGGCTGTTTTTTTTGCTGTCTGTCCTTTAAAATGAACGGCAACAAAAAAAACAGCCCCCCGATGGCTGTTAACCGTTCCACGCAATATAAACGTTTATCGTCAGTCATGGAAGCCCCACAGGAAAGCCCGTGATACCTTTCTATTGACCCGCCTTCGTCAAACACTTTTCGTGTTTGACTT